>JABAHS010131911.1_pt3 | contig 26440 bp, 43 predicted proteins | sample 7062111 | NCBI WGS metagenome assembly JABAHS01 (sample SAMN14534600, study PRJNA622989) | marine sediment metagenome | biome: marine biome [ENVO:00000428]; feature: marine pelagic biome [ENVO:01000023]; material: deep marine sediment [ENVO:00002113]; isolation source: pool of 4 deep marine... | reverse complement strand
ATTATGAGCGGCAGTTGGATTGGCACTATGCCGAGAGGGGTTGGGATTATGCTTGACAACTCCAGGGGAGTGTGCTATAATGAGTTCACAGGGCTGCGATAGCCTAACTATAGCAATAACCCGATTGGCAGCGGGTAAGGGGTAAACACAAGCGAGAACCGATTTTCTTATCTGGTTCTGAGTCCGTCACGAGTTTTTTGCTTGTGTTTACCTCCGTGGCTGCCAAGGAATCAGGACCAGATAAGAGGATCGGTTCTTTCTTGTATGAAGGGAGAGAAATGAATCAGGGTGTAAGGTTTGAGGGATTTGAGAAGCCCAAAAGTAACTACAGTAAGTTGCCGCACGACATTATCAACACCCTACCACAAATTGAGACACTTGCCGAGATGAAGGTCATCCTGTACATACTTCGCCATACATGGGGATTCCAGGAATACGGTCCAGAAGAGAACAAGAAAATCACACTTGACGAGTTCCAGCATGGTAGGAAACGTAGAGATCAAACACGGATGGACAATGGAACAGGACTTGCTAAGTCCAGCATAATTGACGGTTTGAAACGTGCTCAAGAGCATGGGTTTATTCTTGTCGAAACAGATGATCGAGATGCTGCCAGGGTAAGGAAATACTACTGCTTAAACATGCTGGATCAGGGGTATGAAAGTCATACATCGGGGGTACAAACTTCATACCCCAGGGGTACAGAAACTATACCGCGTACAGAGAAAGAAACTTCTGAAAGAAACTCTGGAAATTCCAGCCTTAGCAAAAAAGCTAAGGCTGCGAAAACCCAACCTCCTCCTGCCGATCCCCAATTTGAGATCTCCCTGTACTTAAAAGACAAGGATCATGTTAGGGCTATAGGAAACTGGACCAATGGACCGTGGGAGGTCAAGTGCTTCCACTGTGGTGAGGGTGTGCGGATCGGGGAACTGGACACTGCCGTTGAGTGTTTGTGCGGGATGCACGAATATACCCTGGTCAAGAAAAAGAAGCACGTTGCTGGCAAGAGGGAAATCGGCCCGGTCGAGGCGTATCTCACCATTGCCGGTAGGAAGAAACACACCATCGCCCAGGAGTGGCTCGATGAGATAGAGAAGACAGTCACAGATCTGCCGTTTTGGCGACAGGTAGTGAAGGAATACTGTGGGCGCGGATGGAACCGTGGAAACATAGCCAAGATGCTTGAGTATTACAAGGAAGGGAGGTTGCCGGGAACGAGAAAGAAAAAGGAGCCAGAAGGCCCGGAGGTTACGGAGATCGGTGGCGTGAGGACACTGGTGTACAAAGAGGAAAAGAAAGGCCCAAAGGCAAAAGAGGTAGATGGAAGGAGGGTAAGGGTTTATGACTGAAGACAATGTGACCATGACACAGGGTGAGGGTGTACCCGTTGCCGAAGACGCGCTCAAAACCTATGGGGCGCAGGTCAAACTGAGAGACGAGATTGCCCAATCTTTCTACAATCAGGCTGCCGTGTATGAGGCCAAGAAAAAGGATCTATCGGTCGGCTCTTTCCAGTGGGAGCTATATGATATAAGGCAGGCTGATTTTCTCCTTGCCGCAAAGCATGTAGAACATTGGCCGATCGAGCATCCGTTGGGTTTAACATGAGGCTACTATCGTCGTTGTTACTGGTTGCGTTTTTTGTACCAAGGCCAATTCCATCGGTAAGGGTTGGGATCACCTTTTACAGGGCCTCATCTGGTACTAACCTGGCATGTAACGGGCACGTGTACGACAAGAGCAAAGAGTGGGTCGCCTTGCCGACAGAGTGGTTTCTGGGCGGCTTTGTTGATTGTGGTAATACCGTATACATCAAACTGAATAGTGGATATACAATGGATGGTGTCCCGGCATACGATTCCGGCTGCATGTTGCATTACGGCACGTGGAGGGACAGGGACATCCCATTTGCCGTGGATGTTCCAGTGCACATGCAGTGGCTATACGGCGGGTTTACCACAGACATTGTAGAGCTTCGCATTCACGCCTTCGATGGCGATAGGTGGCTGGATAACTTTCCATTGGCTGCGTGGGACAATATAAACTGTGATGGGCCGCTCACATTGGGTGAGGAAATATGGCTAGTAAAACCAAACTGAGTTCCAAAAGCTACAGGGTTACAGTCGAGTTTCAAGTAAATGTAACAGCGCCACATATGGTCGATGCAGAAAATCAGGGATGGAGTGGCAGGCTCAAGGTTAACGGCAACGGTGAACTTGAGCCTGTACATGTGGAGGTAGAGCGAATCGGTGAGTATTGACAGCATAATTCACACCAGCGATCAACTGGCAAGGCAGCATATCCGGTATGCCAGGAAGATAAGGGAAGAGCCCGGCATAGAGTGGGGCATCCGGTCCATAGACGAGAGGATTATTCCATCTCGCGGCGGCGATGTTTCGATCATCCTGGGCAGACCCGGAGATGGAAAAACTACGGCCCTATCCTACCTTGCCGCTCACCAGGCCAGGACGATTGCCGGTGAGAACAAGGAGGATGATGAGACGGTGGTGTATGTGACCTGGGAGGGCACCGTGGACAAGATCTACGCTGCCCTTCTTGCATCCAGGGGCGCTTACAGCGCCACGGACTATTATTGGGGCAGGCCGCCGATGGATCTGGTCGAGGAGACTGCCGTGAACAGGGGCATCATGCCGGTGACCTTTATCGGCTTCTCCTCCTACAAAAAGACCGGGGTTAAAAAGATCACACTGGACCATGTACTCGAAGCGGTGGAGGCCATCAATGAGGGCGTTGGTGTAGCACAGCGCAAGGTGGTATTGCTTCTCCTGGATTACGTGCAGCTAATCCCGGTACATGGCACCAGGGACCGGACGGAAAGAACGGCAGAGGCTATTATAGGTGTCAAAAACCTGGGTATGAGGCTCGATATACCGGCGTTCGTGGGAGGCCAGGCAGGGCGGCAGGTCGATAGTTACCAGATCAAACTCGCTGGCCCTGCCGATGGCCAGCACAGCTCGCAGATAGAACAGCACACCGACTATGGCTACTCGATCTGGAGGCCGATCAGAACCGAGCCCCACGACCCACAAGTACCAGAGAATATGCAGATCTACGGCAGGACAATACCACTTAATCCAAACCTGCTTCTGATGAAGAACTGGAAGCAGAGGGGGGATGAGACAGGTCACTGGTGGCCGCTATACCTGCGACCGGAGTACCTAGACCTTGCCGAGATGGAATTGAGGCATGTAGAGGAGTAGTAAGAATGATTAACGGACCTAAATCACCAGATGAGCTTGACGATCCAATCAGTGTGGTGACACTGGAGTTTATGGGGCAGAAATGCACCTGGGACAACATCAAGGGCTTGACAGACGAACTGGAGGTGTGGTGGGATGAAGGGGAAGATGGCGAGGTCACTATCCGCTTTCACATCATGTCAGAGGCAGCGTTCAAGGCTTTACCGGAGTTCCTTGGTTGGTAGTTTCAGGCAAGCTAACAACATTTATCTGAACAGGAGGAAGTTATGTATATTCTGGATGTAAGGAGGAATATTGTCAATCTGGTAGACAAGGACATCGAGATCCGCTCATTAGCAGAATGGGAAAAATACGATTACAGCATTGTAGCTCTGGGTCCGGTAGGCGGCTTCTGGACACACGAGGAAATTGAGATCAGGTCAGAATACATCCTGCACCAAGGCACTAAGGTAGAATGTCAACAATTCCTCAATGAGCTTGGTGAGTTGCTTTCTATTCAAGCGATTGCTGCCGTATCATCTACACGAAAACCAACAGAGGAGCGGCTTGAACGACCAATACCTGATACCCTTCCATTTTAGGACCCATAATTGCCGTTAAGGGAGGGATAAGTGAGTGTGCCATACAAGTGTGAGACGAGTAGCAGTGGTTGGTTGTGCCCTCAATGTAGTACATGGGTTCCTGGTGGAGAATCCCATGGGTGCCCCGTAGCGGTGCCGGACTCTACACCAGTATATGTGTATGGCATAGATCCAGAGCACACCAAACTTCTCAAAGAGATACGCAATCTTTTAAGGAGCATCGAGAAGGATGTTGCCGTTATAAAGATGAAGTACGTTAACAGGTACTAGGGAGGGGAGATGCTGGAGTATGTAGCGATTGCTGAGAGCCACTTCGGGGTGCGGTTTGTGCCTGTTACCAGGGGAGAGTTTCGGTCGGTAGATGGTTGTCCATGGTGCAAGGATGGCGGCAACAGTGGTGATGGAGATCGGTTTCGTCTCTTTGTCGGAGGTAGGTCTAGCCCAAGGGTGTGGTGCAGGCAGTGCAATGGGCGTTTGTTTCTGGATACGCTGGAGCAGCACAAGAAACTATCTGATGAAGAGATTGCAGAGTTGAATGAGACCATTAAGGCCAGGCGTAAAGAAGAGAAAGAGAAACAGGTGCAGGCGCTCCAACAGATTGCCAGGATAGAAGATCACCTGGCCTACCATGAGAATCTGAACAACCATCCTGGTGCCATTGACTACTGGCGCTCCGAGGGATTGAATGATAGGAGTATAGAAAGGTATCAGGTGGGTTGGTGTCCAAGTTGCCCCACAGCGCCCTACTCATCTTCGTATACCATACCGGTTATGTACCATGAGCAACTGTACAACATCCGGCACAGGCTTGCAGAACCCAATGGAAGCGGCAAGTACAGGCCGCACCTGCCCGGCTTGCCGGTTATGCTTTACAATGCCGATGACCTGGATAAAGAGTCCGATTTTGGACTGTTGTTGGAGGGTGAAAAGAAGAGCATGGTAGTCACCCAGGAGACAGGGTTTGCCAATGTGGGGATCATGGGCATGGCCAGCTTCTCTCCTGGTTGGGTGCAAAAGTTCGGCAGGTGGGGCGTGGTCTTTGTCACCCTAGATCCAGACGCAGATGATAGGGCTTACGATATAGCCAAGATGTTTGGTGGTAGGGGTAGAGTTGTATCCCTGCCGGTAAAGGCCGATGATTTCTTTGTCAAGCACGGAGGGACCATGAGGAATTTCATCAAGTTCCTGAATATGGGGAGGGTGGTGTAATGTACTTCTTATTGGCCATGTTTCTTGAGTGGTATGGCATTGAGGTAAAAGAGGGTCGTCGTTCATCTTTGACTGGTGTGGAGATATCAACATTGCGGTTATTTCGAGATTGGACGATAGAGAACTTTCCAGATCTGCACGAGCAGGCTCAATCACAGCTTGCCGGGAGGGACAATGACTGAAGCAAAAGATACTATTGAATCGGCACTGTTGGATGCAATGGCAGATACGTCACACGAAACCGGCCTGACTGTAGAGAGATGCCACGGGCTAGTTGAAGCCATTATCCGCGAGTTGTTTGATCTGGCAACACGGTGGGCGGTGAAAGAGTATCTTGACGAAACGGAGGAATAATGGATGACCTACAGACGCTAATAGACTCCCTGCCGGTCCTTGGTGTGGATGAGATGCCGCCCATGGTAGAGATGAGTGAGAAGGATAAGATTTATGCCGCAGAGGATAGAAAGATCAGCGATGCCTTACTCAATCCCAAGAAAGATACTGAGGATCGGGTAAAGTACGTTCTGGGAAGTTTGTGTGGTATGAGGTTAAAGAAGGATGGCGATTGGGCCGTCACTGCCGGAGGGCAACAGTTCTGGGCCAAGAAGGTTGCCGACTTTGTGGGCTCCACACCCGGACCTGAGAAAAACTACCACACCTACGTGGAAGTGAAGGGGATCTCTCCCGGCAAGAACTTTGCCTTCATACGGCTGGACAAGGCAAACAAAAAGGGCCAACCTAGCCAGTTCGAGAAACTACAGGAAGCGTGGGAACATGGCAACCTGGTCTACCTGGCCCTGGGCTGGTGGATAGCCCGTAAGGGGGCGGAATACACCATTGTTGAAAAGGGCAAGCGCAAGATGACCAAGTGGTACAGGGACACTCTGGACCTGGAGATCGCCCTGATCCCCTGGCACTGGTGGGTTGATCATGTGGAAAGCACCAAAAGACGATCGATCACCTATAGCATCCTGGGTGACACGTTCCAGAACTGCATGATCTATAAAACGAGTAACCGGTGGTGTCTTACGGCAGATCATTGGTGGAATGAGTTTCCTGGGATGGATTTAGGAGGTCCGTGTGCTTGAAGATAACGAGATTCGCAACATGGAAGCGGGGCGGCAAATGGATGCCCTGGTTGCCGAGCACGTATTCGGTCGTGAGATATGCCATATTCATCATAACTTGTTCTGTTGTGGTCGTGGTAAAGGATTCTTTTCCACCGACATCGCCGCCGCGTGGGAGGTTGTGGAGAGGTTACAGGACGACGATTGGATTATCCGCCTATGGTCGCCTAATGACTCAGGCGAGCCACCAATACCCGCACATACCTGGAGGCTAGAAATCTGGAAAGTGCTGTATCAGTCTGGTGAATTGTATGACTTTGCTGGCAGGTGGGAAGATACTCAGGAAATTTCACATAGAGGCGATGCGGATACTGCCCCACTCGCCATCTGCCGCGCTGCACTCCTGGCTGTGATGGAGACAAAACAAGAATGATCACCAGGGAGGGATGATAATGGAGTTACAGGTTGGAGATCGTGTTGAGGTTCTGGACCCAGGACTAGCCAACCTAAGGGCTATCCTGACGAAACATGGCCTTGACCCTGGCCCGAACAATCACGGCACAGTGGCAGAAATTTGGGATGACGGCACAATACTGGTCGAGTTCCCTGTCAACAAGGGTGAGGAGGGGGAGCACTCCCAAGTTGCCCCGTATCCGGCCAGTATGGTGAAGCGGTTGGGGTAGAAAAGTTACTTCACCAGCACCAATGATGCAAAGTTATAACCATATACGTGATCGCCAGGTTTGGAGTAATCATACTCCCCTCCTGCCGGAGTGAACCCCTCTTCGGAAGCTATGGCAATGAAGCCCTCCATCATCTCTTCGTTGTAGGTCCGTATGTGACCGGCGATAACCGGTTGGCCAGTGGGGGAAAAGTCCACAGTGATAACCACAACTTTCCCGGCATGGCTCATTAGCTTACGGAACATGGCCATATCGTCAGGCACGTGCTCCAGGACGCTTATACAAAGCACAGCATCGTACATCGTGTCTGGGTGCCAGTTCTCGAAACGCTCCATCTCGTAGGGAAGTTTCCGCTCGATCATGAGTTGTTGAGCAGAAATTAGCCACTCATTATCTGCCGGGTCTACCTGCAAGACTTCGACACCGGCAAGGGTGAGGATGGGTGCCAGCAGGCTTCCACCACCACCTACATCTACTGCCGTTTCTACATCATACTTGTCCAATGCTGCACAGGTTATGGAATACTCCCACTGCCGATGCTGGTGTTCCCGGCGACTAGGCAGGTGCCACATACTCCGCACGTACTGAGAATATTGTCCCAGGTCTTCGTAATCAGACAGTTCGAGCGTTTTGGATAGTATCATAAATCCTCCTAAACTCTTCTACCAACCTGTACTTGTCCCATATCTGAAACTGTTGCAGTGGTGTGGTGCCCATGGCAACGATCGTTCTCAGGCTATTATCCTCCATGCAGATTTCCGGTGCGAATGGGTGCATGTGCCTGAACATATAACTCTTGGTGATTGCTATCGGCCTATTAACGGCAAGAGCGTAGTCGGTTACACTGGCAATCCCCCTGCCGTACATGCCTTCTACGGCATAGTGGAAGGCGTTGATTGTGTTCTGTGCCAGGAAATCGAGTAACTCATCCTCCGGCAGAAAGTCGTTGGATACCTCAAGTTCAATTCCTGGCTTGGTGATGCTGCGCCTGCACAGGTCAACCCAATGCCTTGCGCCCTGCCCTTCCGCATCCCCAAAGGCGGCATAGGGTATGTGCAGGCGCACTATAGCTTCATCGAACTCTGTATTCACTTTGCCGACTAATGAATGGTAATCCTTGCCGTCGAGCCCAAAGCCAAAGGTGCCCACGGTCATCTTTTCTGGAACAGGGAAGTGGTTGGTGTAATCCGGCACGAGTCTGCCCAGGCTAAACTGGTTGTCGTGGTCCTCGAAGGCGGGATCGATGTGTAGATAATAACCAAAAATTGCAGTTGGCACTTCGTGAAATATACAGGCGTGATTGATCTCCGGGTGCCGCTGTATCACCGTCTGGTTAAGCCAGGGCATGGTGCTTGGGTAGTAATTGTATACGATCGTGTCTGGTTGGTGTTCCCAGATTAGAAGTTCATATTTAGACTCAGAATCTAGTTCGTGGTAAAGCACTTCTGGCAGTGCGTAATCCTGAAGAGTTGTACCAACCCTCTTGCCGAGTTGGTACACTCCGCAGTTCTCTATGGCGTGGTTCAGGAATAAAATCATAGTCCTAGCAAGCCCAGGATCTCTTCGGCGCTTGGCTTGACCGGGTAATGGTTGTAGGGACTGTACACAGCGTGGCGCATATCCCAACTCCGGCCATCGTGAGGGGCAACTTTGGGGATGCTGAAGCCATTGGCCAGGGCAAGCTGGCTGGACATGAGACCTACAAACCCTTTGGATTTGGCAATCCAAGAAACCGTCTCTAGCATGTCGGTCCCTGTAATGCCCAGATCGTAGCCAATAGCTTCTCCCTCACCGCCGATCTGAATCACCCGGATTGGACACTTTTCAATCACTTCCAGGAACAGGTCTGTGTAATCGGTCTGCCCTCTTGCCGCCAAAACTATGTAGGGCTCGTCCTGGGTGCCTATGTCGGGATAGTCGTATGCGATCGGAAGGTTAATCGGCAGGCCGACGCTCCTGGCCATAAAGTTGTGAAGGGTTTCATCTGGAACGCGCCTGAAGCCCAGATGGTACACCTGGTCATACTTGCTTATTGGGATCGGCATATGCCATGGTTGGATGCCCATGTCCATACGCTCGATCTGGTACTCCTCCGGTACGATCAGGTTGTCTATGCACCACTGGTACTCGTACAACCTCTTCAGTGGGGTGCAGTATTCAGATGTGTAAAAGTCTGCCGTGGCGTTGTACTGCCTGCACAGTTCGAGAGTGGCCGGGAGGGCGTATAGGCAATCACCTATCTTACCGGGCATGGAAACTGCGATCTTTCTCATCAGAATGTCTTCTCCGTTTGGGAAATGTCGCCCTCACCTAGCCTTTCATCGATGGCCGCGATCAGGGCAGATCTGCGACTGTTCAACCTTTGAGCCTTGCCATATGCCTTGCCCACGCCAACATCATCACCGGCAAGGCCGAGTTTATTGGCCTTTTCAAGGGCAAAGAAGATCATCATTGAGACACCGGCAAGTTCCATGAGCAGTGTGGCGGCGTGTGCTTCATTTATGTTACACACTGCTTCATCTTCACCACCGGCCAGGTACAACTTGAGCCTGGTGGTAATCAACTCGTCAAACAGGGTGCCAACACTCTTCGTCTCTACCGAGCCCACGGTACAACCCCCCTGTCTGATAGCAGTTTTTCTACAACCAGTTCCCCACCACGTATATACACCAGTTCCGGCTCCGGCAGGGGGAACAATAATTCTGTGCCGTGTTTATCCATCAGATCCCAGAGTTTCTTCACGAAAAAGTCCCGAAAGTGCCAGGGTAGGATCATAAGTACGAGCGGTTTTGCTTTCAATACATCCTCCTCCGGTATGATCAATATGTTGGTCCCAACCGTTCTCTTGTCGAACTTGTCTTCGTTTACTTCTCCGATGGCGGCGACAGATCGCAGGTCCAGGCCGAAATATTGGAGCAGGGTATTCCCTTTAGTGGATGCTCCCAGGGCATATATGGGCACTCCTTCACCCATTGTCTGCATTACAAGGCGGGAGATGGTCAGGCCAATATTGATCACCCGCAAGGCAAAGGCCAGGAAGGGATCATCGTACTGTTGTAGGTACTGAGCCTCCCTGCCGATCTCTGCCAGCACCGTTGGTGAGATCTGGTAAAGCCTTCTGTTCTTTGCGGCATAGATCCGAACCGAGCCACCGTTGACCATGTTGCGCTCTACATCAAAGACGTGGAATCCATGATCGTCCAGGAGTTTAATCATCTGGACCAGGGTGTAGTAACCGGCGTGTTCGTGGCATATATTATCAAAGGCATTGGCCTTGAGCATGGAGATCATATCGGTCATCTGTATCACCAAGATGCCATCTTTGTCCATTACCCGCGCCACATCATCGAGAAAGTGGCCAGGATCGTTCAGGTCGTAGAACATGGCTATGGCGGTGACGATATCGGCCTGGTTGATGTGTGATGGGTAATTGGTGAGAACAAAGTATTCGGACACAAAGACATCGCACCTTTTCTCAGCTTCCTCTTTGAGGTTCAATGCCGGATCGAAGCCAACAGTAGTAAAGTTTTCCGGGTACATGGAAAGCATAGTTCCATCGTTGGCACCAATATCCAGAGCCACGGGGTTCTTCTTGTTACCGGCCCACCTGGATACACTGGAAACTACCACATCTTTTAGAGCTTCGACCATCGATTTATTCAGAGAAGACTTGTACCAATACTGTCGGTACATTCTATCTGGGTTGACAATATGTTTCAGTTGGGCAAAGTCGCACTGTTTGCATGTAGCCAGCACAAGGGGTTCTTTTTCTCCTGCGTGCTCCGATTCCTCTATAAAGCCTGAGATATACAGATTGCCGAGATCGAGCACTACCCTCAAACTGCCCCCGCAAAGCCTGCATTGAAAGAGTTCCATCAGATCCTCACAATATGCCTGTCCGTCCTGTTGTATGCCGGGTACGGTTTGTGCCGCTCTTCCTGGCTTATAAAGAATGGGTCGAACCGGTAATTGTTGAATGGGTGGCGGAAACCTTTATCCGGGTCTTCTGATACCGGGCATCCCCATTTTGACTGCCAATAGATATTGTTCATCCCATGAGTGGCGTGGTTCTGGTTGGCCAGATTGGGATCGGCCTTGATAGCAGCACTGCCGATATGCTGTACATTGGTATCTCTAACCACAAAGGGTTCCAGCCCGGCCATTGCCGCCCGGCGTGCATAATCCACATCTTCGTTGTAAGCCGGGAAAAAGTTCTCATCGTAAAAGCCAATTGTTTCCAGTGCAATTGGTTGCATGGCGAAACAGGACATGCCGTGGCAGCCGATGGGTGTATCGTAGCCTATATGGTAGCCGGAGCAGAAGATGGCATATGCTTCCTGGTTTAACATTGCCGCTGCCGCGATCCTGTCTATATCACCATCATTGAACCACAGATCGTCATTTGCCAAGATCCACACGTTGCAGCCGGAGTCACGCATCTTGATGAGCGCATCGTTCCAAGAGGTAGCCACACCCCTGTTGATGCCATACTTGTGTAGCGTGACACCGTGCTCTTTTTCTGCACCGATGCAGATCTCGATTATCCTGGGCAGTCTACTGTGCATGAAGATGTGCATCTCGATTTCATGCTTTGTCGTTTCGTGTGTTGTACGAATCAGGCTTTTGAGGGGATCGGCCTGATTGTACGCGATGGTAGAAACCCCAACCTTCATATACGCCTCCAAGATTTCGGGCTGGCCAGGCGGATGGCCAGCCCGAACCTGCTGCGTGGAGCCGCAGGAGAAGACAGTGTTATTTTACACTGTCCCTCCTGCCGATTCAAGGGCCTTGGCCCCTTTTGAATTGTTAGCTATCGTTCAGGCGCTTCTTCCGTAAATCGATCCCGCCGTGCAACAATAGCGATGATGTTAAGGAAACGAACATTACGGAGAAGGCCATTTCTACGCCTTCCCTCCAGTGTGCGGGTGTGGGCATGTAATTCATCAGCATACCGAATCCCCAACCCAAGATCGTGATCACAACTACCATACCGATCGACCAGTATCGTTTGTAATCTGGCGGCTGTTTCTTGAAGTAGGGAACCTTGTCGATAAGGATGTAGGTAAAAACACCTGCACCGCCGCCTGTCAAAAGCCAGGCGACTCCCTCTCCAAGCGTCATTGTACCATCATCGGCAAAGGCTAGACCAACCCACAATGCCGATACTACCATGGCGAGAAAGATGTAAAAAACCAGTTTCTTCATTTCATCCTCCTTTATGGCGTTGGCACTGGCGTTGCCAACTTGATATAGATCTTCTCAATCTCCAGCAAACCTTCAGGTGCCGGTATGGGCGTTCCCGGCACAGGTGTATCTGTTGGCACAGGCGTTGGCGGCACGATATCATCCTTGGGCAGGCGGGTAAAGACAGAGAACATGGTACAGTGCTCCGTTCCTGCCAGCCAGCCGATACCCTTTAGCCAATCAGAGGGACCGTCATAGTCGGCAATGTAAAGTTCAGTGACACCACTACCGGTCTCAGGGAAATATGCATCTCCACCACCAACCCCAAAACCAACATCTCCATTTGCCGAAGTGAAACCATAGATACCAAGATCGGTATGGCGTGATGCAGGTGGGTCGTAGTAGGGCAGGGCGGGGGCACCAGGCCAGTAGCGGATAACTGCCTTGCTTCCTAGTGGTGCTCCATCTTTATCTTTTACGTTGATGATAAATATGGCAGGGCCGCAAGACTCGCGGAGTTCCGTTAGTCTGAAAACGTAATCTGCATCGGGATGTGGATCTTCGCATTCCCATGTAAGGTTTGGCCCATACCTACCGTGCATCCAGGCCACAGTTTGTGCAGTGCCATACTGATCATAAATTGCTGGATCAGGACATGTATCCTCTGCTACAGCCTGATCCAGCAATAATTGGTGGAACTCTTGGTTAGCTTCCCCTGCCTGCCCTTCTTGGCCACAGCCAGCAGCAAGAAGCGAAATGCTGGCCAGAATGGCCAGAGTAGCAAGTATGGCGATTAACGTTGACCAAAAATAGTTTTTCTTCATCGTTTCTCCTCCCACTTTCTCTCAATCTCTCCAAGGAAACCGGGCATCTGGATTCCCGGCCTTTGGATATAGCGGTACACAGTGACTATGGCCAGCGATCCACCAATGGAGAGCAGTGCAAGCAGGATGCCAAAGAAGGTCATAGCAAAGGCCCTTAACGTTCCCTCATCTAGCGCAGAGAAGAACTTGATCACCACGAACCCGGCAATGATGACAACACCAAGGATAGCGCCACCACCAAAGATTGTGGCAAACGTCTGCTTTGCCGAGTAGCCCTTTGCCTGGTATGTCTCATACGGCGTCTCGAACTGGTTCATAACTTCACCCCTGCCTGATACTCTCCCTTTGGATCGATTTGACCAGACTGAACTAACAACTCATATTGCTGGATGACCTTATCGTACCCGATACCTTCGCCATGATTCGATGCAAAGCTCCGCAAATCATTCTTGCTGGCCCTTGCACTTGTAGGTAAACTATCTATCCAGCGTTCGGTTATCGGCAGGAGCCCAACCTGTGTTTTATGGGCGACACCCCCACTGTTCCTTACCATCTCGATGTTGTCTGGTAGGGCGATTTGGATCTCTGTCGTAGCCGATCCGTATCGCACCATGGCGTGTCCGTTTCCGGCCAAGGTATCCAGGTTCATACCACCAATTCCCGTGCCGTATTGGGACAGGTACCTGGTGTTACACCGAAGGCCGATGACGATGGTAGAACTGTTTGCGTGGAGCATGTCATCTAATAGGACTGATTTGGTCGTCTTCGGCGTAACGCCCACCAGGTGGACATCGTACTCGCGGCCTTTCTGGCTGATTATGCCTAGTGGTGAGGCAATGGCTTTACCTTTCACTTCGATAATATCGGCAAGCTCGTCGGCCATTACCAGTACCGCCCTATCGTTCATATCCAGCGTGTGGGCCAGCCTATTCATGGCTGTTACCATATCCTCATAACCACGAATATATGTAACACCCTTGAATCCCTCAAAATCCCAAAGACCAAGCCTCTTCTCCTGCGGCTCCACTTTCGGATTGAGGATGTACACATCCCAACCGGCGTGCAGGGCTCCGATTACAATTGCCATAGCCGCCACGCTTTTACCAGAGCCCGTAGAGCCCACGATCATAGCATGTGGACTCTCCTCTTTATTCAAATCGATACAGAATGGCCCTCCTTCCACTGCCATACCAATCGGGATTACCCCACCGGCAACTATGTTGCCTTTAGAGGCATAGTGTTGCCGGTAAACTTGAGACAGCCTGACCTCTTTATCTGCTGGCCTTGCCCATATGATGGTCATTGTGCCGGAAACCGACAGCTTCAAAGAGCCTGCGGTAATGGTTATCCCATGCGCAAGCAGGTAGTGCTCCAGATCTTGCCTGGTGGACGAGATCTTTTTTGTAGTTACCCTTGCCGGTATATTTGCGATAACGGTTGCGGTCTGGTAGCTGATAGTTGCCTTGGTAATCCTGATGGGAAGATCGTGCTGTATATAGAACCTGGAGATCAGCTTGCAGGCAGTTTGTAGACCACGCTCGATCTGTGGCGAACTCTTGGATACCATGGCAACCCGCCTGTTGCCGTTTTGGTTTTGGCTGATCCCAAGAAAGATCCCGGCAGAGGCAAGGGTGAAGGCCGCTCCTACGGCGGCAAAAATCGTGCCATCCATTATACCCTGTGCACCCTCCTCCTGTTAATTCCTAGAAAGCCAAGGTCGTCCCTCTTGTAATGGAATGCGTCTTGTAAACACCAGCCAAAGATCATGGAAAAGTAGAATGGCATCCAGAGAGTATTTAAATTGAATTTCAACCGTATAAGTACGGTTAAAACGATCAGCCACCAGGTCACATACAGGATACGAATAAGCGTGCCAGGGATCATACTGTGACTCCACCTGCTCCGGTGAGGGAACAAAAAGGCATACGGTGTCATGTACCCTACCAATATAGCGCCAAGGAGCCCCCACTTCCTCATCGCCCGGTACTCTTCCCTGGTCATCGTCCTGTGATCCGCATCTGGCGTGATCGCGTATCCACAAAGTGCCCCCAGATAGAGTCCTAACCCCACTTGCCATGCGTCCCTCCACGCAATAGTCATCAGCGCGATAGCCAGTGCCAGTGGGCCGACTACCCTCAGTACACGCTTGGCATCTTTTTCGTGAAGATGACCATCAAAGCCCATTAGTATTCCTTGATGTTGATACCTGCCGCCTTGGCCTTTTCGGCATCCAGCACCAGCTTGAAGATATCCAGAGAGTACCCCTCTCTGAACCGGTAGACGCCGATACCCTTGTCGGAAAGGCTTTTCAGGGCGGCACCAATTGTCCTGCGATTCATATTCGTTGCGGTGGCAATGTCCCGGTACCGCGCCTTGCCGATCATGCCAGCACGCATTAACTTGATGTAAGCGTCCAGCACCATACGCTCGTGTTCTGTTAGTTCTTCGTCACCGAGGATGGAGAAGGATGTAGCTTTCTCTGCGCCAAGCACCCTGATGGGCGTGACCACCACAGCGTTGACATCCCTCCATGTTTCAGGCCATTCCTTCAAAATCATGGTGTCCGGCATACGGGCATAGTCTTCATGCAGGTTGTGCATGACCAACAATTGCGCGTGGTCATCTCTGCACAATATAACCGGGGGCGTTGGTATCACCCCTGCTAGATTGATCTCGCTCATCTGTTTCCTCCCAAATATACCATTTGATATACTCTGGTGTATCGTGCACTGTGTGGAACTGTGATGAGAACTTGACCACAAGACCATTCCTCCATAACCTGTTAAGCGCGAGTAGCAAACCTGGGAACAGGTTTTGGATTGGCTTCAGGTCGAACTTCCAACTAAACACCTTTCCACGTTCATCGCGGTAGTGTTCGCGTAGATCTTCGAGTAATTCTAGATCTCCTTTGTCCAGGTGGACAGGTGGCCCGGTATAAGTAAGCTGTGTGCCCCACTCCTCTGGGTAGTAGTGAAAACTAGGAATGGTCATTTTTAGTCGCCATCTTATAGAGTAACCACAAGGCAGCCCCGCCAGTAACCCAACCAATGATGATTCCTATGATAAGTGTCACAACCCAAATGGGTATAAATATACCATTCATGCCGTTTCCCTCCTAAAGAACCGTCCTATTTGTGACAAGTATACCATATCATCTCAGCTTTGTCAAGTAGTTCGATTCAAAATTGGAAAATTCTCTTGCAAACTTGCCGCAGGTCGGCTATAATCTATCGTATGGCAGACAAGGTAACCGTCAAGGACCAGGCTTTTGAGTGGTATATCGGGAATCAGCTTGCCACATTGCGGGATGTAGGCGAGGAATTTGACATCCCGTATGAAACGGTGCGCGATTGGGCCAAGAGCGAGGGTTGGGTTACAAAGCGAGTTATGTATGGTCGAGCACCTGCCGATGGAGTAGTGCGGCAAGCAGAGGGTATCCGGCATGTGCTTTATGAGGAAATAGTTTCTGGAGATGCCAGAGATCTCCCCGATCTGGTAAAGGCGTGGTTATCAACCATGTCCGTGCAGGCTCCTCCTGAGAAAAAAGAGACAATCGACCGGGATAGCCTGCTAGGAGGTTAGGTGAAACTAACCCCAGAGGAAGCCAGGGAATACAAAAAGTGTGCCGCTTCACCTATCTATACCCTTAAACGGTATGGTTATTTGAAGCACATAGTCAGGGGTAAGATAAAGTGGGAGCCCTACGACTGGCAGATTGAACTAATCGAAGAGATCTATGATGGCAAGAATTATGTGATCCTAAAATCCAGGCAGGTTGGGGTGTCATGGACCATTGCCTTCTACGTTGCCTGGATGATTCACTTCAGGCCGGATATCGAAATCCNNCTATTGCCTTCTATGTTGCCTGGATGATCCACTTTAGGCCGGATATCGAAATTCTTCTCCTCTCCCAGAAGGAAGAAAAGGCCATCAAGCTCCTGGCCAAGGTAAGATTTGTATGTGTGAATTTTCCCGACTTTATCCGCAGGGAGTTTAACTCTGACTCGCAATTACGCCTCTCTGTCATCCACCGAAGAACTGGCGGCAGGATATCTTCCGAGAGTAGCGTTGATAGCTTGACTACTACAGGCTCGTCCGGTCGCGGTGACACAGCGGCCTTTATCTTCATGGACGAGATCGCCCATATGGAAAGGCCAAACGAAGTCTACACTGCCGTGAAGCCTGCAACCTCACACGGCGGCCAGTTGGTGATGGCTTCCAGCCCCAATGGGCCAGAGGGTGTGTTCCCAAGGATCTGGTTTGAGGCCGAGTCGGGCGATTCCGCGACGTTCTACCCCATGCGAGTCCATTACACAGACTGTGGCTTTGATGAGACATGGCTAGAGGTAGCTGCGGATGGCATGACCGATGAGGATATCCTACAGGAATACGAGCTTTCGTTCATCGGAGGTGGCTCTCCCGCATTTGATCCTGTCCACCTGAAAGACTGTTATGTGCCGATGGATGAGATCATGACCAACCCTGAACTTGCCGATATAAAGGCGTTGGTGGTTGGTAGTAGGAAATTTGCCTCTGGTGTGGACAGTGCCGAGATCAAGGCCAATCGCGGAAAGAGGAGGCGTGACTACAACGCCGTAACTGCGCTGAATGAGTACGGCATCCAGATCGTTGCCGAGGCCAATAAAATGCGCCTGGACGAGTGGGCCGGGCACACAATTGGCGTTGGCGATACTTCCGTTGAAGTTGTCGGCTATGTCAGTAAGTGGCACCAAAGATTCCCTGGCTTGATGTTCATCGAGGAGAATAGTTCTGGGTTGGTGGTTGAGAACAGGCACATCCTGCCGGAAGATGGGGTAAGCGATGTAGCTGTTAAAAGGACTACCAGCAAGAGGAAATCGCGCCTGGTCAACCAGTTCAAATTGGCCATTGCCGGAGGCCAGGTGTTAATCACCGACAAGCGCACCTGGTACCAATTGACCATCTTCCAGGATCTTGGAGGGGGAAAGTACTCCGCACCTGCCGGTTCGCACGATGATCTGGTAATTGCCATCCTGGAATCGTGGGACGCTTTGATCTTTATGGGCGGCTTTGAGTTTGTCATGCCAACCCTACAGAAGGTTGGTGCTTTTGAAGTCGCATCCGAATATGGCCTGGCCCCTACGGCACCCCCAATACCTAGTCCAGGTCTGGACTCTGCCTTTGATCTAGAGCCATTGCCATCTCTATCGGCAGAGGATTGGAACGACTTTATACCTACGGGGGAGAATATTGAGCGAATTAACGAGCTTATCTGAGGCACTGGATGGTTTGGAAGATGAGGCCAAGAGCGCGGTCCTCCTTGCTGTCCAGGAAGAAATGCAGACATGGCGTGTGCCGCCGATGATGCGTATGAGCATCCCAGGGGAAGAGGATTTTGGCTTCACCACCCACATGCCGACAATTTTGAAAACTGACGAGAACAAGCTGGACCTTGATCTGGTAGACAAAATGATGGCTTCAGGCCAGATCGCCTACCCCATGGCACTGAAAAAGGCTCCAATCACATCGATTGTCCGGTCGCCCTCTGGTTTTAGTGTAGAGTGTTCTGATGAACGCATGAGAGATCTGATCCTCAAGAACATGCAGCGTGTCCTGGAAAAGAGGATTGATGAGATCTTGACCATGCTGGAATACGGAGCCTACTATGGCGAGGTCACGTATGACATAGGCTGGCCCCAGGATTACAGTCTTCCCAAGTCAACGGTACCCTACTGGATCATCGAAGATTTTAACAGTTGTCATCCATCGACCATCGATGAGATCTTGCGGCACAGGAAGACAAAGGCGTTTCGTGGTTTTGTGCAAACCCCTCCCGGCGACTACACGGTGGAAAGGATCACGGTAGATACCAAGAGGGCGCTGATCATTCCCCACAACGGTTTATTCGGCAACCTGGAGGGTACATCGATCCTCCAACCGGTTCATGTCTGGTGGTTCTGGTACGAACTGGTCTGGAGGGCATTCTTGCGTTTCCTGCAACGGCAGGGTGTGGGTGTGGTTGTGGTAAAAGCCCCATCGCGTGGTCGGGTCGAAGTCAGCGGCAAGTATGTGGCCAATATGGATTGGGCGTTGCAGATGGCCAGTTCACTGCACAGGACCAACTTTGCCGCCCTGCCGAGTGACACAGATTCCGATCATGGCAAGGAACTGTGGGCCATCGATTACCTCAAGATGGGCCAGGGTGAGGGCAGGCAGTTTGTGGCCGCTCTAGAACTACTTGGTACCAACATCAAGAACTTTCTCCTCACAGGCAATAAGATATCGGAAGAGGGTGGCGAGTTCGAGGTTATGTTGGATACTGAGAAAACCCTGGCGCATATCGCCATGTACATCAACCACTATGTACTGCCCAAGTATCTGATGTGGAATGGCTCAAAAACCAGAGTGGCCACCATCAGTTTCCAGGGAGCAAACAGCAGGGTTCTGCCGCTAATCTTCAAACTGCTTGCCGTTGCCGGTAACACTACCGGCGATGCATTGCGCAATGTCGATTGGCGCTTGCTTATGGCAGAGGGTGGAGTCCCTGTCTTGCCGGAAGATGAAGTTGAGGAACTTCGACAGAAGGAGATAGAGAGGGCCGAATCGTGGTCAAGAGAGCAGGAAAAGGCAAAGATGCCACAAGGAGGCGAGGGTAGGTGGGCTTCCCAGAGGGACAAAGAGGGCCGTGCCGAGTCTCTTGAGATGATTACCGAAGCCCTAAACACGCCACTGATTGCCCTGTCAGCGCCACAGGTGGCGGCACTGGAGAGGCTAGGCATCCGTGCCGATGACACACCGGTGATGCTGTATAACCCATACCACGATAGACTTGGCAAATTTACCGACAGGGCTCATGCTGTGAAGCCTATGCCAGAGGCAAGGTTTTCAGCGTATGGGGTAGATGGAAGAACTGAGTTTCTAGCCAACGATGCAGCGTCTCTAGCATACGAGCGGGTAAAACAGGCACCAAGACAGGTGATGGTTTACGGCAAGAAGAATGACTATGTGAACGCTCTTTGTGCAACCTATACAACAAGGCACAAAGTTGCCTGCGTGCGGCGATCTCCAAGGGCATATGCCATTTACAGGGATGGCAAGGTTTTTGTCAGTCCCAAGGGCACCAGGGCGCTAAAGAAAGATCGCAAGTTTGGCGAGTACATGCTAACCCATGAAGCGTTCCACTCCAAAAAGAGATCGGACGGTTCTTATGGCGCGGATGTATCCTTCGACCGCGTTGGTGTGATTAAAAGAGATCCGTCCTACCATAAGGCGTTTGCTAGGTATCACCTGGAGGAAGGCGCTACCGACCTTCTAGCCAGGATGGCGCACGGAGTGGACCACAACTACACTGCCGATAACTTCTTCTCCGGCGCACCGGCCTATATGCAACAGATGGGTGCTCTGGCCATCCTTGCCGGTATTGCTTCCGATTGGGATCGGGCCAAGGCATGGAAATTGATCAACCTCATGCACTACAACATCAATAACGATGAGTATATCTTTGAATTGCTCTCACAGGCATTCGGCACACCGGCAAATGGGTGGGATGGCAGTTCTTACTACGCGCTCTTGGTGAGCCTGCAAAAAACAGCCAAGGATGGAAACTATGCGGAGCTTGGCTGGTTGTTTGGAGATATGGAATGAGCGAAGAAAAGTTTCCGACACAGGAAGAACAAGAGGAAGCGGCAAGGGCAGTGCGCTGGCCAGAGCTTAGAGATAAGCCAGAGGTAGACAGCGCCGTTGTGGACGAAATAGAGGATATGATCGGCGCTCAGATGGTTGGGGGAGAGAATGGATCTTAAAGACTTTCTCCTTCTCCTTGCCGAGTTTATGCAACGAGCCGTAGAGTGGATGGAGTTTGCGAAATGGGCATTGAACGGGTTGTTCGATTTGTTTATGCATTCCGCCTGGTCTGTACCGGCATCATTATTGGGATTCTACTCGACGTATGTGGGCGTGCGCTTGCTGTTTTTCTTAGCGGGGAAGATCCTACACTTACCAACATCGCCACCCTCTCATCTAGACCGTACCATGAGGGTGCTTGGGTGGTCAGCCTTGGTGTTTTTTGTCTTGTCTTCGCATATGTGGTGGGACGGTCTGTTGAGTTTTTCTGGATAGAGTATAAAAAGAAGGCAAAAGATGGATAACCTTTGGCAGTTTCTTTTGGTTGCTTTGCCCGGTATAATCACTGGAGCCATCGTGCCGTTGGTTTTGAATTGGAGACAAAAACGGGCAGAGGCGCAAAAAGCTGAGATAGAGTATAAAGATATTGAAGACCAGATCACCGAGCGTGTGCTTAAACGCGCCAGGGAAGAGATTAACGGCTTGACATCGGAGAACAGGGCACTGAAGAAGGAAATGAAGATTGTAAAAGATGAGAAGGAAGCCCTGACTGCGCGTGTCGGCATTTTGGAGGCAGAGTATATCAGGTTGGAAAAACTGATCGAAGATCTGAAAGATGGCTTCAAGGTTGTGTGTGACCAGTTGCGTGACGCTGGAATAGAACCCGCCATCAAACTGGAGGATCTTAATGGAGGAGATTAAGGAAAGGTACCTTTCCTTCCTTGAAGACATGATTGATAAGGCGTTGGCAGGAGAACCCGTTGCCGTGAATTTTGGCAGAGACATTGTACTCGAATTGTATCTTGGAGAAGACAAGATGCTGCATTGGAGGAAGGTAGATGGAAAGTGTACAGGTAACGAAGGCGGGAACGGTTAAACTTAGAGGGATACATCTCCCGGTGGAGCAGGTCAGGGCTGCAATGCTGGAGACTGGTGGGGTTCCGGTTTCAGATCGGGAACTGAACAGTATCCTAGACAATGCACTGACTTCTCACTTTGCCAGTAGCGATGAGAAGCCCAACTCGCTAACCATAGAGGCGATCCCTGATAGGTGGTTCATCCCGATCAAGATCAAACTTCACCTTCCGGGCGATAATACATCACCAGATTGTTGGCTATATTTTGCTGTGCAAAAGAAGACGATCTTTAATGCCTAAGAAGATTGTCTTGATCGAGCCGAAATATTGTGGTTTCGAGTTTGATTACTTACCACAGGGAATACTGTCGCTAGCAGCATACTTGCGGGAGGCTGGTTTTGATGTATCGGTACACAGAACCTTACCACTGCCGCAGGCAGATATATTGGGCATAAGCGCCACAACGCTCCAGTATATTGAGGCGCTAAACATAGCCAGGAAATCCACTGCCGGGATGACAATCATCGGTGGGGCTCATGTCACCACGGCAACCGGTGATGCTATGGCCAGTTGCGCCTTTGATTACGGGATTATTGGCGATGGAGAGGAATCGTTCATCGACCTGTGCTCCGGCAGGCCGCCGAAGGATATTCCTGGCGTGGTACACCATGATGGTGAGGTTGTCATGGCCAGTCCAAACAGGCCGTTTGAGTACAAGTCCAGGGCTGGAGGCCCTAGCATCCCGGCTTACGAGTTACTGGATAGCAAGATCGGCAAGTATGTGAATGTGTGGCGAAACCGTGAGTGGGATTGGCAGTACAAGTGGAAGAGGAAAAACAGGCCCAAGTATTGGGAAACATTCTCTAAGGAGATCCGGCTACTGGCAGACCTTGGGGTAAGCGCGATCCATGTAGCCGATGAGAACTTTGGTTGTTGGCACAGCAGGATACGGAGCACCGTACATGCACTGGATAGGATGGATTGGTGGACCTGCCGATCCGGGGTCAGGAACTTTCTTGATAAAGGACTGCACCGTACCTTGTTTGCCAGCAGGTGCCGTGGCATAGAGTTAAACATAGTCACGGCCAACAAGAGGCTTTTGAACGAGTTTTGCGATCACACCCTGGAAGAGACAGAACTGGCTATAGGGTTGATCGAGGAGATTGGGCTAAACCTAGCCATTACCGCAGTCATAGGTTTGCCGGGAGAGACGGTAGATAGCATGATGGATACCTGGACCTGGCTGCGCGGTAGAAAGGTAAGATTGGAAACACTTTCCCCACTGCCGGGTACAGATTTCTACGAAGACCCGGATCGGTTTGGGCAGTTTGGCTTTGAGGTTACTGTGAGAGAGTTACGTGAAATGGATGTTGACAAACAGTATCATCTTCCATGGAGGATGAATACAATCTCGCACAGCGAGTTTGTAGATATTAGATGTCGTATGCAGAAAGAGTTAGGTTAGGAGGAAAAATGGAAAAGGTTTTAGAACATGGCCGGAATGAAGTGAACATCAAGATGCGTGGCTTTTATAGGCTGAACATCTGCGCACCGAATGATCCAGACACCATTGTTGGTGACAGTGGTTGGATCGAGAACCAGGTGACGAACTTGGGTGTAAACGACTACCTGGCACAACTGTTGGGGAATATGGCCGGTTCCAAACAGGTCACTCACATGGCCCTTGGTACCGGTACGGCACCGGGCGCGGCAGCAACCGCGCTTGAAGGCGAATTGGACAGCACCAGTTCCCGCGCTGCCGTTACTGCTGCAACCTCATCCAACAGCTTTAAGGCGCGGTTTACTGCGACCTTCAACTCGGCCAACTCGTTCGCCAGCGCAACGGTTACTTTGCGCAATGTAGGACTGTTCAACACCAGCACTCAGAACAGTGGGACGGTCATGTGTGGGAATACCTATGCCACGTCAACTTGTGCTACAAACCAGAACGTCAACGCTACATATGACATCGACTTCTCAACATCGTAGCATAGTTGGATTGCATGGGCAAAGTCATCATCGCCGGGCCAGGGAGGGCAGGTTCATCGTTCTTGATGCGCCTGCTCACCCGACTTGGTGAGGACACCGGCTGGACACCGGAGGAAGATGGCTACAATGAGGAATGGAGGGCCGGTTGCGAACAGGTTGTAATCGTATCGCTCCTTGAAGGCGAAGCAACACAACGCAACCTGGATGAAGCTCCCAGGGTTTTGAAGAGCCCTGACTGGTCCTTCTTTCTGAAGCCGGTGTACACGGCGGGATGGATCGAAATCGATCATGTCCTCATCCCTTTCCGCGACCTGGATGTATCGGCAAAGAGTCGTCTCAGTGTTGGTTTGCACTGGATGTGTGAACCACTTGCCGGGGCGTCTATTGAAGATCTCGCAGGTCATCAGGCCAATATCCATGCCCTGGCATTGGGCAGGACAATGGAGGCAGTGTGGGTATGCGGCCTGCCGTACACGGTAATGGAATTTCCACGTTTTGTGGAAGATGTCGATTACTGTTATGGGTGCCTATCTAGGGCATTCAACCTGGAGCGTGGGAGGTTTGGAGAAGAATGGAAAAAACTAGCGAACTTAAGTCAGATAGTGTGGAGGAGTTGATCGCAAGACACAGCGGAATCCACCTGGACATCGGTTGTGGGGCAAGCAAGCAGGAGGGCTTTGTTGGCATGGATATCAGGAGCCTTCCTGGGGTAGACATTGTTCATGACTGGAACGACATGCCCTGGCCGCTGCCCGACGAGTCGTGCAAACTTGTGATGGCGAGTCATGTCGTAGAACATGTCAACCCTGCCGATGGTCATTTTATAAGGTGGATGGATGAGGTATGGAGGATCGCCAAGTATGGTGGTAGGTTGGTCATATCCTGCCCTCATGGTTCGAGTCAGGGGTTCCTACAAGATCCGACACACATCAACGCCTGTAACGAAGCGACTTGGGCTTACTTTACACCAGAAAATCCGCTTTACACCATCTACAAGCCCAAACCGTGGAAACTGGATTTCCTGACATTCGATCCGTCAGCCAACATAGAAGTTGCGCTGACCAAAATAAAAGAGGAGGGGGATAATGGACAACCCGACGATTGAGTACAAGACCATCATACACGACAGTGCCGATCCGGGTTTCACCAATCGTCTCTTGGTCGGCACGGCAACAACGGGCCTGGTCCGTATCGAGTGGGTAGGGGCAAGATATGGGCAGATCATACCGGTAAACTGGAGCCTGATCGAGATGCGCCAGTTCATCAACAGCTACATTCCACTCAGGTTTCAGGTAGCCGACGCGCAAAACCTGATTATGCGCGAGTTCATCGAGAAGGGTTATGAATGGCTGTTTCTACTGGAGCACGATGTGGTCCTGCCGCATAATGCGTTTTTGCAACTGAATGAGCATATGCGGAAGGCAGAGTATCCCGTTGTGTCCGGCTTGTACTTCACCCGTTCTGTCCCTGCCGAGCCGCTGATCTTTCGCGGCAGAGGTACGTCATTCTACGACGATTGGAAACTTGGCGACCTGGTATGGTGCGATGGAGTTCCCACCGGTTGCTTGCTCATACATCGCTCTGTTCTCGAACCAATGTGGAATGACAAAGAGGAATACATGATTGGGGATCAGAAGACAAGGCGGGTATTCGAGACGCCGCGCAGGCAGTGGTTTTCACCCGATCATGACGAGTTCCACACCGTGACCGGCACCAGTGACTTGCAGTGGTGTACCGATGTGATGGATGGGGATTATATCCGCAAGGCTGGTTGGAATAAGTTCTTAGATGAACTTGAGAATGAGGAATACCCGTTCTTGGTAGATACCAACTTGTTCTGCCGACACATCGAGATGGATGGGCGGCAGTTTCCGTCCGATGCTGAGATAGCGTTCTGGGCAAGAAAGGAAGGAGAAGACGATGGATCACAGACTGAGTAATATCGAGCGGCTTTGCCGGTTGTTCTTGCACAACTTTGAACATGTAAGCAGGCGAGAACGTACCGAGAAGATCATTGAAGATTTACATGAAGCAACCACGCCATTGCCACCAACACTTGGAATTTCTGTGTCTGATGGCGTTGGATCAAGTTCAAAATTCGGAGGGTAAAATGGCCGATCTGATTGATCGCATCAGTGGAGAGGATGGGGAGAAGATCAATTTACACCGGTTCGTGGGCCTGGAGAGGCTGTACGCGCTGGGGGTTGTGACCGGTGCGGAGATTGTGGATGAGTTTGGTTTGACGGGCGACGAGTTGACCCAGGCGTTGGCGCTGAAGGATGAGATTGATGCCTTGAGCGGAGCAGATGCCAAGATTCTTTATGTCGCCAGAGTAGAATCGGTGTGCATGTGTATCGAGGATGGCGACGACACGATCTACCACGATGGCGGTGTGGTGGATAAAACGAAGGTGCTTGAGGACTTGTTGATTAGCTGATGGCCCTTGATGCATATGTTGGCTCATTCAATATAGACAGTAGCATTACCGTTGGCAACGACCAGTCAGTCACGGGCGTTGGTTTCGAGCCCAAGGTCGTGTTGTTCTGGTGGTCGGGTTCGACGGCCTCTAGTGATTCTGTGTCTGGTGGGCTCCTCTCTGCCGGTTTTGGGGCAGCGGCTAGTTCCAGTTCCAGGTTCTCTGTTTCTGAGACCAGTGATGATGCTGCGGCGCAGGCGAATTCGGGACGTGGGAATTATAATACTGACTGTATTCGAGTCTTTAGTGACGGAACGCCTACTCTTGACGGTGTGGCCGATTTCAAGTCGATGGATAGCGATGGATTCACGCTGACCATCGATGACCAGTTTGGTAGCGATTGGCGCATATCCTATCTGGCGCTAGGTGGAAGTGACCTGACCGATGTGTATTTGGGCAGGCGTGCGGTGCCGACTTCTACCGGTGAGTACGATACTACCGGTGTGGGTTTTCAGCCGGATGCGCTCATCACTGTGTCCAATGTTGCATCCAGTGTTGATTCGACCCTGGCGGCGGCCCAACTGA
>JABAHS010072643.1_pt3 | contig 26516 bp, 20 predicted proteins | sample 7062111 | NCBI WGS metagenome assembly JABAHS01 (sample SAMN14534600, study PRJNA622989) | marine sediment metagenome | biome: marine biome [ENVO:00000428]; feature: marine pelagic biome [ENVO:01000023]; material: deep marine sediment [ENVO:00002113]; isolation source: pool of 4 deep marine... | reverse complement strand
GGACGGGCCGGTTGATTTATTGGGGTGAGTGATGGGATTTGAACCCACGACAACTGGAGCCACAATCCAGTGCTCTACCGACTGAGCTACACCCACCGCAGAAAACTTGGCTATCTTACTGAACCGCTTTTTCCCTTGTCAATGAAAAATTCGCGGCCTCGTGCAATGTGGCGCGCCAGGAAGGATTCGAACCCTCGACCCTGTGATTAGAAGTCACATGCTCTATCCAACTGAGCTACTGGCGCGAATGGTCGGGGCGAGAGGATTCGAACCTCCGACCCCCTGCTCCCAAGGCAGGTGCGCTACCAGGCTGCGCTACACCCCGACGAGGCAGAACTTCTAGCACGCACTCGGGAAAATTGCAACCAAAAAGCTTGCCGGGTCCGCCGTTCGGCGCCGCCCCCCTGTCGTCGCCGGCAGAGGGAGCTGGTCACTCGCTGGCAACCGGCGACTGCCGCGCCGACCCGGCGACCTGGTTCCGGCACCGGGTTTCGCGAATACGGCAGGCGCCAACGACCGCCACCAAGGCGAAAACTGTTATCACCGCGAAGCCGAGGCGGTAATCCTCGGCGGAGTAGCGGCGCACACCCTCGGCCATGGTCCCGTCCCACGCCAAGTCCATCACCCAGCCGAACAGCGGCTGCATGAGCGCCGCACCGAGGAACAGTCCCGTATTGACCAGCCCGACCGCCATTCCCGACAGGGCCGGGGCGACAACCTCCCGGGCGCTGGCAAAGGTGACAATGAACCCGCCGCAGCTCAAGCCGAGCAGAAAGAAAAGTCCCAACCCGACAAAACCGGCCTGCCAGCGCAGCAGGACAAAAGCGAGACAGACCAGGCCGTAGAGCAGGGTCCCGCCGAGGATGACCGGCTTGCGACGGCCGAATCGATCGGAAAGCCACCCCGAGAACATCGACCCGAGAGCGAACCCTGCCAGGGCAGTGGTGGTGTATGCGGCGGCTGCCGAGCGACTCAGGCCATGCAGATCGCGCAACATCGGGATGGCCCACAGTCCGACGAAGGCCAACATCGTGCCGACCATCCCCATATTAACCCAGAAGACGGGCCAGACCGCCCGGGTGGACACAACCCCCTTCAGGTCATGCCACCAGTGCTGGTGGCGCGGACGGGGCCGCGGAAGGCCCTCCATCTCCTGCACCGAGGGAAAGCCCAGATCCTCCGGGCGATTCCGCACCAGCAGAACCGTCAGAACGGCCAGGGCGATGGTCAGGCCGCCCAGCACAACGAAGACGGTGCGCCACGAGCAGACCCCCAGCAAGGCGGCCAGCGGGCCGGCGGAGGCAATGGCTCCGATGTTGCCCAGCAGCAGGGTCAGGCCGCTGATGAAGCCGTAATTGCGTTCGCTGAACCAGACGCTGTTGCTCTTGAACAGGCCGACGAAGACCACCGAGACGCCGAGCCCCACCAGGGCCCGTCCCAACGAAGCCTCCCAGTAACTGCCGGCCATGCCGAAGAGTATGGACCCACAGCCGGCCAGAAGGTTGCCAATCGACACAGAGGTGCGGGCGCCGAGCGTATCGGCGAGCACCCCGGCGGGAATCTGCATCAGCATGTAGATATAGAAATACATCGCCGCCAGCGAACCGAGGGCGGCCCCGGTCGTGCCGAAGGCGCGCATCAACTCGCCCGAGACCACCGCCGGAGCCATACGATGAAAAAAGACCAGCATGTAGGCGCTGACCAGGATGAGATAAATCGCCCAGCGGACAAACAGAAACCGGGAACGGCTGAAACTCGATATGCTCGCTGACATGACGGTCATGGACCTCACTCCTTTCGGCGAAACGCGTCCTGGATGCGACGAGGCCCGGCGGCCTCTGGCCGCCGGGCAGATAGCAACAATCGTCGGCGCTCGCCCGATCTAATGGGCGAAAGCCCCGGCCTTGGCATCGTAATCTTCCACCTCGCCGGGAAGATTATGCAGCTTGCGCATGACCATATCGGTCTTGCGCGCCGTCTCGGCGCTGATCTTCTCGGCCGTCAGGTGCGAGACGGCGATATTGATCAGGAACACCAGCGGACAGACGATGAAGGCGGACGAGGTCGCCGGGATCAATCCGCCGGCGCTGAACAGCGGCACCTCGTAGATCCACCCCACCATGGCCACCAGCGTCATGCCCAACCCGAAGATCATACCGGCCATGGCGCCGTATTTATTCGACTTCGAGTACCAGATCCCCAGCACCAGCGCCGGGAAGATGGTGTTTCCGGAAATCGAGAAAACCATGGCGACAATCTGGGCGATCAGCGCCATCGGGAAGAGCGCCAGAATGACCACGATGACGCACAGCGCGGCGGTGAAAAGGCGCCCGACCAGAAGCACCTCGCGGTCGTTGGCCTCGGGCTTGTAGACGGTGGCGTACCAGTCGTGGGCCACCGCCGAGGCACCGGCGACCAGCAGGCCGGCAACCGTGGAGAGGCCCGCGGCCAGGGCTCCGGAAGCGAGGTAGCCCATGAACGCCATGCCCAGACCGGCCTTCTCCGGCGCCGAAAGGATGATGACATCGGCCACCGCCTTGCCACCGTCGGGATTCCAGAACATGCCCAGAGCGGCGTAGACCGGAGAGGACCAGTAAAGCAGGCCGATGAAGAACAATCCCCAGATGACGCTCTTGCGGGCGACGTTCTCGTCCTTGACCGTATAGAAGCGGATCAGGATATGCGGCAGCCCGGCGGTACCGACCATCAACGAGAAGAGCATGGCGATCATGTGGTAGAAATCCCCCTTGCCCCAGGGCAGATAGGCCTTCTTGAGACTCTCCACCTGCTCGGATGCCAGATCGATACCCGGGGCCACCTTGCCCTCCATGAATCCGGAGATCAGGTTGCCATACTCCAACTGCGGCAGGATGCCAGCGCCTCCGGCCTTCTTCATCAGGATCCACAGCGGGACCAGAAAGGCCGAAATCAGTACCACGTACTGAATCTGCTGGTTGCGGGTGACGCCGGACATGCCCGAGATGAGCATGTAGGCGCAGACGACACCGGCGCCGAAAATGACGCTGGCGGTGTAGTTCATGCCGAAAATCCATCCACAGATCAGCCCGATCCCCTTGAACTGGGCCGTGCAGTAGGTGATGGCGATGATCACCGTCACCGCGGCGGTGATCAGGCGGATCCCGTGGGTATCGTACCGATCGCCGAGGAATTCGGGGATGGTGAACTTTCCGAAGCGCCTTATCTGGGCCGCCACCAGGGTCAGCAGCAGCAGATAGCCGCCAGTCCAACCCATCAAGTAGGTCGGCCCCCACGCCCCCTTGAGATAGAGCAGGCCGGCGATCCCCATGAAGGAGGCTGCCGACATCCAGTCCGAGGCGATGGCGGCGCCGTTGCCGAACTTGCCGATGCCGCGCCCGGCCACCCAGTAGCCCGAAGTGGTGGAGACCTTCGACAGAAAGCCGACGCCGATGTAGACCAGGAGCAGGGCCAGCATGATCATCGCCGGCACCAACTTGAAGCCCCTCTCGACCTGGAATATCTCCTCCCCGGCGGCAAAGGCTCCACCGCTCAGTGCCAGAATGCATCCCGCGACCAGGAACAGCCGCGACAAAATCTTCTTCATTTTTATCCTCCAGTCGATAATTTAAAGGTTTCCCGGCCTAGCGCCTCGTCACCTTCTTGTCCCAGAGCACGCAATAGAACTTGCACAGCGCCACGAACCCCATGGTGCATCCCTGGGCCAGCAACCAGTAATGCAGTGGAAAGCCGAGAAACCTTGCCCGGGTAATGAATGACTCACCCAGGCCGCTCGGGTCGCTGAGTCCGGCGAGCCAGATCACCAGCGGCACACCGTAACTGACCAGAGCCCAAAGGACGAGGATCGTCTTGGCAACCCCCACTTCCGTCCGGAGTTCATCGGTGGACGGCTTGAAAAAATTGACGTAAACCTCCTGTTTGACATCCACTCTCAACCTCCTCTCAATTGATAAACAGTTATTGGCTGACGCCTGCGCCCTCCGGAACAGGCCCATATCCCCCGACACGGGCCAAATCACCGGCAGCAGACTGCAGCCTCGGAATCACTTTCTCGTCGCCCCCCCTCTCCGTCAGCCGAAATGACGGAGCAACAACGCAAAGAGCACCGACGACACGCCCAGGCTCGCCGTGCACCGGCACCGCCACGCATCGCACATGCTCTCCCAGGGCGTGACAGTCCCTGGCGTAACCGACACGCCGCACCTCACTCAAATCCTCCCCCGACGCACCGCTCCTCTCTCTTGCAACAGCCCCGAATGCCAGAAGGACATGCCCCACCGCCGTCGAGCGCAAGGGGTAGCTGCGCCCGACCAGCGAGGCGATAGCCACCTGATGGGAGGTGTCCACCATGTCGATGAAGACGAACCCCTTGCTGCGATGGGGAACGGCCAGGTAAACCGCTTCGCCCAACTCCCGGGCCAGCCGGAGCATTTTCGGCTTTGCCCGCTTCAGCAGCTGCATGCTGAAGAGGAAGCGGCCGCCGACCTCGAACGCCGTGGGGCCAAGCGTGTAGCTGCCGGACCGTGCCGACCTCTTCACATAGCCACGCTTTTCGAATGTCGCCAGCAGCCGAAAAACCTTCGACTTGGTCAGCCCGAGAGCTTTGCTCAACGAGCCGAGCTTCACCTCGTCGACGGTCCCGAGAACCTCGAGAAGGCTCAAGGCATTTTCAACAGCCTGTATGGAATAGTTTCGACCCACTTTCTGCACTTGCCCCCCTCCTTTCGTATAACAATGTTTTAGCAATGCCGATGCCACTATCGGAACAATTACTAAAAAACCAACCTTAAACCCAAAAATTGTTGTTATTGCTACATTTTTTTCTATGCCTNNAACTTGTTGTTATTGCTACATTTTTTTCTATGTCTCAAACAGATAAAATTGTTATGACAATGATTGCTGTCCGTCCCACTGTAAACGAACCTGACATCACCGCTCCAAACCCCGGATACAAGCTCGATCGCCGCGGCTACCGGGGTTTACACAAATCTCCGCGGATTAACATTTTCGCCGGGCCTAACGGGAAGGGCCCCCCGACTTGCGCCGGGGGGCCCTTCGCCCCTCTCCCAAACAATCAAATAACAGCGATCGAAATCGCTACTCCCAACTATCGAACTTCATGGTTCCGTTTTCGACCAGGTTCTTCTGCCTCCTTTAGGCACTGAGAGGGCATGCGTGACCGCCCCCACCCTTCTCAAGTCCATACCGTTCTCGAAACAGGGGATGATCGGCGAAGACAATCGCCAAAGCCTGCCCCCTCTGGGTTGCCCAACCTAAGGCCCTCAGAGCAATATCGGCGGCACCTGGGTCTCGCATGGGATCCTTGCTTGGCACAGACCGCAGGGCGTGGCACCGGTGCCGAAGTTTTTTGTGGTGTAAGGTGTGGTTGTATCCCGGATATAGGCGAAACAGGCCCGCTTGTCGTGCCCATCGCCGGTAGTGATGGCGTCGGCCGGACAGCGCTTGGCGCAGGCGCCGCAAGTCCCCTTGGCATACCAGAGGCACCAGGCGTGGTGATCATCGCCGTAGGCCCGCTCCGTCACCGGCAGATCGATGTGCGCCACCACGGAACCGAAGCGCACCGACTTCCCCCAGCGGGTGATCATGGCATCAGAGAGGCTGAAGGTGCCGTGTCCGGCGACGAATGCCGCATGTCGCTCCGACCAGTTGGAGGCGAGGCCGAAGCGCTCGGACTGCTGGTAGGCGAACTCGGGAAGACGCTCCGGCGCCACCGCGGGATGCCCCGCGCCGGTGAGGGTATCGGCCAGGTGCAGGCGCAGGTCGCAGTTGAACTTTTCGCCATGGAACCGCGAAAGCGCCCAGCGTTTGCTCGGCACGGTCTTCGCCAGTCTCTGGTCGGCACGGGTTTCCGGGGTCTGCGGCAGCACGTAGCTGATGACGCGAAGCTCGCGGCCAGGCACCGGGGCGTCGGGGAAGGCAAGAGCGTAGGCCTCTTCCGGCGTCCAGAGGAAGGGGCCGATCAACTCCTTGATGCGGAGAAACAGGGGATCGTCTCCACGTGCTATGGCGACATGCGGCTCTGCCCAAGCCTTCTCGCCGGTTTCGAGATGCAGGCTGTTGCCTGGAGCAGATGCCCAAAAGTCGCGAACGACCCCTTCCACTTGAATGAAAGAATCCATCAAGCCCCCTTCTCCCAACGCCACTAATCTTGCAAGCGCACTACCATCACCGGAATATCACTTTGCTGAACCATCTTCTGTGCCGTGCTGCCGATCAGAGAACTGTACAAAAACCCGTGCCCGTGGGTCCCCATGACGATCAAATCATAATCACCAGCTTTGGCTTGATTGATGATTTTTTCCACAGGAAATCCGGAAGTAACGTATATATTCCCCACCAACTTGGCAAACAGGCACTCATCCAGGTTTTCGTTTTTGCCGTAAACTTCCAGCTTGGATCTTATCTTTTCGGTCAGCTTCTCTTTTGCAGCAGAAAATTCCTCAGAGCGCATCTGAATATTGACATTGTGCGACAGTTTTTCATGGACATTGATAATCGATATTTTCGCCTCATTGCTACGAGCGACAGCTATGGCATAACCGAATGCGTGTTTGGCGCTCTCAGAAAGATCCGTTGCATAAAGTACTTTTTTGATTTTCGGTATCATCGCAAACCCCTGTTGTCATACTGGATCTATGACGGTCACCTGACGAAAGAGGGCAAGAACGTAACGATAGACGGAAAGAAATACATGATGGTCATTCCCACGACAAACAGCCCGACCATCGGCCAGGCACCGGCATAGACATCATCCATGGGCAAATCCGGTGATGCGCCCTTCAGAGAGAAGATGGTATAGCCGAAAGGGGGAGTCATGGCCCCGAGTGTCATGTTGATCAGGAACAACGTCCAGAACCAGACAGGATCAAAGTTATAGACACCGAGCAATGGGTCATAAATCGGTATGGCAATGAGCATAACCGCAAAGAGATCGATGAACATGCAGAGGAAAAACGGAATCAACATCAAGACGAGAAATGTCCAGCCACTCGACAAGCCCAACTCTGACGCCAACTGGATCAAGCCACCCGAAGCTCCTGTAAATGAAAGCAGCTGGCCGAAGAACATCGAACAGGCAATGATCACCAGGATCATGGTGCTGACCGCGGCCGTTCCGAGGACGGCCTGGCAGAACATCTTGACTGACAATTTCCGGAAGATGGCGGCCGCGATCAATGCGCCGACGACACCTGTGCCGGCAGATTCGTTCGGAGTGGCAACACCCATGAGAATGAGGCCCATGACCGAGAAAATGACCACCAGGAACGGCAGCGTCCTTGCGAATGCCATAAAGAATTCCCCGGCACCGCTCCGCGGCCGCAAATCCTCGACTGCCTCGACGGCAAGGGTGGCTCCGTCGGCGGAACCGCCGCTGACACCGAACTCGGCGACTGGCATATCGCGCAGAGCGACGGCGCCTTCAGCCGCACCGGCCTTCGCGCCGACGCCGGAACCTGCAACGGCCGCCTTTCTGGCGAGCGCGTCCCTGGGGGGTTCAAGCTTTGGATTTCTCAAAATCCTGAAGTAGTTGTAGGCCACCATCATGCTAGCCAGCATCACCCCGGGGAGAATGCCGGCGAAGAGCAATTTGGCGATGGAAGTATCGACCATCGAGCCGATCATAATGACCAGAAGACTCGGCGGAATAACCGGTGCCAGGCTTGCCCCGCCGAGAATGGCACCGACGGAGAGCCTGGTGTCGTAGCCACGCTCCTGCATGATCGGCATGACCGAACGGCCCAGCATGGCGGCGACCGCCACGGCCGACCCGCTCAGGGCACCGAAGACCGTCGAAAGGGCGGTTACCAGAACGTAATGGCGGCCGCGGACATTTCCGACCATCTTGTCGATGGAATCGATCAGGATCTCAACCGCATTCGACCGGAATAAGACCTCCCCCATCAGGATGAAGAGAGGGATGGCCATCAGGGAGTCTTGCGTCACCGTATTGTAAAAGCTGTTCGTAAACATCCCGAATCCGGTCGTACCGAACAGCAGGGCAACACCACCGACATTTACCACCAAAAATGCGATAAAGATCGGCATTCCCGTAGAAAAGAGAAAGAGAATCAGGACGATGGCCAACGACAAAGTGACTCCCCAGTCCATATAATTTACTCCTGTAATTCAGTTTGCGGACGCAAGACAACCAACCGCAGGAACTGCATTGCCGTCAGCAAAAAGCTAAATGGAATGACCGTCGATATCCACCATTTGGGGATGGGGTTGATCCACATAGTCATTATTCCTGTCTTGAATTGCCGCAAAGACTCGATTCCGGTGATGTAAAAGGCCGCCATGCACATCAAAAAACTCAAGAAAAGAACCACCCTGACCATGATCTCTTTTTTGCGATGGGGCAGTCTTTCGACGAGAACAGTTATGGCTACATTTCCGTTGGTTCTGGTTATTTCAGGCAGGACAAGCATGGTGGCAAGCGCAAAGAACCACTGGTTCACATCGGACGACCAGGTTGTAGGCGCGCTGAAGAAATAGCGAAGCACGACTTCGTTAATAATCAACAGGAGCATGGAGCCCAAAGCCAAACCACTCAGGATGTAGCTCAGCCTGGTCACCTGGTCGAGGATGCTGGCCATCCTCTGAAGGATGGCCAGCGAAGGGCTATGGACGGTTTGGGTTGTCATTCGGTCATCCCGGTTTCGAGAGCAAGATCGTGGATCTCCTGGCCAGCGACTCCTGAGGTCGACTTGGCCATGGTCCAGAGACCGTCATTCCAGTACTTTTCAATGTTTTCGGCATCATCTGAATGCATCTGGGTCTCTTTCATTCCCTTGGTTTTGAGGAAGGCAATTTCATCTTTGATCAAACCGCTGAAATAGGCCTGGGCTTCGATTTCGGTCTTTCTGCCGGCCTCATCGAGCCACTTCCTCTTTTCGGGGGACAGCGAATTGTACTTATCAAGATTCATGAGGATCATCGTCGAAACGTAACCGAAGGACGGGCGCACCATGTAGTCCGCCACCTCGAACCATTTAAAGTCCTTGACGCCAACCTGGGTCCAGGGGGCACCATCAATGATGCCCTTCTGCAAAGAGGTGTAAACATCTCCCCCCGCCATGGTGACCGGCGAACCGCCCAAGTTCTGGATCAGGTTCTGCAGGCTGGGAATGCTGCGCAACTTTCGCCCATCCAGGCTCGGCTTTTTACCAGTCATGGGGTCGCGCGTAATGAAGTGGTAGGGGGTCAGGGGCGGGAAGGAGATGAGCTTTATGCCGATCTTGTTATATTCCTTGTCGATAGCAGCGAAGAGACCTGTTTCCCTGCGCTTGACCGGGTCTGCCTCGGTTGCATCCATGGCAACCCCCACGGCGATTGACCCCATATGGTAGGCTGAATAGGTATGGGCAAGATCAAAGATTCCTGTCTGTACCGGCTGAAGCTGCTCAAAAGTGGGGACGACTTCCGGCCCGAAAGTTGAAATTTTGAATTTCCCCTCGGAGCTCTCTTCCAGGTTTTTCATGAAGCTTGGAATAACACCCTCATTGAACACGAAATTTGGAGCCCACGCCGTCAGCATTTTAAAATTTTCTGCAGACGCGGTTGCAGCAAATGACAGAACCATAAACAGAGCAACGAGCAATCCCATGTACTTTTTCTTCTTCATAATGACCTCTCCAGTAGGGTTTGATTTTACCGCCTCGCTTTACCCTTTAATAAAGCGCAGCATCCTGACTATTTAACTCCACGAATATGTCTCTGTTTTTCTTCTGTTTTTTGTCGAGCAGTTATCATAGAAATACTTTCATCTCTTTCATTTCTCTCTTTCTTTACATCCAGCCAGCCTAATCTCGGCCAAGCCGGCCATCAAAGCTAGCCAGCGGCCGGTGCCGGAGAGAGGCGGCGCTGCGCCTCATCCCGGCTCTCGGGTTCCCAGCTGTCGATTCGCATGGTGCCGTTCTCCACAAGATTCTTCTGCATCTGGTAGGCACTGAAGAGCATGTGCGGCTGATGCCCCATCCCTCTGGCCAAGCACTCGCGGCTGGAGCGGTCGTAGTACTCCTGGATGATCGCCTTGTACTCGGGATGCACGCACTTGTCGATGACCAGCTGCGCCCTTTCGCGAGGGCAGAGCCCGCGCATGTCAGCCAAGCCCTGCTCGGTGACGACGATATCGAGGTCGTGCTCGGTATGGTCGACATGGGTGACCTTCGGCACGACGCAGGTGATGCCGTGCGGATCGACCTTGCTGGGGCGCGTCGACGGGCTGTGCATGATCGACAGGTAGGCATTGCGCGAGAAGTCGCCGGAGCCGCCGATGCCGTTGATCATGCGCGAGCCGAGCACCAGGGTCGAGTTGGCGTGGCCGTAGATGTCGAACTCGACCGGCGTGTTCATCGAGATGACGCCGAGGCGGCGGATCGGCTCGGGGTTGTTGCTGATCTGCATGGGTCGCAGCACCACGCGCTCGGTGTAGAAGTCCCAGTTGTCGTAGAGCCGCTTGAAGCCATCGTTGGAAAGCGACAGGGAGGTCGACGAGGCGAACTCGAGCTTGCCCGAATCGAACAGGTCGAGCATGGTGTCCTGGATGACCTCGGTCCACACCTTGAGGTTGCTGAAGGGTCCTTCGGCCAGCCCTCCGACGACGGCGTTGGCGATGTTGCCCACCCCGGACTGCAGCGGCAGCAGGTTCTCCGGCAGGCGCCCGACCTTGACCTCGTGCTGCAGAAAGTCGAGGATATGGCCGGCGATCTGCTTCGAGAGCTCGTCCGGCGGCGCCAGGGCCCGGCCGTTGTCCGGCTTGTCCGACTCGACGATGGCGACGATCTTGTCCGGGTCGCAGGGGATGGCGGTGGTGCCGATGCGGTCGTCGACCTGGCTGATCATGTACGGCTTGCGGTGCGGCGGCAGATCGAGCATGACGATGTCGTGCAGCCCCTCGAAGGAGGGCAGCGCCGTGTTGACCTCGAGGATGATCTTGTCGGCGACCTTGACGATCTCGGTGTTGAGGCCCACCGAGCCGGCCAGGATCAGGCCGCCGTCCTCGGTGACGCCGGTGACCTCGATGATCGCCAGGTCGAGCTTGCCCCCCTTCTCCTTGGTGTAGAAGCCGTAGCCGAGGTCCTGCGCGTACAGAGAGAGGTGCTTGTCGCCCATGCGCACCTCGCCGTTGTTGACCCCTTTCTGGATCACCTTGCCGGTCTGGTAGGGCCAGCGCTTGTCGGTCATCTTCAGGCTCGCCCAGCGATCCTCGATCTCGGCGCCGATCGAGGCGCCGATGAAGAGGTTGAAGCGCATCTTGCCCTGAAGATCGTTCTCCTCGACGTAGTCGGCCAGGGCCGCCGGAACGACCTTGGGGTAACCGACCGGGGTGAAGCCGGACCAACCCAGATCCATGCCGTTCTTGAAAAACGGAATGGTCTCCTCGGCCGACATGATTTTTGAATGCAGACTCGATTTCCTGATTCTCCCGTGCAGCTCAGACACAACAGACCTCCTTTGGGTTTCGCAATAGACGGCAAACTCAATTTTTATAACAACGTTATAGCAATCCGGATGCCAATATTGTCTATAATTTCTCGAACCGCTGGAAGGCCCGAAATCAATAGGCCTTTCGCACCCCAAAAAACGCCCAGAACTTTAAAATATCATTTTACTACCCTGCCTATTCTCCCCTTGTTTACATCGTTCTCTACTACAAAAGCGGCAAAGCCCGGCCAGGCGGCCGATGATGCATGCTTCTCCGTCGGCATACAGTGTCGCCCCGGTTAACACCCCCCCCAACTGTCAAGGCGGCCGGAGGCAAGCCTCCGACCGCCGGTTCCGGCAGCGGCCGTCACGTCTCGGACTTGAGGGTAAACTCCCAGGCGCAGTAGAAGTATTCGGGATGCTCGTCGGGTGGACAGGCAAGACACCGGGTTTCGATGGCCGGGTCGACCGTCCGGGCGAACTCGGCATATTCGACCTGCCCGACGCTCTTGCAGGGGAAATCGGGCAGTCCCTTGCGCTTGCGAGCCGACTGAACCCGGCAGTCGACCATGCGGAAGACGGCGCGCTCGTTGCTCACCTCGATGCACTCCTGGAGGTTGAGGCGTGCATAAAGGCGGTGCTTGAGGCACTCGACCAGGGCGGGGATGCCACCTCCGGGCTCAAGTCCGAGGCGCGCCATGATGCGCTTGGCCTCGATGACGGTGAAACGCCGCCAGGCCTCGCGGTCGGCGTCGATCGCCGCCTCCATGCCGTGGTTCGCCTCCACCGCCTGGAACCACAACCCGTCGTGGGCCAGCCAGTTCTTGGCATCGTCGATCAGGATATCGATCAACTCCTCTTTACTCAAATCGTAGAGCAGCCTCACCCCCTCATCGAGATGAACGCTTCTTGCAGCCGTCGTTTCACAGGCCTGAATCTGACTCAACATCTGGACTCTCCTTTTCGACTTCGCAAAATCAGGTTGCCACCGCTGAACATTCACTANNNNCTCCTCCCTGAAATCCGGGTGGGCGATATCGATCAGCGCCTCGGCCCTCTGCCGCGCCGACTTCCCTCGAAGCTTGGCAACGCCGAACTCGGTCACCACGTAATCGACCTCGTTCTTGTTGGTCGTCACCACCGCCCCGGGCTGCAGTGTCGGTACGATGCGAGAGATCGTCCCGCCCTTGGCCGTGGACGGCAGGGTGATAAAGCTCTTGCCCCCCATGGAGCGATTGGCGCCGCGAACGAAATCGGCCTGCCCGCCGGTGCCGCTCCAGTGAAGTGCCCCCAGGCTCTCCGAGGCGCACTGGCCGAGCAGGTCGACCTCGATGGTGGCATTGATGGAAACCATCCGTTCGTGCTGGCCGATCACGTAGGGATCGTTGGTGTAGTCGACCGGATGCATCTCGATGGTCGGGTTGTCGTGCATGTACTCGTAGAGCCGGCTGGTGCCCAGGGCGAAGGTGCCGATGGTCTTGCCACGATTGAGCGTCTTTCGCGAGTTGTTGGCGGCGCCGCTCTTGAGCAGGTCCACCATGCCGTCGGTGATCATCTCGGTGTGAATCCCCAGGTCCTTCTTGCTCAAGAGCGCCTTGCACACGGCGTTGGGGATGCCGCCGATTCCCAGCTGCAGGGTCGATCCATCCTCTATGAGCTCCGAAATATAACCGCCGATCGACTCCTCGATGGCGGACACCGGCGGGATCGGCAATTCGACCACCGGATCTGTGCTCTCGAGGATGAAGTCGACCTCGGAGACGTGAATATGGCAGTTGCCGTGTGTGCGGGGGCAGTTCTCGTTGACCTGCACGACCATCTTGTTCGCCTTCTTGAGCGCCGCCATGGTATAGGCGACCGAAAGGCTGCAGGTGAAGTAGCCGTGCTCGTCCATCGGCGACACCATGGTGCCGACCCAGTCGACCGGCCAGCACTCGGTCATCAGCTTGGGCACTTCGTGAAAGTAGTTCGGGACCCAGTCGGCCCAGCCGTTCTGCACGGCCTTTCGCGAAACGCCGCTGGTGAACCAGGAGTTGACCTTGATGTGCTTCGGCGAACTCTCGGTGAAGTAATCGGGGCAGACGTGATGCTGCTGGTTGATGGTCACTCCCTCGAGGCTCTCCTGGCGGGCGGCCAGCGCCTTGGTGAAGAGGATCGGTTCGCCGGCGCAGATGGGAAAGACGAGGAACTCGCCGTTTCGGACCTCGGCGGCTGCGTCTTCGGGGGTGCAGAGCTTGCGACGGTACTCATCGGCATAGCTCGTCTCGCTGGCAGCAATCGTTGCGGCTTCGGATCCAACAAACATGGCTGATCTCCTTTCCTTATGAACGTGCGGGTTATGATACTTCTTGATGCAGGTGCAGATCGTTGCACCGTCGGGCCGAGGCCACCTTTGACCTCGGCGAATGTCCAAGGCGACGGCAGATGTAATCGCCGGCCGCAATCACCCAGCCAAGGTCGACGCCGGTCTCGATCCCGAGCCCGTCGAGCATGTAGAGCAGATCCTCGGTGGCGAGATTGCCCGAGGCGCCCCGGGCGTAGGGGCAGCCCCCCAGACCGGCCACCGAACTGTCGACGGTAGTCACCCCGGCCTGGAGGGCGGCCAGGACATTGGCCAGCGCCTGACCGTAGGTGTCGTGGAAGTGAACGGCGATCCGCTCCACCGGAACCCTGGCGGCGACCGCCTCGATCATCGTTTCGGCCCGACGCGGCGTGCCGACGCCGATGGTATCGCCGAGGGAGATCTCGTAGCAGCCCAGGTCGAAGAGCCGCTCGGCCACCCCGGCCACCGCCTCCGGGTCAACCGCCCCCTCGTAGGGACAGCCGAGAACGCAGGAGACATAGCCGCGCACTCTCAGGCGCTTTTCGGCGGCGACCTCGATCACTCTGGCAAATCGCTCCAGGCTTTCAGAAACCGAACAGTTGATATTGCGCCGGGAGAAGGACTCCGAGGCGGCGGCAAACACCGCGACCTCGCCTGCTCCGGCGGCGATCGCCGCTTCCAGGCCGCGCATATTGGGCACCAGCACCGGGTAGCCGACGCCGAGCCTCCGCTCGATCCCCTCCATCACCCGACCGGCGTCGGCCATCTGCGGCACCCACTTGGGCGACACAAAGCTGGTCGCTTCGACGGTGGTCAAGCCGGCAGTACTCAGCCGGTCGATGAGCCCGATCTTGACTTCCGTCGGCACGAGCCGCTCCTCGTTCTGCAGCCCGTCCCGGGGGCCGACCTCGACGATCTTCACTTTGCGTGGCAGCTTCATAGTCACGCCCCCTCGGCCACTTCGAATGCCAGCAGCTCGGCGCCCTCGTTCACCATCGCCCCGACCTCGAAATTGAGGGCCAGGACCCTGCCGTTGCCCGGCGCGATAATGGTGTGCTCCATCTTCATCGCCTCGAGGATCACCAGGGGATCGCCTTTGGCGACCTCGGCGCCGGCGGCGACATTGAAGGCGATAACCTTGCCGGGCATCGGCGCAGTCAGCCGTCCCGCCCCCTGCGTCTCGTCAGCGATTCCGCCGTAGGGATCGATGAAGCGCAGGCGATGGCTGGCTCCCTGGCAGAGGATGGTCAACTCCTCGCCGTGGCGCACCACGGTGGCCTTCAGGCGGGTGCCGTCGAGATCGACCAGCAGGTCCCCGTCCGAGGAAACCTCGCCGCGCGCCCTCATCGCCCCGCCGGGCAGGTCGAACTGATAGCCTCCCGGGCGGTAGTGCGCGGTGACGCTCACCTCCCGGTCACCGTCGACAAAACTCAGGACGTGGTGGTTGTCACTGTTGAGGCGCCAGCCGCTCGTTTGATGCCAGGGGGAATGGGGATCGAAGGTGCGGCGGGCGGCCTCGCTCGCCTCGACGGAGCGCGCCAGCAGCACATCGAGGCACCCCAGGGCCAGGACACGGTCTGAAGCCGGCGCGCTGTCCGGAAACAGGACCGCTCTCTGTCGCTCGATGAAGGCGGTGTCGAGCTCCGCGGCGGCAAAGGCCTGGTTTTGCGCCACAGCTCCGAGAAAGCCGACGTTGGTCTGCACGCCGACGACCTGGTAGTCGGACAGGGCCCGGCGCAGGCGGCGCAGGGCGGCAGGGCGGTCCCGGTCCCAGACGATGAGCTTGGCGAGCATCGGGTCGTAGTGAACGGCGACCTCGTCCCCCTCGCGCACTCCGGTGTCGATGCGCACATGGAGCGACTCCTCGGGCTGACGCAGGTGGCGCAGCGGACCGATGGAGGGAAGGAAATCCCGGGTCGGGTCTTCGGCGTAGATGCGCACTTCGATTGCATGGCCAGTCAGGGAGATCTCCTCCTGCCGGCAGGGCAGCTCCTCGGCGGCGGCGACTCGCAGCTGCCACTCCACCAAGTCGATGCCGGTGATCATCTCGGTGACGGGGTGTTCGACCTGCAGGCGGGTATTCATCTCCATGAAGTAGAAGGAGGCGTCGGTGTCGAGCAGGAACTCCACGGTTCCGGCGCCGACGTAGCCGATGGTCGCGGCGGCCGCAACAGCAGCCTCTCCCATCTTTGTGCGCAGCGCCTCGGTCATGCCGGGAGCCGGCGCCTCCTCGACGACCTTCTGGTGGCGACGCTGGATGGAGCAGTCCCTTTCGAAGAGGTGCACCACGTTGCCCTGCCGGTCGGCAAAAACCTGGATTTCGACATGGCGCGGCCGGGTCAGGTAACGCTCGAGCAGTACGCGGTCGTCGCCGAAGGCTGACGATGCCTCGCGCTTGGCGCCGGCCAGGGCTTCGGCGAAGTCGCCTGGCTGCTCGACCACCCGCATCCCCTTGCCGCCACCGCCGGCGCTGGCCTTGATCAGCAGCGGGAAACCGATGCGACTCGCCTCAGCCTGCAGGGATTCGAGGTCTTGGGCCCGGCCGTGATAACCGGGCAGCAGGGGCACACCCGCCTCCTCCATCAGGGCCTTGGCGGCACTCTTCGAGCCCATCGCCTCGATGGCCTCTTCCGGCGGCCCGACGAAGGTCAGGCCCGACTCGCGGCAGCTGCGGGCGAAACCGGCGTTTTCAGACAGGAAGCCGTACCCCGGATGAACCGCCTCGGCGCCGCTTTCGCGCGCTGCTGCGAGGATCAGTTCGGGACGCAGGTAACTCTCGGCCGCCGGCGCCGGTCCGAGACGGTAGGCCTCGTCGGCCAGGGCCACGTGGCGGGCGTCGGCATCAGCATCGGAGTAGACCGCCACGGTGCGGATGCCCATGCGCCTGGCGGTGCGGATGATGCGGCAGGCTATTTCACCACGGTTGGCAATCAGCAGTTTATCGAACATGTTAATTATCCTTTCACCCAGTCAGGCTGACGTTTTTCGAGAAAGGCGCCGACCCCTTCCTTCCCTTCGGCAGAGGCTCGGGTGGCGGCGATGCGCCCGGCGGTGTCACGGATCAACCCCTCGTCGGGCGTTCGACCGGCCACCGCCGCTACCAGCTCCTTGGCGGCGGTCATGGCGGCCGGCCCGTTACCGAGCAGGGCGTCGCAAAGCTGCTCTCCACGCTCTTCGAGCTGCGCCGGCGCGACCACCTCGTGTACCAGTTTCAGGCGACGGGCCTCGGCGGCATCGAACCGCTCGGCGCTCAAGAAGTAGCGCCGGGCACTACGCGGACCGATGGCGGCCACCACGTAGGGGGAAATGACGGCCGGGATCAGCCCCAGCTTCACCTCGGAGAGGCAGAACTTCGCCTTCTCCGAGGCGATGACCGTATCGCAGCAGGCCACCAGCCCGACGCCGCCCCCGAAAGCCGCTCCCTGTACAAGCGCCACGGTGGGGCGGGGAAAGGCGTCGAGGGTCCTCATCAACTCAGCCAGCGCCATGGAATCGTCGAAATTTTCCGCCTCGGAGTAGTCGGCCATGCGGCGCATCCAGCCCAGATCGGCTCCGGCTGAGAAACTCTTTCCGGTCGCCTTCAGCACCAGGACTCTGACCTCAGGAACGTCTTGCAGGCGCCTGAGCTCGGCGGTCATGGCGGCGATCAGGGCGTCGTCGAAGGCATTGTGGACCTCGGGGCGATCCATGGTGAGCGTCGCCCTGCCCCTGTCGTCGATTGTCGTCTGCAGATATTCACTCATGGCATTACATCCTGAAAACGCCGAACTTGGTCGGCTTGGCCGGCGCGTTCAGAGCCGCGGAGAGGCTCAATCCGAGAACCATGCGGCTGTCGGCCGGGTTGATGATTCCGTCGTCCCAGAGGCGGGCGCTGGCATAGTAGGGGTGCCCCTGGTGCTCGTACTGGTCGCGGATCGGCGACTTGAAGCCCTCCTCTTCCTCGGCGGGCCAGGACTGGCCCCGCGCCTCCAGGCTGTCGCGTCTAACCTGGGCCAGGACGCTGGCGGCCTGCTCGCCCCCCATCACCGAGATGCGGGCGTTCGGCCACATCCACAGGAAGTCGGGGCTGTAGGCCCGGCCGCACATGCCGTAGTTGCCGGCCCCGAAGCTGCCGCCGATGATCACGGTCAGCTTCGGCACCTTGGCGCAGGCCACCGCCGTGACCATCTTGGCGCCGTCCTTGGCGATCCCCCCCGCTTCGTACTTGCTGCCGACCATGAAGCCGGTGATGTTCTGCAGGAAGATCAGGGGAATGCCGCGCTGGCCGCACAGCTCGATGAAGTGGGCGCCCTTGAGGGCCGACTCGGAGAAGAGGATGCCGTTGTTGGCGACGATCCCCACCGGGTAGCCGTAGAGGTGGGCGAATCCACAGACCAGGGTTTCGCCGTAGTACTTCTTGAATTCGTCGAACTCGCTGCCGTCGACGATGCGGGCGATCACCTCGCGCACGTCGAAGGGCTTGCGGGAATCGGTGGGGATGATGCCGCCGAGTTCTTCCGGGTCGCACAAGGGCTCTGTCGGCTGGCGGATTGCCAGTTCGGGTCGCTTGACGGTGTTGAGCCCGGCGACCACCTTGCGGGCGATGCCCAGGGCGTGGGCATCGTCGTGGGCGTAATGGTCGGTGACCCCGGAGGTGCGGCAGTGCACGTCGGCACCGCCCAGCTCCTCGGCGCTGACCTCCTCGCCGGTGGCCGCCTTCACCAGCGGCGGGCCGCCCAGAAAGATGGTGCCCTGCTCCCTGACGATGATCGACTCGTCGGCCATGGCCGGCACATAGGCGCCGCCGGCGGTGCACGAGCCCATGACCACGGCGATCTGCGGGATGCCTTTGGCCGACATGTTGGCCTGGTTGTAAAAGATGCGCCCAAAGTGGTCCCTGTCGGGGAAAACCTCGTCCTGCTTGGGCAGAAAGGCGCCGCCCGAATCGACCAGGTAGAGGCAGGGCAGGTGATTGGCCTCGGCGATCTCCTGGGCGCGCAGGTGCTTTTTGACGGTCAGGGGGTAGTAGGTACCCCCTTTGACGGTGGCGTCGTTGGCCACGATCATGCACTCGCGGCCGGAGACGCGGCCGATGCCGGTGATGAGCCCGGCGGCCGGCACTTCGTCGTCGTAGACCTCGTAGGCGGCAAACTGGGAGAGCTCGACGAAGGGGGACCCAACATCTAGAAGCTGGCGGATGCGCTCGCGGGGCAGCAGCTTGCCACGCGAGACGTGCTTGGTCCGGGCCTTTTCGCCTCCCCCCTCCTTGATGCGCTCCACCTTCTCGCGCAGGTCGGCGACCTGCGCCGCCATCGCCTCGGCGTTTTGCGAGAACTCGGCGGATTGGGTATTGAGGGCCGTACTGAGAACGCTCATGACAGTCATTGACTCCTTGTTGAAACCGGTTTTTGGGGACAGGGCCTCTTTAGGCGGCGCTTTCCTCGAAGAGTTCGCGACCGATGAGCATGCGGCGGATCTCCGAGGTGCCCGCGCCGATCTCGTAGAGCTTGGCGTCGCGCAGGAAGCGTCCCGTCGGGTACTCGTTGGTGTAGCCGTTGCCGCCCAGCGTCTGGATCGCCTGCAGGGCCATCCAGGTCGCCTTCTCGGCGGCGTAGAGGATCGCTCCGGCGGCGTCCTTGCGGGTGGTTTCACCGCGGTCGCAGGCCCTTGACACCGAGTAGACATAGGAGCGGCAGACGTTGAGCGCCGTGTACATGTCGGCGACCTTGCCCTGCATCAGCTGGAAGGTGCCGATCGGCTGGCCGAACTGCTTGCGCTCGTGGACGTAGGGCACGACCACGTCCATGCAGGCCTGCATGATGCCGACGGGCCCGCCGGCCAGGACGGCCCGCTCGTAATCGAGGCCGCTCATCAGGACGTTGACCCCCTTGCCTTCGGCGCCGAGAACGTTCTCCGGCGGCACCAGGCAGTTCTCGAAGACCAGCTCGCAGGTGTTGGAACCGCGCATGCCGAGCTTGTCGAGCTTCTGGGCGGTGGAGAAGCCCGGCATCCCCTTTTCGATCAGAAACGCGGTGATGCCGCGGGGACCGCTCTCAGGGTCGGTCTTGGCGTAGACCACCAGCACATCGGCGTCGGGCCCGTTGGTAATCCACATTTTGTTGCCGTTGAGCAGGTAGCCGTCTTTGAGCTTTTCCGCCCGCAGCCGCATCGAGACGACATCGGAGCCGGCGCCGGGTTCGCTCATGGCCAGGGCGCCGACGTGGTCGCCGGAGATCAGCTTCGGCAGATATTTTCTCTTCTGCTCTTCGCTGCCGTTACGGAAGATCTGATTGACGCAGAGGTTGGAATGGGCGCCGTAGGACAGGGCCACCGACGCCGAAGCGCGGCTGAGTTCTTCCATGGCCACCACGTGGTCGAGATAGCTCATTCCGGCACCGCCGTACTCCTCGGAGACGGTGATGCCGAGCAACCCCAGATCGCCCATCTTCTTCCACAGGTCGTGGGGGAAGAGATTCTCCCGGTCAATGGCATCGGCTCGCGGGGAGATCTCTTCCGCGGCAAAATCTTTGACAGTCTCGCGTAGCAGGTCGGTCGTTTCACCCAGTTCAAAACCCAGCGTCGGATAGTTGCTCATGACATCCCTCCTCGAAGTGAAATTGTGTAGTGCTGTTGGTTCTTCTATAGAGCAACGGCAGTGCCAAACACTGTTTTATGTAATTCAAAAAAGAAAAATCAACGCAAGCACCTGAATCTACGTTGTTTATTTTCGACACGAACCCGCACCTCCCGACCACCGAAACTCCACAACGGGAGGCCTGCTTGTTTCTAAACAGAAACACCGTTTGACTTTCAGGTTCGAGCGGATGCGTAAAGGACGGGGAAGACCGGGGGAAATATACCAGCGGAGATTTTATTGGAATGGAGACAGCCCCGGTCGATCCGGCAGAAAGGAACATGGCAGGCGGCATGACGCAGAAAGGCCCGGCGCTTTGCGCGCCGGGCCCGGAACGAACATTCGACCTGACAAAGATGAGTTACGGTCCGGCTCTCAGCGCCCGGCATAACGCCCCGGCCTCTTCTCCATCAAGGCCCGGATCGCCTCCTGATGATCGTCCGTGTGATGCGCCATCGCCTGAAACGAGGCGCACAGGTCGAGAAACTCCGGAAGCTCCATGCGGCCGGCAGCGCCGAGCAGGCGCTTGGTCAGCCGCAGGGCCTGCGGGGGTTGAGCCGCGATGCGCGTGGCCAACTCCCTGGCGCGACCCAGCAAATTCTCTGGCTCGACGACTTCGAGCAGCAGACCTATCTGCAGCGCCTCCGCGGCACCGACGCGACGACCGGTCAGAGCCAGTTCGGCGGCGCGCTGATAGCCGACCAGGCGTTGCAGGAACCAGGCGCCGCCGTCTCCGGGGATGATCCCGAGATTGAGAAACGTCTCGGCGAAACTGCACTCGGTCGAGCCGATCCGCAAGTCACACATGCAGGCCAGGTCGAAGCCGGCGCCGACGGCCGGGCCGTTAACCGCGGCGATCAGGGGAACCTCGATACGCTGCAACGCCAGGGGAACCTGCTGGATACCGCGCCGGTACCGGTCCTGAATCTCCAGGGCCGTACCGCCGAAGGTCCCCTCTCGACGCTGCATCTCCTTGACGTTGCCGCCGGAGCTGAAGGCCCGCCCTTCACCCGTCAGGATCAGCACCGAGACCTCCTGGCAGGTGTTGGCCCATTCGGCGGTGCGAACGATGTCTTCGACCAGGCCGGTGCCGGTCAGGGCGTTGCGCACGTCGTCGCGGCGCATGGTCAGAACTCCGATTCCGTCCTCCAGCTCCAGCGAGGCGCCGGAGAGCTCCGGTAGATCCATCATCTCCTCCTGCTATCGGGGAACAGCCTCCCCCTGCCGCTTGCGAGGGGGAGGGAACTAACTAGACTGCCCACTTCTTCTGGAACTCCTCCACCAGCAAAGTGGCCTGCGTCGCTTCCCGGACCTCCTCGAGGCCGACTCCGGGGGCCAGTTCGCGAAGCACAAGGCCCTGCGGGGTCACGTCCATGACCGCCAGATCGGTAATGATCCTGTCGACCACGGCCTGACCGGTCAGCGGCAGGGTGCACTCCCGGAGCAGCTTCGGTTCGCCCTTCCTGTTGCAGTGCTCCATGATAACCACCACCTTGCGGGCGCCATGGACCAGGTCCATGGCGCCGCCCATCCCCTTGACGACCTTGCCGGGGATCATCCAGTTGGCCAGATCGCCCTTTTCCGAAACCTCCATCGCACCCAGGATGGCCACGTCGATGTGACCGCCGCGGATCATGGCGAAGGACTCGGCACTGCCGAAGAGGCTGGCGCCGGAGGTCATGGTGATCGTCTCCTTGCCGGCGTTGATCAGGTCGGGATCGACCGCCGCCTCGGTCGGATAGGGGCCGATGCCGAGCAGGCCGTTTTCCGACTGGAGGAAAACCTGCTTGTCCTCGATGTAGTTCGCGACCAGGGTCGGGATGCCGATGCCGAGGTTGACGTAAAAGCCGTCCTCGATCTCCTGCGCCGCCCGTTGGGCGATCTGTTGTCTGTCTAGTGCCATTGAACTCCCTCCTTTTCAGGCAGTGCAAAAGGTTTTGCGCTCGATACGCTTCTCGTAGACGGTCCCCTGGAGGATCCGCTGGACGTAAATCCCCGGCGTGTGAACATGGTCCGGATCCAGTTCGCCCGGTTCGACCAGCTCCTCCACCTCGGCGATGGTGACCTGTCCGGCGGCCGCCATCATCGGGTTGAAGTTCCGGGCAGTTTTGTTGAAGACAAGATTTCCCGTCCGGTCCCCCCGCCAGGCCTTGACCAGAGAGAAGTCCGCCTTCAGGGCCCTTTCCAGCAGATACGGCTTGCCGTCGAAAAGACGCACCTCCTTGCCTTCGGCGACCGGCGTCCCCACTCCCGCCGGCGTAAAAAAGGCCGGGACCCCGGCGCCGCCGGCCCGCACCCTCTCGGCCAGGGTTCCTTGCGGCACCAGCTCCACCTCCAGTTCGCCGGAGAGGAACTGACGCTCGAACTCCCTGTTCTCCCCCACATAGGAGGAAACCATCTTGCGGATCTGACGATTCTCGAGCAGGAGGCCCAGTCCGAAATCGTCAACGCCGCAGTTGTTGGAGATGACGGTCAGGTCCTTCACCCCCTTCTCGCGCAGCCCCTCGATAAGGTTTTCAGGGATACCGACCAGGCCGAAGCCGCCGACCATGATGGTGGCGCCGTCCTCGATTCCCTCCAGGGCCTCTTCAACACCCGTCTGTACTTTCATTGCCATCCTCCTTCCTCAGGATTTATTGCAGACACGGCCGTCTCCGGAAACGCCCGAAAAACGGTTGCGCCTAACCATGCTGCGCTTGCCTGCAAGCCATTAACGAGCAAGGAAGATGCCAAACGGCGTTCTATTGACTTGTTAGGGATTTTAATGCCTGAATACAGCCACATAGACAAAACACAACTGTGCGGGAGGCGCAGCCACTGATTCTACAATCAGAAATCACAAACCGGCGATAGACATTGAGGCTCGATAGAAAAGGGCAAGAACGGGCGAGTTGAAGAGGGGAATGGGGGCGAATACGGTGGTAGACAGATTCTTCAGCCGTAAACGGCCTGAAAAGCGAGGGGGGGGGCGTCGGCTCAGTCCTGCTGATACTTCTGCAACTTCTTGTAGATGCCGGGGCGGGAGATCCCCAGCAGCGCTGCGGCGTCGTTCTTGCTGCCGCCGGCTCGGTCGATGGCTTCCTCGATCAGGTATTTCTCCACCCTCTCGAGAATCTTCGGCAGAGGCAGATTGTCGCTGACCAGCTCGATGCCGGAACTGGCGAGAATGTCTTTGGGAGAGTCCGGCATCGTGGTCGAGGCCTGCAGCAGATGATCCGGCAGGTCGCCGCGGCGGATGAGCGAGCCTTGCACCACGTTGAAGGCGCTTTCAATCACGTTGCGCAGCTCGCGGATATTGCCCGGGAAATCGTAACGCTTGAGAACGTCCCAGGCTTCCGGAGTCAGCCCCTTGACCTTGAGGCCGAACTCGACGTTGAATGTATCGATGAAATGCTCGACGATGACGAAGATATCCTCCACGCGCTGGCGCAGCGGCGGCACGACCACCGAAACGATATTGAGCCGATAGTAGAGGTCGTGGCGGAACTTCCCCTCCTCGACAAGGCGCTTCATGTTGACGTTGGTGGCGGCAAGCACCCGCACGTCGAACTTCCGGGTCGTGTCGCTCCCCAGCGGCGTGACCTCCTTCTCCTGCAGCACCCGCAGGAGCTTGGCCTGCATGGTCACGGACATGTCGCTGATCTCGTCGAGAAAGAGGGTCCCGCCGTCGGCCAGCTCGAACTTGCCGATTTGCCCACCTTTTTTCGCCCCGGTGAAGGCGCCGTCGGCGTAGCCGAACAGTTCCGACTCGAGCAGATGCTCCGGGATGGCGGCGCAGTTGACCTTGATGAAGGGACCGTAGCGCCGGGGGCTGGCGGCGTGGATCGAATGGGCCAGCAGCTCCTTGCCGGTGCCGCTCTCGCCGATGAGCAGGACGCTCGAACCCCTCTTTGCAACCCGTAGCAGCTTCTCCTTGAGCTCGCGCATCATCTTGCTGCTGCCGACGATGCTGTTGACGTCATAATTGAAATCGCAGTGCTTCGACAGCGAGGGAGTCGGCCCCGACTCCTTTTTCATCAGGGTGTTGAGCTGGTTGGCGAGCAGCGTCACCTCGCGCACGTCGCGGAAGAGGATGCGCCCCAACGCGCCGATCACCTCGCCGTCCTTGAAGAGGGGATAACGGCAGGCGACGACCTCGCGGCCGTTGATCAGGTGCGGCCAGCCGATCTCCGCCTTGCCGGTCTCCATGACGATCGGCAGGCGCGAGGTCTTCGAGTTGGTGTAGGCCTTGAGGATGTGTTTGCCGATCATGTCCTGGGCCCGGGCGCCCATGGCATCGGCGAAGTGCTGGTTGACAAGCGTGATGAACCCGTCGCGGTCAACGACGAGAAGGCCGTCCTGGACGATATCCATCAGCGGCCCCAGAGACTGGGCCAGCCCCCCCCTTCCTGCCGTCGACTCCCGCGTCGCCGGACTGTCATCCTCGGCGATACTCAAGACGCCGCCGAGGGACTTGCCGTCCTCGAGGATGGGAACATAGCTGCAGACCAGCCTCTTGCCGTGCGTCGTCACTGACTCGGACCGGAAACAGAACCCCGCCACCACCAGGGAGGTCAGCGGGGCCAGATTGATCAGGTCGCCCAGCTTCCGCCCCTGCGTCTGCTGAGGATCCCAGCCGAAGAGCGTGCGACAATAGTCATTCGTCGACACGATCCGCAGCTCCCTGTCCACAAACGCCGTCCAGTTCTCCTTGCCCGTTCCGTTCAGAACGGGCTGGAACTCCGTGTACTCCATCACTTCGCTAAGTTGCAATACTACCTCACTTGGGTTGATAACCGACCGCCCCGGCCAAAATGTATACCGTATACACTATACCAAAGAATTACTCCCGGGCCACAGTGAATTCCCACGCGCACCAGAACTCCTCCGGGTGCTCGTCCGGCGGACAGGCAATGCAGCGGGTTTCGATGCGCGGATCGACGGTGCGGGCGAACTCGGCGTACTCCACCACGCCAACGCTCTTGCAGGGAAAATCGGGCAGCCCCTTGCGCTTGCGCGCCGACTGGACCCGGCAGTCGACCATGCGGAAGACGACCCGATCATCACTCGCTTCCAGGCACTCCTGCAGGTTCAGTCGAGCGTACAGGCGGTGCTTGAGGCATTCGACCAGGGCGGGGATTCCGCCGCCGGGCTCGAGCCCGAGCCGGGCCATGATGCGCTTGGCCTCGATGACAGTGAAGCGCCGCCAGGCTTCCCGGTCGGCGTCGATGGCTTTTTCCATGCCGTGTTCGGCCTCCACCGCCTGAAACCACAGCCCGTCGTGGGCCAGCCAGTTCTTGGCATCGTCGATGACAATCCGGATCAACTCTTCCTTGCTCAGGTCGGAGAGCAGGCGGATGCCTTCGTCGAGACACGTCTCATCGCGGGAGAGATTCGGCTGCAGGGTTTGCGTTCCGCTCATCGGCATATCTCCTTTGGGAAAAGATCCCCCGCGGGCGCCGGGCGCCCGCGGGGGCAACGGTCCCAAGCCCGTTTCGGGTCTCGGGCCAGAGGTCATCCATGCCACTCGTTCGAGCGGCGGCGGACAGGGAAAAAGGGAAGCACCGCGCTTCCCCGGGGAGAGAGCTAAGCATCTTTGACTTTCGGAATGAAGATCTCTTCCGGATCGAGAACCTCGTGGATCAGGTGGAGCTCTTCGTAGGTCGGCGGCGCCGTCTCGCCCTTGACTTTGCTGATATCGAGGGCGAACTGGCACTGCTCGCGAATCCCCTCCGGCGTCTGTCCCGGATGGCAGGTGTCGAGGTACATCAGGCCGGTCTCCTCGTCGAAGCGGAAGACGCCGGCGGTGCTGATCACCGCCGAGGGGCCGCCGCGATAGGCGGAGCCGTAATGGCTCTGGCGCGGGACCATCTCGCCCTCGGGCCACTTCTTCACCCGCCAGCCGGGGCTGGTGATGTAGCTGACCTGCTCGGTGAAGCGGCGCTTCTCGTGCGCCATGATAAAGACGGTACGCGAGGCGAAGGAGTTGATGTCCGGATTGCCGCCGCTGCCGGTCAGGCGCAGCTCTGGGTCGAGGTAGTCGCCGATCACCGTCGTGTTGACATTACCGTACTGGTCGACCTCGGCGCCGCCGAGGAAGCCGAGGTCGACGTAGCCGCGCTGGGCGATCGAGAGGGTGTCGTAGAGCCCCGAGGC
>JABAHS010081740.1_pt2 | contig 26523 bp, 26 predicted proteins | sample 7062111 | NCBI WGS metagenome assembly JABAHS01 (sample SAMN14534600, study PRJNA622989) | marine sediment metagenome | biome: marine biome [ENVO:00000428]; feature: marine pelagic biome [ENVO:01000023]; material: deep marine sediment [ENVO:00002113]; isolation source: pool of 4 deep marine... | reverse complement strand
TGATCTGATATCACTTGAGTAAGGCTCGTGGTGAAGTTGAATTCTTCTAGTGAGGTTGCAGTATCAAAGCCTGGTTGCTGCACTGCTTGAAGATTATCGCTTACTGGCTCTGCTCCTGGAAGATACTTGTACCAGACGGGTTTGGCGAAGTCTGCTGCTATTGGGGGATACGTTGGGTGGACAGGGAGGCGTACGGGGTCGTAGGGCGTTAGTAGAGGGGCAAACGCTGCTATCACCAAGAAGAAGAAGACGATCACTGAACCGATCAATAGGCTTTTTCTTTCAAGCACTTGTTTAACTACATGTTTCAGCAGCGTATATTTACCACTCTGCAAAAATATCTTCTTGGTTCCAGATTTTGCTGCGACTTTTCTATTCAAATCTTCGCCTAAACCGAAGTGTTGTTGAACAAAATCTAGCAGAACGGATATATATCCGAGAATCACAGCAATGGCTAGAAGCACAATAAATGCTCCAACTACCATGGTGAGATCAAATGTATCCAAGCCTAGCAAAAGTTGATAGCCTACGCCTGGAAGTATAAATGTCCATTCAACCAAGACAACCGCCGAGATTATGCAGGCGAAATCGGTTGTCGTAAACGGCAAAAGGAGTCTCTTCAACGTTTTCTTCGATATAAAATGCGATCCACCACTCCAAACAATAAAGAAACTCCTAACCATGAAGATTATAGTCAATGTGAACACGGGCAAAGCGAGGTGTCTCAACCTACCTGCAATTTCCACAAAGATGTTTTCAGGTGGTAGGTAAGCCCAATAATCTGGTATGGTGTGACCAGATGGGAACCACCTCAGATGGTAAGAGAACAAGATAATAAGGATAAGACCTGTTACAAATGTCAACCCAAAGAAGAAGCCCTTCTGGGAATGGGCAAAAGCCAATGGTTTGCGACCTTTCGGTTCAAGTTTCAGAGCTGTAAAGGTAAAGATTACCCCAGTTACAATAGAAATCACTGTTGAAAGGACGATGAGAATAACGGTTGTTCCCAACGTTGCAAGTAGAATACTCCAAACGGGCTTGTGAGAATAAAGTGAATAACCGAGATTTCCCTGAAACAAGGCGGATAAGAAGGTTCCTAAACTGCTGAGCCGAGCAGACTCTTCAGCCACTACTGTGGGAACTTTAAGCTTCATAGGGGCAGCCTCTAGAATGGCGGACGAGTAGGCAAAATATAGCCACACAACAAGAGCGAAGAACAGTATCGTCAATGCAATGAGCTTAACAATCAAACGAAAATTTCTTCTCAAAATCCCACTGATGGTATTACTCATGCGTTTCACTTCTATTTGTCTACGATGATTATTTAACTGTTCCGAGCTTTAAGACCGATAAACTTCAAATATATCTGTCTCAAGCCATCTCTTGTATAGCTTATGCTCTGATTGGAGGATGCCCTCTTGGTTCGCAAACCGCTGGTTTCAATCGTGTCTGCTGGGCTGTCTAAGTTTGGAAAACGAGAAAGAATGTACGGTAGAGAACTATTTGCGGAAGCTGTAAGAGAAGCCTTTGAGAGATGTCCCAACCTAGACCCTAAACGGGATGTTGAAGCACTGTTCGTGGGGCATATGGGTGAATCCTTTGAACACCAGGGGCACACAGGACCCACCATGCTGGACTGGGCTGGCTTGCTACCAATACCAGCCACTAGAATAGAATCCGCATGCGCCTCATCCGGAGCCGCGTTGAGATGTGGAATCTTCGCGGTGCTCTCTGGCATGCACGATGTGGTGATGGTGGGGGGAGTTGAAAAGATGACTCATCGAGCCACGCTGGATGTCACCGAGTTTTTGGCAATGGCCTCCGACTTTCCTTTTGAACAGTGGCAGGGGATAACGTTTCCAGGGTTGTACGCCCTTATAGCGACGGCTCACATGCACAGATACGGAACAACAGAGGAGCAGATGGCAATGGTTGCGGTGAAAAATCATCGTCACGGAGCCTTAAACCCCAAGGCGCACATGCAGAAGGAGGTAACTCTGGAGCAGGTGATGTCGTCGCGAGTGATCGCTTGGCCCCTAAAACTTTTTGACTGCTCGCTCATAACAGACGGAGCCAGCTGCCTAGTTTTGACAAAGCCTGAGTTGGCTGGAAAGTTCACAGACATACCTGTCCACATCATCGGATCAGGACAGGCTAGCGACGCCATAGGCCTGTACGAAAGAGAGGAATTTACAACCCTAAAGGCGGCCAAGATTGCGGCGCGAGAAGCCTACAGGATGGCGAAGGTTAAAAGCCAAGACGTGGACATTGCGGAGGTTCACGACTGCTTCACAATCGCTGAGATCGTAGCGTATGAGGACCTCGGCTTCTGCAAGCCTGGGGAGGGTGGAAGTCTGGTGGAAAAAGAAGTAACCACAATCGAAGGAAACCTTCCTGTCAACACCAGCGGAGGGTTAAAGTCGAAGGGGCACCCTGTCGGGGCAACTGGAACAGCCCAAGCCTACGAAATCTACCTGCAACTAACAGAACAGGCAGAGAGAAGACAGGTAAGAGAAGCCGAGATAGGTTTAACCCACAACGTTGGAGGTTCAGGGGGAACCGCAACCGTGCACATTTACAGGAGGGGATGAAATGTCGGAGACTCTCCCCTTCACAATAGAGCAGTTCTACAAGTTCATAGGCCAGAGGAAACTGATGGCCGTCAAATGCCGCAGCTGCACCAGCCTGCTTCTCCCTCCCAAAAACATCTGTCCAAAATGCTTCTCAAACGACCTTGAGTGGACTAAACTTGAAGAAAGGGGGAAACTGGTGACCTATACGGTAATCCACGTTCCGCCTAGACAGTTTCAGCCCATGGCGCCCTACGCTGTAGGAATCATTGAACTAGAAGACGGCCCTCACCTGCTAGGCATAATTCGAGGAGTCAAGCCTGAGGAGATTAGAGTTGGCATGAACCTGACGGTTGACTTTGACACGGACGTACCTTCCCAATGGCCAATGTGGCCTCGATACTTCTTTAGGCCACCTTAACCTGATTGTTGAGTCGTTGTATTAAAGGGGGGATATCGATAAGTGACGAGATTAAGTAGGCGGCGCCAGCGCGCATCAACTCTTTCGGGGAAGATATACCGGTTGCAACGCCCACCGCAGCGACTTTGAGTTCTCGGGCGCACATCATGTCCCATTTGCTGTCTCCCACAACGATGGCTTCCTTTGGCTCAACATTCAGCGCCCTCAAAGCGGATTCCAGATGGGTCGGATCAGGCTTCACCGCAGACACAGATTCACGAGTGATCGTCGCATCGAAGAAGCGCTTAAGACGGAAACAGTTGAGAATGTAGCTTGTTGATTTTTCGCCGTTAACGGTGAAAATAGCTGTTTTCAGATTCATTCTCTTCAAAGTTTTAAGCGTCTCTCGAACGCCAGGCATCAAGCTGGTTGTTCGGGCCGCTTCAAGCTCGTGACTGTTCGCCACTGAAAGAACAGCCTCCTTCACCCATGTAATATCACATTCTCCCCTACCGTTGTTCTTCATATAAATCTCCACCTTTTTCAGCATGCTGAATATACTTTCCTTTATGGAAAAAATCGATGAGGGGAAGCCTTGCTTGGTGAGGAGTTGTATAACCTCTGCCCTAACTGACTTATAGTCCAGATTGAAATCTACGATGGTTCCATCGAGATCTAGGATAACCGCTCTAATCATTGCTGCGAGTCCTTCCACCAAGATTTCCGTAGGTGCTTCACTGCTAAACCGTGCAGAAACTTTATTTATATTTTTTAGAAATGCGAAATAGAGTTTCTCAGAATCAAATGTTAGTTCGCTGTTTCCTTTTGAAGCTTGCGAATTGTCTAGTGGTGGAAAGAGTTCCTTAGTTTGGCTATCTGATCTGCGAAGCTGTTGTGATCGCTGGTTTGCTTAAACTCTAGCCCGAATTTCGAGTACAATTTCCTCAGAATCATCGCTTCTACAATCGAGCCTCCGGCACTAAAATTTTTAATGCAGTCAGCGAATTCTTCTAATCGTTCTGGGATATCTTCCCGTTTTACCGATCGACTCTCTAGATAAGTATAAATGAGTGGCCCGGCTGCCCCGAATGATTCTTCCAACACTTCATCTACGGTCATGATGAGTTCCTCATCAAACTTTCTTTTTCTTTCCATCATTGTCCACCAAATTTCGTCTTCTTTCGTAATATCGGTTTCCGACACAATAATATCTGATGTCTTAATGTTTAATAAACATTTCCGTTAAACTGTTTTACAAATATACAAATTGAAATTTCATATAAGATATTAGTAGGACTAGAAGCCATTAAACATGAAAAAGCATAAGATTGCATGAAGTGAAGTTCATGAGCTTCGAAGAGTATGTAAGCAGTCCCCTATGGTCTATTCTCGTCGAAACGGTTCACGCCATGATCCTTTATCCCCATCACAAGGCTTACACTCGAGATGTGGTTCTACACGATGAACCTGACATAATGCCTTTAGATCTAGCCGCGAAATTAGGCTTGCCCCTAGGTGAGGCCCTTGTCATTTTCTATGAACTTCAAAAGCAAAAATCTGAGAATTAATGGTTAGACTACGTGAACTGATGAAGCCTTAAAGGTAAGAAAGACCTCTGAACGAACGTTGAGTTGCATCTCATTGAAGGACCTCTTTGTGATTTGAACAACAAATTGCTTTCCAGCATCAACTTTCAACCTTACCACTGATTCTAAGTCCGATATTTCCACGATTTTTCCTTTAAACACGTTTCTTGCGCTTGAGCTTATAGGCCTCCTCGACAGGATTATGTCTTCAGGCCTGACAAAGACAGATATTCTTCCAGATTTTCTCAAGGCAGCCTCTACCTCTACTCCATCGTCAACATCGATCAGCGAGGTTCCCTCCTTGAGAATTTTCGATGTGCCTGAAAACACGTTTTCTAGTCTCGCAAAACTTGCAAGGTTTTTCGACGGAGTTCTGAAAATTTCTTGAGCTGTTCCGACTTCTACAATCTTTCCTCCTAGGAGCAGACCCGCCCTTTTCGCTATAGTTTCTGCTTGGAACAGGTTGTGGGTGGCCATAACCACCGTGTTTTTGCGGTTCCGATTGACTCTAGACACGGTTTCTTCGATTATAGACATGCTTTTCGGGTCTAGATTTGCTGTTGGTTCGTCTAAAAGTAAAAGCTCCGTATCCAGAACTAGTGCTCTTGCAAGGGAGACTCTTTGCTGCTCTCCTCCGGAAAGTTTTTTCGCCAAACGCTTCTCGTAACCATCCAGTTTCACTAGGCCTAAAACATCCTTAACTCTTTCGTCGATCTCTTTTTTCGAAAATCTCCTTAGTTTTAGTCCGTAAGCTATGTTTTTATAGACTGTTGTATCAAAGAGGGCGGTCTTTTGGAAAACCATGGTGCATTTAGCTCTGATTTGACTCCTATTTTCGCCATTGACTTCGACGCCATTGAAGTGGACTTCTCCACTTGTGGGCGTGTCGATGAGGGCCATGATTCTCAGCATTGTGGTTTTTCCAGATCCATTTGGACCTGCGATGGTGAAGATTTCCTTTTCCCTGATATCTAAATCGACATCGTTGAGAGCGGTTATTTCTCCGTAACGTTTGGTGACACTTTTTAATTTTATCAGCTCTTTCATTTTCTTCGTCTCTGAAGTAGATTTGTAAGTGTGCTGATGGTAAAAACTATCGCCAAGAGTATGACGGTAAGGGCAATGCCATACGCTAATTCTCCTCTATTAACTTCCATCGCAATGACCGTTGTTAACACTTGTGTTCTTCCCCGAATGTTTGCGCCAACGGCAAGGGCGATTCCCAGTTCAGCTATGGCTCTGTTGAAACTCGCTATGATGGCTAATATAACTCCTTCTTTGGATTCTCTAAGAACTGCGAGAGAAGCCTCAGCCTCTGAGGCTCCCAAAGTCTTTGCTAAGTCTTTTATCGTCGGCTCCACAGATTCCACGGCGCTGATAGTCAGGCTGACTATTATGGGAGTTATGAGGATTGCTTGACCGATTATTATGGCTTGAGGGCTTGGGAAGAGGTGAAGAAAGCCTAGGGCTCCGGATCTGGAGAAGAGAAGGTAGAGGATTAGTCCTAGGGCTACGGTGGGCATCCCAAGCAATGCGTTGAATATCCCTTTTGCAAGCTGTCTTCCTAGAAAGCTTTTCATGCCTATGAGTATGCCTAATGGGAGACTCCAAAGGACTGACAGCAACGTGGCTGTTCCGGATATGTATAGTGATCTGATGGTTATTTGGAATATTGGGTTCTGTATGAATTCCCACATCTTGAACACGTTGCTAGGTGTAGAATTCGGGATGATTGTTCCGGTATTCGGGAGGGCATTCGTATCCGTCAATGAAGGCGTAGTTTTTTATCCATTGGACCACAGTCGGATTCGTGTTTTGCTTTAGAAGATCAACTGCGGGATAGAAGAGGCTCTGTCCGTAGATGTCTCTACCGAAGTTAGCGATTATTTCCTGTCCTTCTTCGGATATGAGGAACTTTATGAATGTGATGGCCCCGTCGAAGTTGATATGAGAATGTCTGGCTTGATTACCTGCAATGGCGCTGTAGACATTAAGCAGTTCTTCTCCTTGGGTTACCAAAGTATTGAGGGAAATAATTCCATCTTTGTAGTATTTGAGGTAGGTGCCTATGTCCGCGAGAGTATATGCATTAAGATTGTCAGCAACTTGCAGCGTTTTTCCCATCCCGGCGCCAACTTCCACGTACCAACTTTCGTCTCGTAGTTTTGTCCAGTTAAAGCCAGCAGCGGTCCACAAACCTTTCTCCTTAATATGAGTCCCAGAATCATCCCCTCTTGAAACCCATTTTACACTTTCGTTTCTTCCAGTTTCCACAATGTTCGACAAAGCTTGAATAGGAGATAAATCTTTGATGCGCGCAGGGTCTGTTTCTGGTCCAACCATCGCGAAGAAATTGTAGGCTAGAATTTTTCTACAGATTCCGTAGCCTCCTTCTAGAAACGCTAATTCCCTCGAAGGTGCATGCACCAAGATCATGTCAGCGTCTCCTCTTTGTGCATGCTTTATAGCTAGACCAGTTCCCACGGATATGAAGTAGAGGTCTATGGGATACTTTGCTTCAAATAAGTCTTCAATAGTATCAAGGAGACCAGTGTCGTAAAGGCTGGTGGTAGTGGAGATTATGAGTCTTTCTTTGGCGGTGATTTCCATGGAGATGACGATTCCCGCAACTGAAACCACGGCTACCAGTATGAGCACTACTATCAGCGTTTCTGTTTTCTCCATTTTTCGACACATCGTTATGCTTGACCGTATATATCGATACGTTATAGCCTTATATGCATATCGCTGTTTTAGCGCAAGGTTATACCTATTTACGCTTCTGGAAGGTCTTGCGGGCTGCCCCTATACCGTCCAGAATCATTTTGAAGCATATAGGGAAGAAGCACGTTGAAAACAGATTCTTCTAGAACGGCACTGTACTGAAAAGAGATAGTTTATGAGTAACATATCCAAACGCTTAGGCTATTGAAACTTACAACATGTTCTTTTCGCAGTCGCGTAGAATCTGATTTATTTCCCTCTTCACCTTTTCATCGAGCTGGGTTGGTGCGTGTGAGGAAAGTATTTGTCTGACTTTTTCCTTCGCCCTTTCGACAATGGAGCCGCTAGTCGAAGGCAGGAGTGTAGCCTCTTTTTTGAGCCATATCTCTTTTTGAAAATGCTCCAGAGTGTGCTTAAGCCCCAAGAAGTTGCCGCCTGGACCAACCCCGCTGATGACATCGAAACCTAAGGTCTCTTCGTCAACACTGAATTGTCGCAGGTAAGCCTTAGCCTGTTCCCATGCCTCAACATCAAGGATCACCTGTTCCAGCGCCGCGCTTTCCGCGTTTTCCAGCGAACCTAAGCCAGAGGAAATGTCGCCGCGGCCTAACTGCAAAAGGACGAACCTTCTGGAAGCCTCAATAAGAGATTTCCAATCATTCGGGGTTTCATCCATCCCTATCCCCGTTGTATAGCAAGGAAGCTTGTATAGCCTTGCCATCTGAGTGGCTCCCGCTCCAATTAGAGGGAATTCTGGTGCCTGATAGTTGATTTCCCCGGTCCTCATGTCTGCTGACGTTGATTCTGCACAATAAATCATCGGGGCGCCTAGGTTGGCACACTCCAGAATGACCAGAGCTCCAAGGTTTTCAGCGTTAACTATGGTTAACGTTCCCGCAATCGTCGCAGGAGCCGTGCTACCGCACAGAGCCATGGACATAGGAACAACTGGTACTCCTGCTCTAGCTAACTCAACCATGGCTTCAGAGGAACCTTCCTCGAACACCAGTGGGCTAACGGGACAATTCACCGAACAGAATATGGGTCTTTCCCTTAGCTTCTCTTCGCCACCGACAATGGCAGCCGCCAACTTAATCTGCCATGTAGCTTGTCTCTCATTAAGGGCTCTATTCAGGACGTGCTTCTCTGTGTGCTCGAATGAGACGGCCAAGCCATGAACCGTTTGAACAGGAGGAGGTAATTCCGTGGGAGCCACAATGGAGTCGAAGAAATCAACTCCGTCAAGATAGTCGCTTAGAATGGTAAAATCCTTCAAATCCGAGGTTTTTGTCCTTCTTTTTTCTCCGGTTTTAAGGTCCCTCATGAAAGTTGCGTAGCCGCTTGTAGCAAGGAAAGTGTAATCCTTTGAGGGAAGTTTAAGGTCGAATCTTGAATCTCTTCCGCAAAGAACAATTTCCTTTGGCGCCTTCTTGATCGCTTCTTCCACCAAGGAGCTTGGAATCTTCACAATCGAGCGACTGGAATCCACCTCTGCACCGTTTTCAGCGAGTAGACTCTGCACTTTCCTGCTGAGAACTTTGATTCCAATTTCCTCTAGTATTTTCAAACTTGTCTCATGAATGCTTGCGATCTCATCATCGGATAACAGTACAAGGCGTCCAAATGCCAAATGAATCCCCTGTGGTAGTCTCGAATTCTGATTATTAGATTTATTGCGCGCAAGTTTAACCGTCTCGTTGAAAAAGTTGGTATTCTGCTTTTCTGCTATAGCTTAACCACATAGCTTTTGCACGGTTAGCCTTTTCGATGCAGAGGATGAGTCAGCGTCATACATGAGGTGAAAGTGTATAGAAAAAAGAGCGTTTCTCCACTCCATAGAGCCGCTCTTGAAACTAGGAAATCTTTACGACTTCTAATCCATCTTTATCATAGGTTAATAGGTTGCTGAATAGGCTTCTGATTCGAGAAACCACTTCAGCCTGGTGAGCGCTGGTGTTAAGTAGGAAGAGACCAGTTGTCTTCTTTGAAGATAGCATATCCAACGCATGACGCAGAAAGATGAAAGTTTTCTCTCGCCCCACCGTTGTTAACAGTTCTGAGAGGATGCCAAAAACAAAACAGAGATTGGCATCAGCGTAGGTTTCCAAAGCCTTACTAAGGGCGTCTAGCATGAGAGGCACGTTTCTGGCGGGTAAAAACACCTCGTTTTCAGAGGTTGATTTCGGAGTGGACATTGAAATCGACGTTAGGAAAAATTTGATTGTTGACCGTTTGGCCAGATGTTTGTGAATAGGGCTGGTACTAGAGGTAAAGACGAAGATGGGCTCAACATTGGCCATGCTCTCCTTCGCCAAATCGTTAACAACCTTCTCGTATTCAGAGGCAGGATCAAATTCCAGCAGAATCTTACGGCCAATCAGCCGTTCATGATCCAAGCCTATTGACCTCGAGAATAAGTCCATGTTCTCAAAGAGGTCGATGAATCTTGCTGGCACGAGGGTTCCTCCTCCTATGGCTTTCAAGAGTTCATTAACTTGTGTCTCGGTCATATGTTCCACATTGATGGCAGTGATCTCCATGACAAACGGGTTATACACTACTCCTACCGGTTCTTTAGACTCTACCCATTCCGAAACGTTTGGGTCGTCCCATCTAGGGTCTAGCCAATAGTCTGTAACGTATTTCTGCCATTGCCCGTTGGCAAAAGAAAATTCTCCAACGTCTTCGATGTTTCTTACGTGTTTGTATCCCTTCTTCTTCGCCTCAGCCCACCAGTTCAGATTATCGATAACCGCCTTTTCATAGTCTAATTTTCCATTTGACATGAAGTGTTCAGTTAGGCTCTTCATGCACAGAGTTCCATCTTTTTCATATTTTTCCACGTCGATTCCATGTTCCCCAAGCTTAGCCCTAACGGTTCCACTTTCCTCGTCTGGGTAAATATACCAGACCGCGTCGCCGCTCTCAAGACCCTCGCGGATAAATGCCGAAAAGACCTTCATCTTATCCGCGGCTGACGTGTATGTTACAATAACCTCCTCCCCTTCTCTAATGCTAAGAACAGGACCAACCTTCAAAAGATCAGATGGAATAGAACGTTTCAGCCTCTGCCGTAGAAAATCTATAATAGGCAATTTAGGCATCCTGCTATCCTTGTTTGGTCATAAATTCTTCCCATATTTGACGTTTCTGAATCTAAAGTCCATATTTTTAAGGCTAAAACCGTTCCTGTTCTTCAGTTTCCATGAGACTTTCGCTAGGCGTTTCCAATTTCAGACATTATTGCACACACAAAACTTAACTACATCTAGGAAAAAAGGAGTTCAAAGGTTTTAATCACTTATCTCGTGATGATCCATGCACCTGTCAGCGAAAACTGGCACAGATTTCTTGCAGCAAATAGTTAATCCTTGGTATGAAGCTTTACAGAACCCCGCTGAAACGCAACAGCAAGTTCTAAAGAACCTAGTTGAAGGATATGCAAAAACCCTATACGGGAAAAAACACGGTGCCCTTGACGTTAAAGGAGGCGCTGACTTTCGAGCAAACTTTCCAAAGATAAACTACAAAGAACTTTTTCCATACTTTGACGAAGTTAAGAGAGGCAACCACGCCATCCTCCTTCCTGAGCCTCCTTTATGCTGGGTCATGACGCGGGGCTCTACAGGTCCTGCCAAAGTTTTTCCGGTTACGAAGACGCATGTTGAACAGATTTTTGTATGCGGAGCGCGAGCGCTTGTTAACTACGTCCTAAGAAAGGATGACTTTGGGCTTCTAACCGGGAAGATATTGAACCTTAACTTTCCGTCAACCGTGAACACAATGGACATGAGTGGGCAAAAGATAACCTATGGATACAGTTCAGGAACCTATGCAAAACTCAACCCTATGTTAAATCAAGTAAGTCTTTTGCCACGACAGGAAGAAATTGATGCTCTTGGTCCTGGAATCACGAAACCAGACTGGGAGAGAAGATTTGAATTAGTCTATGAGCGAGCGCTGAACGAGCGTGTAGTTGCTGCCATGGGCGTTACACCAGTTATCTTGTCCTTCGGCAGATATGTTAAGCGGAGACATGGAAGAAAACCTAAGGATTTGTGGAGTTTCCGTGCCCTTTTCTGCACGAGTGTTCGAAAGATACAGTTCAAATACGGGCCTGTTCTTAGAAAATACTTTGGCGAAGTTTCAATAGTAGAAATGTATAGTGCCACTGAAGGTGTCTTTGCGCAGCAACTCGATGATTTACCTTATATTACACCAAACTATGACAAATACTATTTCGAAGTTGAAACACGTAAAGGTTTGAAAATGCTCCATGACCTTGAAAGAGGTGAATGGGGAAGACTCATCATCTCGTCTTGTCTATTTCCCAGATACGACATCGGAGACATGATTGAAGCCATGGGAAAGAACTATTTTCGCGTCTTTGGAAGAGCCAAAACACTAACTGTCCTAGAACACAGGTTGTACAGACTTCTGTTCCGATGGTTTCTATAGGCTGAGAACTATGGAGGCCTAGGACTCCTCTTGGCAACCGTCATCGCCGCGTAAAGCGCAATGACAATGATAATTATTCCAAGTACTATCACAAAGATGGGTCCCGAATATGTAGCATACCAAGGACTGATTATACTTAGATAAGCGTTCAAGCCCGAGAGTATTATGATCAGTCCGCCTATTAGTAGTCCGATGTACATCCATCTGTAACCGTACTCTCCTTTTTCGCGTTTCTCCGCTTTCTCGGTTTTTTCCCGTTTCTCACGTTTTTCCTCCTTTTCCCTCCGCACTCGGGGAGGTGGAGGTCCAAGAACTGCACCGCACTTAGAACAGAATTTCATTTCTTCAGTAACTTCTGCACCACATTTTGGGCAATAAGGCATGCTTTTCACCTCAACTCATATAGGTCTCTGACTCAATGAGTATTTAAATTAAACTCACGGTTGAAGGAAAATAAATACAAGAAAGGATGTACGCGCGCCTTCCATCATCAAACCTTCCCCCGCACTTTCACCCAATGCACATACACCATCGAGGCTCGTTGAGATTTGGTTATTTTTGCACATGCCAACTTTCAATGTTAGATTTTTTGAAGGCTTGATGTAGATCAGCGATTATGTCCTCAGGGTCTTCTATCCCCAGAGCTAACCGTACTAATTCGTCTGTTATTCCCGCCTTCTTCCTGTCCTCGACGCTGACATGATAGTGAGAGCATGTAACAGGCTGTGTAGCAAGAGTTTCGGCTCCTCCTAAACTTGCAGCTAGAAAACATATTTTGAGGTTATCCACGAACTTAATTGTTGTTTCAAAGTCTCCGTCGAGCTCAAAGCTGACAACTCCACCGAAACCCCTCATTTGCTTTCTAGCAATCGAATGTTGGGGATGGCTTGATAGCCCTGGATAGTAGACCCTCGCCACTTTAGGATGCTTCTCAAGATACCTTGCTATTCTTATTCCGTTAGAGTTGTGCCTCTCCATCCGCAATCCAAGCGTCTTCAGCCCCCGCAACAGCAACCAAGCGGCGTAGGGATCAAGAGTTCCACCCAAATGTTTGCGCATTTCTTTCAGGCTATGCATAAAACCCTCGGAACCACATACGACTCCAGCGGTTACGTCGTTATGCCCTCCCAGATATTTTGTGGCGCTGTGAACGACAATGTCGACGCCGAAGCGTAGGGGCTGCAGGTTGTAAGGGGAGGCGAAGGTGCTGTCAACTACAACCGTTATTCCCCTTTTTCTGCCAAGCTTGGCAACCTTGGATACGTCAACAACCTTCAGCGTGGGGTTTGTAGGAGTCTCAGCGAAGATAATTCTTGTATTCCCTTGAACCACTGATTTTATTTCGCCAAAGTCAGTGGCCTCTACAAAGCTTATGCCCACACCAAACTTCGGCAAAACGTCTTTAAAAAGGCTAGAGTCCCACCGTATAGATCTCTGGTGGAAACAATGTGGTCGCCGGAGGAGGTTAAGGTTAACATGGTGGTGGCTATGGCTGCCATGCCTGATGAAAAAACTGCCGCATCTTCGGCGCCTTCGAGTTCCACCATCTTTCTCTCAACAGTTCTAACGGTTAGATTTCCATATCTTGTGTATGTATACCCCTCTGTTTTCTCGCTCATGACGTCGATGAGTCCTTTGGTGCTGGAAAACGCGAAGACAGAGGTTTCATAGATTGGCGTGACGACTGCTCCGGTAGAGGGATCCATCTTCTCTCCGGCGTGAACAGCTCTGGTTGAAAAACCCTTACTTTTTGACATCATTTTCTAATTTCTCCCTAAGACATAAGAAGGATTAGAATGAAATTTACCTTTATCCCTCAAATCCTCGAAAGTGCATTAATATACGCGGCAAAATGAAACTTACAAAAACAGAAAAGAGGATTTTGCGGGGAATATCTCCACGCTCTGTTTTTATATGCATAACGATATACATATTGACCTGAAATGATCACCCAAGAAAAACGCAAACCTTCATGCAAAGTCTGGATTGAATACGAAGGGAAACCCATCCTCGGGAAGGGTGGAGCCGAGATTCTAGAGGCTATAAAAAAGGAAAAGTCCATATCCAAAGCCGCCATAAAAACCGGGATGTCGTACCGATACGTGTGGAACTACTTGGCAAAGATGGAGAAAGCGCTACGAGAACCCGTTGTTCAAACGCACAAGGGTGGGAGAGCGGGTGGAGGAGGAGCAAAACTAACGAAGCTTGGGGAGAGCCTGTTGAAAGAGTATAGAAGAGTTGAAGGCTACGTGGGTGAGATTTTAGGTGACGAAGAACACTGGGAGGCGGTTGGATTGAAGATTAGTGCAAGAAATCGGTTGAAGGGCATCGTCAAAGAGGTGGAGAAGGGAGCTGTCGCCGCGAAAGTCAAAATTGAAATCGAAGCGCCGGTTGTGGTGACCGCGCTCATATCTAGAGAGGCTGTTGAGGAGCTGGACATTAAGCCCAGAGACAGCGTGGAAGCCGTCATCAAGGCAACCGAAGTTATGGTTGCGAAAGAACGAGAGTGAAGGTCAGCCCTCGACCATTTGCCTGTACGAAACTTAACCTTAAAGAATTCGAGTCATTCTTAAAGTGGCCTATACCATTAAAGTTTCAGCGGAACGCATATGGGTGGAAGTTGTGGAGGTGAACATAAAGCTATACCTTGAGAAAATTTATCAAGAAAAGCATCAACTATGAAAAGGCTGAACATAAACTTAAAACTTCGAGACGCCTCACAAAAGAAAAATGCGGAATGATCAACTTGAACGACTGGAATCTTGAAAAGTTTCTGGGGTCGCTCTCTTCTAAGCGAAGCATACGAATTTTGATTTATGCTTGCGCTGTGATCTCCTTTTTCGCATTAATCTTGTTTCCACCAATTCTTGGGATAATTCTTAAATGGAATCTGATTGGTCAAATCTTTGAAAAACCAGACTTGATGTCTAGAGCCACGTCAGCAATTTACGCGTCATTCGCAATCGCCATATTCGTTTCAATCGTAGATCTAGTCGCTGGTTTTCCGCTGGCTTGGTTTGTTTGGAGAGGAAAATCCAAATGGCTTAACGCTCTAGACACGCTTGCTGATATCCCCTTCATCATACCCACCGTTACTCTTGGTTATTCGCTCCTGCTGTTCTGGAGTGATAAAACTCAAGGTGTCTCTTCACTCTTCGGAGCTAGTTTAGTTTCACCAGGTTGGCTCCTCATAATCCTACTTCATTTTGTCTTTTCTTATCCCGCCGTGGTTAGGGTGATGGTTGGCGCCCTCTTCGACTATGAGCGAACCTTCGAGGAAGCGTCTAGAACCTTGGGTGCAGTACCACTAACCGCAGACAGAACCGTTACATTCCCAATACTAAAACCATCCTTCATTGCGGCTTTTACACTGGCATTTGCGAGATCAATCTCTGAAACCGGAGCAACCATAATGGTTGCAGGTGCCTTTGAAAACGGTCCAATTTTCATTAAAAACGCTAAAGACCTTGGCTATGAAGGCCCACTAGTTTTCGTTAGCTTAATTCTGATAGTTATTTCTTCCATGATCTTCGCAACTATCAGGGTGCTTGGCCCAAAACTAAAAATGCCTGTAAAAAAGGTTTGGCCAGCGGCTGAAAGAAAACTGAGCAGTCATGGCATGACGAGCTTGAGAAATACCACAACCCTACTGATATTCTTTGTTCTAGTTCTTGTTCCCTCACTTTTCGTTGCTCTTCCAGCTGTATACGCCATTTCAAATGGTACGCTCAACGAAGCATTGAGCAGTACAGGTGTCTGGCAAGGCTACTGGCAGAGCCTTTCTCTGTCTTATGTTCTAGGAGCCATTGTCACCTTGTTGAACACCGTAATCGGTTTGCCGATGGCAGTTCTCATAGCGAGAAAAAGACTCGGGGCATTTGCTTCGACGGTTCTGGATGTGCTGGTCAATATTCCCATGATAGTTCCGTCCATTGCGCTAGGAGTCTCTCTCAGCATTTTCTGGAAGAACCTAGCGTTCATACCTGAAATTGGATTGTTGATTTTTGCGCATCTCTCGATTACCTACCCCTACTTTGTTAGATCGATGACAGCTGCTGTTGAAAGAGTGGACGTGGACTTGGAGGAAGCATCCAGAACACTTGGGGCTAAACCGTTCGCAGTGTTCAAAACAGTCATTCTGCCTTTGACAAAATATTCTCTGTTTGCAGGCGCAATCATGGTGTTTACAAGAAGCGTGGATGAGACCGGTGCCACTTTAGCGGTGGCAACTCAACTCAAAACTGCTCCGGTTTTACTAGTTGATTGGGTGAAAGGCACCGTGCCTGTCACTTCGATGGAAATTGGTCTTGGATGCGGCTTTTTGGTGATTTTATCCTTCATCGTCCTGTTAATTTTGAGGCTTGCAGTCGGAAGAAAGTATTAACATGTTTAATATATTAGTGAGGTGTATCCTCATCTCGAGCTTACAGGGGTCATGTGGATGCCTGAGGTCCGCCTAGAGAACGTCACGAAGAAGTTCGGTAAGATCGTTGCGGTAAATAATGTAAGCCTTCACGTGCACGACAAGGAATACTTCTCCCTTATAGGTCCGAGTGGATGCGGCAAGACCACCGCGCTTAGGTTGATTGCTGGTTTAGCTCAACCAGACGAGGGAAAAATTTTCATTGGAAGTCGGCTTATCAATCCCGTTCCGCCAGAAGACAGGGGGATTGGATTTGTTTTCCAAACTTATGCGCTTTTTCCTCACATGGATGTTTGGGACAACGTAACTTACGGACCGCGAGTGAAAGCATGGAAGGAAGAGAAAAGCGAAAGGATTGGACGAGAGATGTTAGAGATGGTTAGACTTTACGAGCGGTTGGACGCGATTCCAAGGGAGTTGAGTGGTGGAATGATGCAGAGAGTCGCATTGGCCAGAGCCTTAGCCGCGGGTGCTAAACTGTTACTGTTGGACGAGCCCTTAGGCGCCCTAGACGCGAAGATCAGGTATGAACTGAGATATGAGCTAAGAAAGCTGGTGAAAGACCTCGAACTGACCGCCATACACGTTACCCACGACCAAGCGGAGGCCATGGCGATTTCCGACAGGATAGCCGTGATGAGGAAAGGAGGGATATTGCAGGTTGGAACTCCGCAAGAATTGTATATGAACCCAAAACATATATTTGTAGCCCATTTCATTGGAGAATCAAACTTCATAGAAGGTTATGTCTCAAAAACCACTGGAAAAAAATCAATCATCGAGCTTCGTGGAGGATTCTTTCTTCGTATATTAGATAGGGGACACAAAGAGGGAGATAAGGTAGTTATAGCCATAAGACCAGAGATTTTAAAGGTTGAGAGAGGGAAAAAAAGAGGGGCGAACTCGATTTTCGGCCAAGTTGAAGGATTTCGATTTGAAGGAACGAATGTTAGATGCCAAATTCGACTTGAAAACGACGATTTAGTGGTCGTTGTTCGCCCAGCATTATTGACGAAATGGTTCAATATCGGGGAAAAAGTTACGGTTAGCTTTCCGACCGAGAAAAGCCTTGTTTTCCCATATCCTAAAAGAGGTTTGAAAAGGGAACTAGCCTTAGAGTGAAAGGGAAGAGAAAGATTATTAAAAATATGTGTTGTAGGGTATAAGTGCAAATATAACATGACTTCCAATAAGCGAAGGTGGACATGATGGAAAGATGGTTTGCTAAGAGACGTAAGTCTAAGGTATTAGAGATCGCTGACAGACAAATGACACTAGCGATAGACACGGTGATTGAGCTAGGAAAATCTATCAACGCAGCTTCGAAAGGTAAGAAAGAAGAGGCAAAGAAATCCTTTGAAAAGCTATCTATGATAGAGCACGAAATCGACGAACTCAGAAGAACAGTTTTCGAGGAGCTAACGAGAGGCAGTCTCCCCTCAAAGGATCGAGAAGACATCATGCATCTGGTGAAGAGGCTAGACGAAATGGCGGACCATGTTAAGGATGCAGGAAGAGCTGTCTTTCTTCTCTTAGAGGCGGATGTTGCAAAAGAAATGTGGAAACAATTTGCTGAAACTTCTAAGGACCTAGTGGAATGCGCAACCACCCTTCGTAAGGCTATCGAGAAGTTGGGAACAAACCCTGCAGAAGCTATGGAACTTGCAAAGAAAATCGACGAAATAGAAGGTAGAGTTGACGAAAAATATCTGAAGTCTAAGGCGTTGCTGCTTAGGCGCTCGGATGACATGAACGCAGCTACAATCTCTCTGCTTAAGGATTTGATCGAGGAGATGGAGCATGTGGCTGACAGCTGCGACGACACAGCTGACTATGTGAGAATCTTAACAGTCGCCAGAGAAACTATGTAAGCTCCTTCTTAAAATTTGGATTCAGCCCTCGACCACGTACCTGTACGAAACGTATTCTCCAGCGGTTGGGCTCTTCCTAATTATTCTAACGATGTCTCCTGGCTTAGCGCCGATGACCTTAGCCGCGGGGTCGGAAGTTGTGATCCGAGGCAGTTGGTAGGGTTGCACACGGTATTCTGCTAGTACCTTCTGCCTTTCTTCGAGTTGGAGCAGCTCGTGTTTTGGAACGAGCTCGTGTTCAAAGATGTCGAAGGACTGGAGGATTCTCGGGATCAGTTCGATTCCCTTCTTTTTGGCGTTGACCTTGGCTGCGTGGGTGTACCGTCCGCTGGTGATGATGATTCCCCTTTCAACTTCCGCCGTGTTCATAGCTTTCTTTAGTTGGTTGATATATTGGACTCCAACTGTTCCTTGGGCGGGTATGGCCCATATGAGCGCGGTTTTCTTTTCTCTGGGCATTTTGACCGTAAAACTGATGGCGTTTTTCTGCTCGTCTCGCTTTATCAGCCGGTACCCCCGAAGTTTTATGAGGATGCGAGCCTTCTTCTCCTCTAGTTTTGCTTGGGCGCTCAAGTTGTTAAACCTCGGATCTAGAATAGGTGTGTGAGTGGAAATCATCTTAGATGGTCTTAAGCTTTGCGTTTTTGTCATAATTAATAGATTCGTCTAATCATTCAAGAGTACCTTCTTAACTCAAAGTCGAGGGCAAAAAATTAGACAAAACACTTGTCGTAGCTTAAAAATAGAACGATGCTCTGTGACAAGTTGGGGAATGATATTTACTTTGTCATTTCGCTGAGGAACGCTTCATATACCTTTTGGACTCTTTCTGCGGCTGGTCCTGTGCCTTCTACTACGCCTTTTTCGGTGATTTTGACTTTGTCCATGACCCAGATGAAGCCTTTGTCTTCGTAGAGTCTGACTAGTCTTGGGAAGACTTTTTCGAGGCGTTCGGCTAGCGCTTTGAGGTTGAAGGGTTTTTCTACGGCGAAGATTTGGGCGATTACTGTGCCGTTTAGGAATGCTCTGTGGGTGGTTCTTCCTTTTTGGTCTTTGGCTTCTGCTAGGCAGAGGCTTAGGGTTTCTGGGTTTATTCCTGTGAGGGTTCCTGTGTATTCTTTTCCGTTTGTGGTGGTTACTGTGACTGTTTTGTCTATTAGGGCTGCTATTTCCGTGAAGAATTTTCTTTGGGCTACTGACAATTTCTCACCCTTGGGTTACTGTGTTTTGGTTGTTAAAAGGCTTTTTTGTTTGTGTTTTCTGTTATTTTTTGTAGATTCTATAATGAGGATGGTGATCGGTGGAGTTGTTTTTAGGTTGCTTTTTTGAAAGTGAGTTTGTTGGGGGTTTTGGTTGCGTATTGTTTTGTATTTTTCGGTATGTGGTTGACTGATTGGGTGGGTTTTGACGTCTGTGCTGGAGGGTGTTTGATCATTAGTCATTTATTGGCTTTTGGTTGATCCGGAGCAGAATTCTTTGAGCTTGGGTAGTGTGGGATGCTCTGCGGTTAGACTTGAGATGTAGTAGGCGGCGGCTAGGTTAGCTAGGGTTAGTCTGCAATTGTCTGGGAAGCCTAGAGCGTCGCCGAATACGTTGCCTGCGTTCCAGGCGTCTCCAGCGCCTGTAGCTCTTAAGACCGGAACTTTGAACGCTGGCACGATGGTCTCGGTTTCGGGGGTGAAGGATCCGGAGAAGGTGGTGGTGTGGAGGTCGATGCGAGCGGAGAGGTTCTTTGCCAAGATTCTGGCGCATTCTTTTGCTAAGTCGTCGGGTTTCAAGGTTTTCTGAAGTTGTGTCGCTTCTTTGTTTAGTTGGGAGGCGTAGCAGAATGCTTCGTTTTCGTTGACGCTGAAGATGTCTACGAGGTCTTGAAGAAGTATTTTCTTTACAAGTTTAGGGATGCCCTCTTTGTTGGGGCTAGGGTCTGAGGTGTCGTAGTACGTTTTTCCTTTCCCCTCCTCCTTGACGTGGCGGAAAACCCCTCTAGCTAGTTCGGTTCCCCAGCGTCTGGTTCCTGACCAGTGGAACACGCAAACGTAGTCGGCTTCTCGTAAAAGCTGAAAATCTTCGGGTGTGAGGTCTTTTAAACTAAATTCAGGTAGAGACCCGAGGTCGCTCATCATCACGTTCACCCTTTCCTCTTGGTGGGTTAGCTCTAAGGCTGTGGTGAGTGCCATGGCGCCGCTTGTTTTCACGTGGGAGAGGTCTACTCCGAAGGGTTTAAGATAAAACCTTAGTAAGTGGAGTCCCAGCGGGCTGGTGTTGATTATGGGATATACCTTAGCTCCTAAGGCGGCTAGGGCAGCGGCGGTGTTCGCCGCGTTTCCACCTCTCAACTCTGTCTGCTTTATTCCGTGGACGCTTCCTCCCTTGCGCCTCGCAACCTCAGAGAGAACTTTAGAAAGCTGTTCAACAGTTCCCTCATAGGTTACCAAACGGTCTAGGAAAAAGTCTGGCATAACAACCACGCTAAACTCTCTTGGCTTCAACTGTTCTAAACAGAGAAGCAACTCATCCACAAGTTGAAAAAGCAAGGTCTTCGCCTCCGAAATTCAAGTCAGTTTAAATAGTCGACTCAGACCTTTAATTCATTTATCATTAGACATTTTTAGAGAGAGCCAAGATGCGTGCACAGGCGTTTATTTCTGTCTCTATCAATCGAGCTTTTCCTTCAACTCATTTATGTAATCTGAAAACTCGTAACCTTTCTTATCCTCGAATTTCAACTTAAGCTTGCGGTACAAATTCTTGAGAATCAAATTCTCTATCACCGACGCCCCGGAACCCAGCAGCCTCTCTAAACCAGCAGAAAAGACCTCCGGTTTGCCAGCAATTTCTTCTCCCTTCAAGTGACACTCGTTCCCTATGTAACCGCTGATAACCTCGGCTCCTTTTTCTCTGAAAACCTGTCTCATCGTTTCATCTACAACACCCAGCAGCAAATCATCTAGCTTTTTCTTACCAATTTTACCCTTATGTTTCGTGGACGACTTTATACTTGTTTTCTCTACGGTGTGAAGGCGCTCGGTCACCTCAATAACTTCCGCCACCATGCTTTTACAAAGCTTCTAGAGTTGTCGATTTAAGTCGTATGAAAGTGAAGTCTACATTAGGAGTAATCATTCAAAATCTGAATCAAAACACTCTTTCTAAGAGGGGTCCCGCGGGTCTCATCCCGAGATCAATCATGTTCCAACCTTTTTATACAAAATCGCAATGGTGACTACATCTTTTGACTACTTATAGAGGTTGCATAACCCCTAAAAGAATCGCTATGCTGAAAAATAAGATATGGGCAAGCGTGACAAAGAACTCATCTTTAGAATATTCAGGGAAGCCCTAGGAATAGGCATAGCTCTAGCTTGCATAAGCTGGGTTTTAGTGCACCTAATCATCTTGTTCTTCTACGGATACGTCTTGGTTGGTGAAACCAACAAGTTTATCTTGGTTGGAGAGGTGGCCCTAACATCTGTTGGTCTACTCTGTCTTTTAATAACCTTCTATAAAGACAGATTCTCATCGAGAGAATAGAGGAACTCTCTGATCTTCAGTACTGAATCCCTCTTACCGTCGGTATTTCCTCCGGATGCTTCACATCTACAATTTCATTAACAAAATCAGCGAACATCACAAGTTCTCTAGGAGCGTACCTTCCCGTCAACACCACATTGGTCTCCTTCGGCACTGTTTTCAGAAACTCAATCACCTCGTTCACGTCTAGAAGCTTGCAATGCAAAACCAGATTGATCTCATCCAAAACGAGGAGCCGAGGCTTCTCCTTCACAACCTTCTTCGCAAACTCTAAGCCTTTCCTCGCCAGTTCCTTGTCCCTTTCGTCCAAGTTGCCCAGTCCAATCCAGCCTTTTCTCCCAAACTGGTAAATTTTGTAAAGGGATTGAAACTTCTTTCGAAACTTGTATTCACCAGTGTTTTTCCACCATTTTAAAAACTGAATTATCACTACCTTGTAGCCGTGACCTAAGCATCGTAAGGCTAAGCCCAAGGCGTTGGTGGTCTTTCCTCCTCCCTCACCCGTGTACAAGTAAATGGTTCCACGTTTCTTAGCCATCTTCTCTCTATCTCCCTTCTTGTGACAGGATTTAGATAATGCGATGTTAAACGCAGGTTGGACACACGTGGCTGAAGTCCGCTACGGTTCCTTCACTTTCAATAGGTCTCAAAACCTGCGTTTCTCTGCTTCCATGTCGATAGACAGTGATTCCCTTACATCCCAACTTGTACGCGAGCAAATACGCCTTCTCAATGTCATCGGGTGTCGCCCAGTTGGGAAAGTTAATGGTTTTCGAAACTGCGTTGTCCGTGTACTTTTGAAACGCTGCTTGCATACGAACATGCCACCCCGCATCTATGTCGTGAGCAGTCACAAAGAGTTTCCTTATGTGCTCCGGAATCTCTTCCACATCTTGAATAGACGTCTTTTTTGATACCTTTTTTATCAGTTCCTCGCTATAGAAGCCCTCCTTCAAAGCTACGTTCTCGAACAACGAATTAACTTCAACGAGGCTTCTCCCGAGGCTTTCAGCAACTTCACGAACATAAGCGATGGCAAAGAGCGGTTCGATACCCTGGGAACACCCAGCGATTATGCTAATGGTTCCGGTGGGAGCAACGGTTGTTACCGTAGCGTTTCTCATGGTTTTGAACTGTCCCTCCCAAATGCTTCCCTTAAAGTTTGGAAAGCTTCCCTTCTCCTCGCCTAACTCCACGCTCATTTTCTTCGCCTCATCGTTTATGAATTTCACAAGCTTTTCCGCAGTTTGTAAGCCTTCTTCTGTATCGTATTTTATGCCCATTTTGATGAGCATGTCGGCGAAACCCATCACTCCTAAGCCAATCTTTCGGTTGCCCTTAGTTATCTTCTCTATCTGAGGCAAAGTGTACACGTTGGCATCAACAACGTTGTCGAGAAATCTAACCGCCAGCCTCACTGTTTTCCTTAGTCTATCCCAGTCCATCTTACCGTCGTCGGTCACAAACTTGCTTACATCGATGCTTCCCAAGTTGCAGGATTCATAGGGCAGAAGAGGCTGTTCTCCACAAGGGTTTGTAGACTCAATTTGTCCCATGTTAGGTGTCGGATTGTGACGGTTGATTGTATCAAGAAAAACAACTCCAGGCTCACCGTTTTTCCAAGCCATCATTATTATTAGGTTCCATATTGCTCTAGCCTTCAGCGTCTTAACAACCTCACCGTTCCGAGGATTTATCAGCTCAAAGTCACCGTCTTTCTCAACAGCCTCCATAAACTCGTCAGTGATACCCACTGAAATGTTGAAGTTTCTGAGCACACCCTCCTTCTCCTTCGCAACAATAAAGTCCATAATCTCCGGGTGGTCCACCCGCAATATGCCCATATTAGCTCCTCTACGACGCCCACCCTGCTTCATAACCTCTGTCGCAACATCATAAATCTTGGCGAAGGATATGGCTCCCGAGGCTATGCCACCAGTTGTCCTGACAACATCTCCTCTTGGCCTAAGTCGCGAAAAGGAGAATCCAGTTCCCCCACCAGTCTTGTGAATTATGGCAGCTGCCTTCAATGTGTCGAATATGCCTTCTATGGAGTCTTCTACGGGCAAGACGAAGCAGGCGCTGAGCTGTCTGAACATGGTGCCCGCGTTCATGATAGTGGGCGAATTTGGAAGGAACTCGAGGCTAGTCATCAAACGGTAAAAATCATCCTCGTATCTAGACAGCTCAGCATTGCCTTTACCATATTGTTTTTCAACTTCAGCTAAACTCTTGGCGACTCGTCTAAACATCTGACTAGTTGACTCTATTACCCTACCTTTCTCATCCTTACGAAGATATCGTCTTTCTAACACGACAATGGCGTTTAAGGGCAACTTAAGCTCGTCTGTCACGCCCAGCAAAGCCTTCATTCTTCTTATTTCCGCCCGCTTCTGCCGATAAAGAATATAGGCTTTTGCTGTTCTTGCATGCCCATTTTCTATCAGAGTCTTTTCCACAATATCTTGAACCTGCTCGACACTCGGCATCTCACCAGGCTTAAGCTGTTTTTCCAGCGTCTCAACAACCTGCTCAGCCAGTTTAACGGAAAGCGCTCGGTCCTTACCCCCGATGGCTTTCGCCGCTTTCCATATAGCCTCCGCAATCTTGTTGGAGTCAAAATCGACAATTCTGCCGTCCCGTTTCCTAATCTTCTCAATCTTGCTCATGCTAGAGCCCTTCAACCAATGCAATTATCACTTTACACCCGTTAGTTTACTATGCCCAAACTTAAAAACATGACATAAGATTTCATGCTACGCGTTTCATTCTTCTATGTTGAAAAAATAGAGGGGAGAGAGGAGGAGAAGCATTAGAACGAATAGTCCTATGCCTGCATAACCATCTAGCAAGTTTTAAGTGCCTTCGCAAATCTAACTGAATAGCGCCGTGTGCAAAAGATGATGGAAACATATCCTTGGTGGAGTGAAAAACACAAGAAGCTCGCGGATGAGGCTAGAAAATTCGCGGACGANNCCCTCCGACCTTTTGAAGAAAGCGGCTGAAAGAGGATGGTTTAGAGCTTCCATTCCAGAGGAGCAAGGAGGCACAGACATGGGCGCAACCGGATGCTGCATCATATCCGAAGAACTCAGCCGAGTGTGCTTCGCCCTAGCCGGAGCCTACATCACAACCATAATCGGCGGCACAGAACAACTCTTAAGGTTTGGAAACGACGAGCAGAAAAGAAGGTGGCTTCCCCGAATCGCCAGAGGCGAGCTGTTGGGAGCCATCTGCATCTCAGAACCAGTCGTCGGCTCTGACGCCGCTGGCATAGAAACAACAGCGAAGCGTGAGGGCGACGAATACGTGATCAACGGCAAGAAAAAGTTCATAATCAACACTGGAGTAGCCGACATATACTGCCTCTACGCTAAGACAAGCGATCGTCCAGAGGACATAGCCAAGCACAACCACCTCAGCGCCTTCATAGTAGAGAAGGATACACCGGGCTTCACGGTGGAAAGGATAAACGAGCTCTGCGGATGGTTCGGTCTCCCGAATGGATACCTAGACTTCAACGAGGTAAGAGTGCCCGTTGAAAACAGGATAGGAGCCGAAGGCGAAGGCTGGAAAATCCTTGTAAACGGGCTCAACTTCGAGAGAAACCTTTTCGCAGCCGGCATGCTGGGTCCAATGCGGGAAGCCACAAGATACGCGGTTGCTCACTCCCAGCGGCGAATCCAGTTCGGCCAACCCATCATCGAGTTTCAAGTCAACCAGTTTAAGATTGCTGACATGATCGCGCGGCTTCGAACCGCTCGGCTACTCGTGTATCACGCCGCTCACCTTCTGGACATGAGGGCAGAGGCGGTTTTAGAGGCAACCACAGCCAAGCTTTTCGCCTCTGAGGCTTACAGGGAGCTGGTAACCGACGCGGTTCAGGTGATGGGTGGAGACGGATGGACGCGGTTCTATCCGGTTGAATCTTTTCTAAGAGACGCAAAGGTAAATGAAATGGCGGCTGGAACCAGCGAGGTCATGAGGACGGTCATCTACAGATGGGGACTGAGAACCATGGCTGAGGAGTTGAGGATGCCGCATCGATGCATACACGAGAAGCTGGGGGTTCCCATCTCCACCACCAAACCACCCACCACCACCGAAATCAGTGAGAAATCAATACTCGAGATGCTTGCAGAAGACTATCGAGTTAACCCTGACCTCTATATGAGCCGAGAAGACATGAAAGAGAGGCTGTAGGCATAAGCGACGAGCAACTGGACAAACTGCTAACATCGCTAGAGGCGAAAGGACTAGCTTTTCTGTATAAGGATAGGCGTGGCAACATAGCGTTGGCAAAAGCGACTTACAAGGGACTGAAACAAGCGAAGCCCTTGGAATATTACAAATGGTTCCCCAAGTGGATAAAAAAGGAACAACTCTCCTAGTCTTCCGTTCATCCTTATATAGTCGATAGATTTACCTTTAAGAATCTCTAACCCGTCCCGGTGATGAGCTTGAAGAGATCTGTCTATTTAGTATTTGCCGCCATTTTTCCTTTGATGGTTTGCTCCGGCATTATTTACTCTGTATTGGCTCTCTACATCTTGGAATTAGGTGCAACAGAAGCTATAATTGGTCTTATCTTCGCAACTGGCTCAGCAACCGCCGCATTCACGGGTCCCCTATTTGGAAGGCTTTCAGACAGGTTTGGGAGGAAGCGCGTTTTGATGCTTTCAATGGGGATTTTTGTAATCGTATTTCTGCTTTACTCATTGGCTGAGAGCTTTTTAGACATTACAATTATCCAAGGCCTAGAGGGTATTGCTTGGGGAGCAGAGGGAGCAACTGCTCTTGCTTTGATAGCAGACATCGTACCCTCGGTGGAACGAGGCCAAGCCATGGGAATGTACAGCACGGTCTGGAACCTAGGCTGGATCGTTGGCCCAGCTTTAGGAGGCGTCCTAGCCCAGCTGGTAGGATTCAGGACAATGTTTATGATCTGCTCGTTGCTGAT
>JABAHS010046579.1_pt1 | contig 26618 bp, 24 predicted proteins | sample 7062111 | NCBI WGS metagenome assembly JABAHS01 (sample SAMN14534600, study PRJNA622989) | marine sediment metagenome | biome: marine biome [ENVO:00000428]; feature: marine pelagic biome [ENVO:01000023]; material: deep marine sediment [ENVO:00002113]; isolation source: pool of 4 deep marine... | reverse complement strand
GTGCGGCGCGCCCAGCAGGAGGGGCTGCGCTCGCGTGCCGTGTTCAAGCTCCTGGAGATTCAGGAGAAGGACCGGATCCTGCGCCCGGGAATGACGGTGGTGGATCTCGGCGCGGCCCCCGGGGGTTGGGCCGAATATGCCGCCAAGGTGGTGGGGCGCCGGGGCCGGGTCATCGCCCTGGACCTCCTGGAAATGGAGCCCATCCCCGGGGTGGAGCTCATCCGGGGCGACTTCCGGGAGGAGGAGGTCCTGCGGCGGCTGATGGAGGCCCTGGGGGGACGACCGGTGGACCTTGTAATGTCGGATATGGCCCCCAATATCAGTGGTATGAAGGCGGTCGATCAGCCGCGGGCCATGTACCTCTGCGAGCTGGCGGCGGCGTTTGCCCGCGATGTCCTCGCGCCCCGTGGGGACTTGCTGATGAAGGCATTTCAGGGCGAAGGGTTCGACGATCTGGTGCGGGCGCTTCGGGCCGATTGGAGCAAGGTGTTGTTCCGTAAGCCCAAGGCATCTCGGGCACGGAGCCGTGAAGTGTACTTGCTGGCGCGGGGCTATAATCTGTAGTAGTGTGACGAGAACCGGGCACTGCGGCCCATTGCCGGCGAAAGTCCGTATTTCGGCTCCGCACAACCGGGCGAATACTGAGGTAAGTACCTTGAGCGACATGGCAAAAAACTTGATCCTCTGGGTGATCATCGCGGTCATCCTGATGTCTGTGTTCAACAGCTTCGGGCCGAGCACCCAGCCGTCTCAGAGCCCCAGCTATTCGCAGTTTCTGGAGGACGTGCGCAACAATCGGATTCAAAAGGTCAAGATCGACGACCGCACGATCTATGGCCAGGAGATTACCGGGGAGCGCTTCGTCACCTATATTCCGCCCGGCGACGAGAGCAAGGCACTGGTCAAGGAGCTGATGGACCACCAGGTGGAGATCGTCGCCGCGCCGCCGGACAAGACGTCCATCTGGACGCAAATCTTCGTGTCCTGGTTCCCCATGCTGCTGTTGATCGGCGTGTGGATTTTCTTCATGCGCCAGATGCAGGGCGGCGCCGGGGGCCGGGGGGCGATGTCCTTCGGCAAGAGCCGCGCGCGCCTGCTGGGTGAGGACCAGGTGCGGATCACGTTCACCGACGTGGCCGGCGTGGAAGAGGCCAAGGAAGAGGTCGCCGAGCTGGTGGACTTCCTGCGCGATCCGGCCAAGTTCCAGAAGCTCGGCGGCAAGATCCCCCGCGGTGTGCTCATGGTGGGCCCGCCGGGCACGGGTAAGACCCTGCTGGCCAAGGCCATCGCGGGCGAGGCCAAGGTGCCGTTCTTCACCATCTCGGGCTCGGACTTCGTGGAGATGTTCGTGGGCGTGGGCGCCTCGCGCGTGCGCGACATGTTCGAGCAGGCCAAGAAGCACGCGCCCTGCATCATCTTCATCGACGAGATCGACGCCGTGGGCCGCCATCGCGGCGCCGGCCTGGGCGGCGGTCACGATGAGCGCGAGCAGACGCTGAATCAGCTGCTGGTGGAGATGGACGGTTTCGAGGGCAACGAGGGCGTGATCGTCATCGCCGCCACCAACCGCCCGGATGTGCTGGACCCCGCGCTGCTGCGGCCGGGGCGCTTCGACCGGCAGGTGGTGGTGCCGCTGCCGGACGTGCGCGGCCGCGAGCAGATCCTCAAGGTGCACATGCGCAAGGTGCCGGTGGACGACGACGTCAAGCCGGCCATCATCGCGCGCGGCACGCCTGGATTTTCCGGTGCCGATCTGGCCAACCTGGTGAACGAGGCGGCGCTGTTCGCCGCGCGTGCCAACAAGCGGCTCGTGACCAAGGAAGACTTCGAACGCGCCAAGGACAAGATCATGATGGGCGCCGAGCGCAAGTCCATGGTCATGAGCGAGGAGGAGAAGAAGCTCACCGCCTATCACGAGGCGGGCCATGCCATCGTGGGCTTGAACGTGCCGTCTCATGACCCGGTGCACAAGGTGACGATCATCCCCCGGGGGCGCGCCCTTGGTCTGACCATGTTCTTGCCCGAAGAGGATCGCTACAGCTACAGCAAGGAGTTCTTGACCAGCAAGATCGCGAGCACCTTCGGTGGGCGTATCGCCGAAGAGTTGATCTTCGGTCTGGAGAGGGTGACCACCGGCGCCCAAAATGACATCAAGCAGGCCACGGAGATCGCCCGCAACATGGTGACCAAGTGGGGACTGTCGGAAAAGCTCGGTCCGCTGACCTATGGCGAGGACGAGGGCGAGGTGTTCTTGGGTCATTCGGTGACTCAGCACAAGAACATCTCGGACGAGACGGCCCACCTCATCGACGAGGAGATCCGTGCCATCATCGACTCCAGCTACGAGCGGGCGAGGCAGATCCTGGAAGGGAATATGGACAAGCTGCACCTGATGGCCGACGCGCTGATCAAGTACGAGACCATCGACTCCGAGCAGATCGGCGACATCATGGAAGGCCGTCCGCCGCGCCCCCCCCAGGAGTGGCGCGACAACGAGCCCGACCGGGGTGGGGGAGCCGCAGCGGCGGAAAAGGACAAAGAGCCGAAAAAGGGTCCCATCGGCGGGCCGGCCAGCGAGCACTGAAACAGCGGCGAGTGACGGGCCGGTTGAAAGACTCGTGCACAGCGGCGGGGATGTTCTCCTCGCCGCTTTTGTTTTTGAGCGACCGGACGCTCGGCGTTGGCCTTTCGAGTTCCGACTTTTGACCTTCGACCTTTGACGTTTGACTCCGGGGCTGATGGACGCGGATCTGGACTGCAACGGCAAGCGGCTCGACCTGTCGCGGCCCAACGTGATGGGTGTGCTCAACGTCACCCCGGATTCGTTCTCGGATGGGGGCCGTTATCTCGATTGCCTGGCAGCGCTCGGCCGAGCGTGGAAGATGGTCGAAGAGGGCGCCTCGATCATCGATGTGGGGGGCGAATCCACCCGCCCCGCCGCCGAGCCCGTTACGGCGGACCAGGAGCTCGATCGGGTGATCCCCGTGATCGAGTCATTGGTGCGCGAAGGGTTGCCGGTGCCGATCTCGATCGACACGAGCAAACCCGAGGTGATGCGCGCCGCGGCGGCCGCCGGCGCGGGAATGATCAACGACGTGCGCGCCCTGCGCGCCCCCGGGGCGGTGGAAGCGGCCCGGGAGGCGAACGTGCCGGTGTGCCTGATGCACATGCAGGGCGAGCCGCGCACCATGCAGCAGGAGCCGAGCTACGTTGACGTGGTGGCCGAGGTTGAGGCGTTTCTGCAAGAGCGCCTGGCGGCGTGCGTCGATCAGGGGATCCCGACGGGGCGGGTGCTGCTCGACCCCGGCATCGGTTTCGGCAAGTTCTTGCACCACAATCTGAGCCTGCTGCGCCACCTGGGTCGCTTCTGCGAGCTGGGTCGGCCGGTGGTGGTCGGGTTGTCGCGCAAGCGCATGGTCGGCGAGATTGTCGGTGCCGGCACGGAGCGCCGTCTCTACGGAAGCCTGGCCGGCGCCGTGGTGGCCGCCTGGCAGGGCGCTGCGATAGTGCGCGTGCACGACGTGCGTGCCAGCGTGGAGGCGCTGGCCGTATGCGGTGCCATCCGTCGGGCGCCGTGATCTCTGCCGCTCGGCTGCGCTATCCTAACGCGTGGAGCAACAGAGATCCGGGCCGCCCGGGCGGCGAGAGGCGGCTGTCACCCAACCGGCTGAACGGCACGTGGTCGGGCGGCATCACAAGAGGCGGTCGAATCATTGCACAGACCGACCGGGAACCGCGCCTTGCGAAGCGGCGTGCGGCCTGAGGCGCAAGGCCCCGGTCCTCGATGAATCTATGCACTGATCGGGAACACACAGTACGGACAGGGGGGGCCGGCAGGTGCAGCGACGATACTTCGGGACGGACGGCATCCGGGGGCGCGTGGGGAAGCATCCCACCACTGCCGAGTTCATGCTCAAGCTGGGCTGGGCCGCGGGCCGAGTGCTCTCCCGCCAGGGTCGCGGCAAGGTGCTCATCGGCAAGGACACGCGCATCTCGGGCTACATGTTCGAATCGGCGCTGGAGGCCGGGCTGTCCGCCGCGGGGGTGGATATCCGATTACTGGGGCCGATGCCGACCCCCGCCATCGCCTATCTTACCCGTACCCTGCATGCGGACGCGGGGATAGTGATCAGCGCCTCCCACAATCCGCACGCCGACAACGGGATCAAATTCTTTTCGGCCGAGGGGACCAAGCTGCCGGACGCCATGGAGCTGGCGATCGAGGCGGAGATGGACCGCCCCATGGTCACGGCGGACTCGGCCCGCCTGGGCAAGGCCAAGCGCGTGGACGATGCGCCCGGACGCTACATCGAATTCTGCAAGAGCACCATCCCGCTGGGCACCGCCCTGAACGGCATCAAGCTCGTGGTGGACTGCGCGAACGGCGCCACCTATCACGTCAGCCCCAAGGTATTCGCGGAGCTCGGCGCCGAGGTGATCGCCATCGGCGTCGAGCCCGACGGGCTCAACATCAACCAGGACTGCGGGTCCACCCGCCCGCAGGCCCTGCAGCGGGCGGTGGTGGAACATGGTGCCGATCTGGGCATCGCCCTGGACGGGGACGGTGACCGAGTCATCCTGGTGGACCACACGGGCGAGGTGGTGGACGGTGACGAGCTGCTGTTCATCATCGCCAACGCGCGGCACGGGGGGGGCGGGCTGCGCGGCCCGGTGGTGGGCACCCTGATGAGCAACCTGGGGCTGGAGCATGCCCTTGCGGACCGCGGCATCGGTTTCTGCCGCGCCAAGGTGGGTGACCGCTATGTGATGGAGATGCTCCAATCCAACAGCGGTATCCTGGGCGGCGAGGGCTCAGGGCACATCATCTGCCTCGATCGCACCAGCACGGGTGACGGGACGATCTCCGCCCTCCAGGTGCTGGAGGCCATGGTGGTCTCGGGCAGGTCCCTGAATGAGCTCAAATCCGGTATGGAGAAGTATCCGCAGTGCCTAGTCAATGTGCGCCTGGATGCCGGCATAGACCTTGAGTGCGACCTCATCCGCCGCGCCAGGCACGAGGCAGAGGACGTTCTCCAGGACCGCGGGCGCGTGCTGCTGCGCCTGTCGGGGACCGAGCCGCTGGCCCGGGTGATGGTCGAGGGACGTGACACCGCCGAGGTCAACGCCCTGGCGGAGCGCCTTGCCGCCGCGGTGCGCGATGCAGCGACCGAAAGCGCTCGGACGGCGGCCCGGTAGCGGCGCGATCTCTCTCCAGGCCGTCCCCCACCGCCGTCGGTGTCCCGTAACCGGTGGAGCGGAGGAAGAAAATTGATTTCTGGCGCCATCATCGTTAAGCTTGCCGGCATTTTTCGCAGGTAATGCAAGGGGACCGGGAGAGAGGCATGCGACAGAAGCTGGTTGCCGGGAACTGGAAGATGAACGGCTCGCTGGAGAGCGTCCGCGGCCTGATGGAGGCCCTCGAGCAGGGGATAGGCTCGGTACAGTCCGCCGGCGTCGCAGTCTGCCCGCCGGCCGTGTACATCCCCGAGGTCGCGACGCGGGTCGCGGGGACGCCGATCGCCGTCGGTGCCCAGAACGTCTGCGACGAGGACGCGGGGGCATTCACGGGCGAGATCTCGGGTGCCATGCTCAAGGACTTCGGCTGCCGGTACGCCATAGTCGGACACTCAGAGCGGCGCAACATCTACGGCGAGTCCGATGACCTGGTGGCACGGCGCTTCGCCGCGGCACGCCGGGCCGGGCTCACGCCCATTCTGTGCGTCGGGGAGCTGCTGTCCGAGCGTGAGGCCGGCGCCACGCAGGAGGTGGTGGCGCGCCAGCTGGATGCGGTGCTGGCGCTGGAGGGCATCCAGGGGCTCGCCGGCGGGGTGATCGCCTACGAGCCGGTCTGGGCCATCGGCACGGGCAAGACCGCGACACCGGACCAGGCCCAGGAGGTGCACGCCTTCATCCGGGACAAGCTTTCGCGCGAGGATGCCGCTGTCGCGCAAGACCTGGTGATTCAGTACGGCGGAAGTGTCAAGGGCTCGAATGCCGGGGAGTTGTTCGCCATGCCGGATATCGACGGCGGGCTGATCGGCGGCGCCTCGCTCAAGGCGGACGAGTTTCTCGACATCTGTCGTGCGGCCGACTGAACGGTACGTTTGTTATGGAGACTTTGATGCTGGTCTTTCACGTGCTGCTGGCGATCAGCCTGATCGCGCTGATCCTCATACAGCACGGGCGCGGCGCCGACGCCGGCGCGGCGTTCGGCAGCGGCGCGTCCTCCACGGTGTTCGGCGCCCGCGGCTCGGCGTCGTTCCTGAGCCGGGCGACGGCGATCTTGGCGACACTGTTTTTCGTCATCAGCCTCGCATTGGCAATCCTCGCCAACCGGCAGGCGGGCCGCGAGAGCGTTACCGATCTGGCGGCGCCCCCGGCGGCGGAGGCGCCCGCCCGGTCCGGGCAAGCGGATACGGACGTGCCGACCGTCGAGCCCGGCGCCGGGACCGACGTACCGGATGTGCCTCTGGCGCCTGCTGCGCAGGAAGGCGGCGCCGGGCAGTAGCCGGGCCTGTGTCGCGCACACCCTGCGAAACGTAGTAAAATCGTAGTACTTGCCGATGTGGTGGAATTGGTAGACACGCTGTCTTGAGGGGGCAGTGGCGAAAGCCGTGCCGGTTCGAATCCGGCCATCGGCACCAGATTTCCCTCCCAAGCCCGATGGTTGCGTAAACAACCGTTTGTCCGCAGGCAAGGGCCTTCAACCAAGGATTTGCGCCCTTTTGGATGCCGGCCGCTTGGCCGCGCCGGCGGTGAGATCGAGAACCGGGGCCTTGCGAAGCGGCGTGCAAGCCTGCAGCGAGAGTAAGCGGCGCAAAGCCCGCAGTCCTCGATCTATTCATGCAACGATTGGATTAAGTTTCCCCATCCTTTCGAGACCCAAGCGCCACGTCCGCCGGGCAGGACTTGATTGAGGTCAAGGGATCGCCCGCCCGATGGGGGCAATGTTCGCGGACCGCCTGGCCGGGCGAGGGTGCCGTTGGACAACCTCTGACCCTACGGGTGGTCCGATAATCAGCACCGGCAGCAGCGCAGGTTGCATGCGCAACCACTGCTCGATGGCGGGTGGGCGCCTGTCGAGGACCAGCGTGCCGGCGACCGGCGTGGGAACACCGTTCTGGGATGAAGCAACGGTTCAAACATGGGATCCCACGGTGCTCGCGTTCGGCCCAACCTACGGGGATGGCGATGGCGTGCCTCAAACCGATCGCACGCCCGGCATGACAGTGGTCGTTGCATTGCGTTCACCGCGCGTACGAGGGGGGCAGCAAGGGGGTGATAACGAGAAACGTTTTATGCCCCCAGAAAGGAAATAACAATCTGAATTAAAAACACTTTTCCGGGTTGCGCGAACTTGACAGTTCTCGATGAACTGGCTTAGACTGCAGCGCACATTTTTTCCGCCACATAACTACAACAAATACAACAACAAAGCAGGTCCGATCTGCTGCGGGGCTGCGTCCCGACAAGAGGGGCCGACGGTATGCTAGACAATTACTTGCCCATTCTGGTCTTTATCGTCTTGGGGATCCTCTTCGGGATTGCGCCCGTCGTCGTGGGTTTCATCCTGGGCCCCCGCCGCCCGGACAGCGAGAAGCTCTCACCCTATGAGTGCGGCTTCGAGGCCTTCGAAGATTCGCGCATGACATTCGACGTTCGCTACGTCGCCATCCTGTTTATCATATTCGACCTGGAGATCGCCTTTTTGTTTCCGTGGGCCGTGGTCCTGGATACGCTGAGCTGGTTCGGCTTCGCCGCCATGCTGGTATTTCTGGGGATCTTGGTGATCGGTTTTGTATACGAGTGGAAGAAGGGCGCTCTCGAATGGGAATAGAAGGCATCCTCGAGCAGGGCTGGGTAACCACCAGCGCGGACAAGCTTATCAACTGGGCGCGCACCGGATCGATGTGGCCGATGACCTTTGGCCTGGCCTGCTGCGCCGTGGAGATGATGCACGCCGGGGCGGCGCGCTATGACCTCGATCGCTTCGGCATCATGTTTCGTCCCAGCCCCCGGCAGTCGGACGTAATGATCGTCGCCGGGACGCTCTGCAACAAGATGGCACCGGCGCTCCGCAAGGTCTATAACCAGATGGCCGAGCCGCGTTGGGTGATTTCCATGGGCTCCTGCGCCAACGGTGGTGGATACTACCACTACTCGTATTCGGTAGTGCGGGGATGCGACCGTATCGTCCCGGTCGACATCTATGTTCCCGGATGCCCGCCCACCGCCGAGGCGCTGCTGTACGGCATCATCCAGCTTCAGAACAAGATAAGAAGAACCAACACGATTGCACGCTGAATGGACCGACGATGGCTGACGCAAATTCACTTGCGGCCCGGCTCGAGAAGCGCTTCGCCGATGCGCTGGATTCCTGTGAGGCGGCCTTCGGCGAGGTGACCGCCGAGATCTCCCCGGAGCGGATTCTGGAGATCTGTACCGCTCTGCGCGACGAGGGGGATCTTCGCTTCGAGATGCTCATCGACCTGTGCGGCGCGGACTACGCGGCCTATGGGCACACCGAGTGGCAGACCGAAGACGCATCCAGCACCGGGTTCAGCCGGGGCGTCGATCGCCGGCAGTTCAGGGCGGTTGAGACGACACCGCAGAAAGGGCGGCGCTTTGCGGTCGTCTATCATCTGCTCTCACTCTCCAACAATGCCCGTCTGCGGGTGCGCACATATGCGCGTGACGATGAGTTTCCCGTAGTGGACTCGGCGACCGGCATTTGGGCCTCGGCCGATTGGTACGAACGTGAGGCCTTCGACCTGTACGGGATTGTTTTCGACGGCCACCCGGATCTGCGCCGCCTGCTCACAGACTACGGTTTCATCGGTTACCCGTTTCGCAAAGATTTCCCGCTCAGCGGCCACGTCGAGGTGCGCTACGACCCGGAAAGGCAGCGTGTCGTGTACGAGCCGGTCAGCATCGAGCCCCGCATCCTGGTTCCGCGGGTGATCCGGGACGACCTGCGCTACCAGGGCCGCACGGCGAGGGAGCGCTCGAGCGATGCCTGAGCTGCGCAACCTTACCCTGAACTTCGGTCCCCAGCACCCGGCGGCACACGGTGTGCTGCGCCTGGTGCTGGAGATGGACGGCGAGGTCATCGAGCGCGCCGATCCCCACATCGGTCTGTTGCACCGCGCAACCGAAAAACTGGCGGAGAGCAAGCCCTATAACCAGAGTATCGGCTACATGGATCGCCTGGATTACGTATCCATGATGTGCAACGAGCACGGCTACGTAATGGCGATCGAGAGGCTGTTGGGCATCGAGCCGCCCATCCGGGCGCAGTATATCCGAGTGATGTTCGACGAGATCACGCGCATCCTGAATCACCTGCTTTGGTTGGGTGCGCACGCCCTGGATATCGGTGCGATGACGGTATTCCTGTATGCCTTCCGGGAGCGCGAGGATCTGATGGACTGCTACGAGGCGGTATCCGGTGCGCGCATGCATGCGACCTACTACCGTCCCGGCGGCGTCTATCGCGACCTCCCGGACACCATGCCCAGATACCAGCCCAGCAAGTGGCGCAGCGAACAGGACGTCGAGCGATTGAACGCCGCCCGCCAGGGCTCGCTGTTGGATTTTATCGAGGACTTCACCGAGCGCTTCCCCCAATGCGTGGAGGAGTACGAGACGCTGCTCACCGACAATCGCATCTGGAAACAGCGCACGGTAGGTATCGGCGTGGTCACGCCCGAGCGCGCCCTGCAACTCGGTTTCACCGGGCCCATGCTGCGCGGCTCGGGCGTGGAGTGGGACCTGCGCAAGAAGCAGCCCTATGAGGTCTACGACCAATTGGATTTCGATATCCCGGTGGGCGCCAGCGGAGATTGTTACGACCGCTATCTGGTGCGTATGGAGGAGATGCTCCAGTCGAACCGCATCGTCAGACAGTGCATAGACTGGCTGCGCGAGAATCCGGGTCCGGTGATCATCGACGATCACAAGATCGTGCCGCCGCGCCGCGAGGAGATGAAGGCCGATATGGAGGCGCTGATCCATCACTTCAAGTTGTTCACTGAAGGTTATTGCCTGCCGGAAGGCGAGGCCTATGCGGCAGTGGAGCATCCCAAGGGCGAGTTCGGCGCGTACATCATCTCGGACGGGGCCAACAAGCCTTACCGGCTCAAGATCCGTGCGCCGGGCTTCGCGCATCTTTCCGCGCTGAACGAGATGACGCGTGGGCACATGCTCGCGGACGTGGTGGCCATCATCGGCACCCAGGATATCGTGTTCGGGGAGATCGACCGCTGATGGCTTCCGACCCGAAGCAAGGCTACGCGCACTTGATCGAGCCGGCGTCCCGCGCGCAGATCGATCGCTGGATCGCCAAGTACCCCGAGGGTCAGAAGCGTTCGGCGGTGATGGCGGCGCTGCGCATCGTGCAGGATCAGAACGGCGGATGGCTGAGCGACGAGATCATGCGCGCGGTGGCCGAGTATCTGGACATGCCCCATATCGCCGTCTATGAGGTTGCGACGTTCTACTCCATGTTTGAGCTGCAGCCCGTGGGGCGACACAAGATCTGCGTGTGCACCAGTATCTCCTGCATGTTGAACGGCTCGGAGGACCTGCTGAAGCATCTGCAGGAAAAGTTGGGCACGGGCCTGGACGAGCCGACGCCCGACGGAAAGTTCTCCATCAAGAAGGTGGAGTGCCTGGGCGCCTGCATCGGCGCGCCGATGTTCATGATCGGAAAGAAGTATTACGAGAAGCTCGTGCCTGAAAAGATCGACCGGATTCTCGATGAGCTTGACTAGTCAGTAGATGGCAGCCTCGATCGATTTACGCAACGATTGGGTGGGCAAAGAGTGCGGACACCGCCGGAAGACCGGCTACGGCTTGCCGTGACCATGGGCTGAGATCATGACGAACGAAGTCTGTTTCAAGAATCTGCAACGGGATCGTTCCTGGACACTGGAGGTGTACCGGGAAGGCGGCGGTTACGAGGTTTTTCGCAAGATCCTTACGGAGAAGACGCCCCCCGGGACGATCATCGAGGAGCTGAAGACGTCGGCGCTGCGCGGGCGCGGAGGGGCGGGGTTTCCGACCGGTGTGAAGTGGAGCTTCATGCGTCGCGACACCCCGGGCCAGAAGTACATCGTCTGCAACTCCGACGAGGGCGAGCCGGGCACGTGCAAGGACCGCGACATTCTGCGCTACAATCCGCATGCTCTGGTCGAGGGCATGATCATCGCCGGTTATACGATCGGCGCGACCGTCGGCTACAACTACATCCGCGGCGAGTTCTGGGAGCCCTATGAGCGCATGGAGGCGGCTATCGAGGAGGCCCGCGCCGCCGGCCTGCTCGGGCGGGACATCCTGGGCTCGGGCTTCGACTTCGAGCTGTACAACCACCTCGGCGCGGGGGCGTATATCTGTGGCGAGGAAACTGCGTTGCTGGAGTCCCTGGAGGGCAAGAAGGGCCAGCCGCGCTTCAAGCCGCCGTTTCCGGCCAACTACGGGCTCTACGGCAAGCCCACCACCATCAACAACACCGAGACGCTCGCCTCCGTTCCCGAGATCCTGCGTCACGGCGGCCGGTGGTTCCTGGAGATGGGTAAGCCCAACAACGGCGGCACGAAGGTCTTCTGCGTCACCGGACACGTTAACAGCCCCGGCAACTTCGAGGTCCCTTTGGGCACGCCGTTTGCGGAGCTCTTGGAGCTGGCGGGCGGCGTGCGCGGCGGCCGCAAGCTCAAGGCCGTGATTCCCGGCGGCTCCTCCGTGCCGGTGCTGCCCGCCGAAACGGCGATGAATCTGGAGATGGACTACGATTCGCTGGTTGCGGCGGGCTCGCTGCTGGGCTCGGGCGCGGTCATCGTCATGGACGAGACCACCTGCATGGTGAAGACGCTGGAAAACCTCTCGCACTTCTACGCCCACGAGTCCTGCGGGCAGTGCACGCCCTGCCGCGAGGGCACCGGCTGGCTTGCGCGGGTGGTGCACCGCATCGAGCACGGGCAGGGGCGCCCGGAGGACCTGGATATTCTGGATCAGGTGGCCGGCCGCATCGGCGGCCGCACGATTTGCGCGTTGGGCGATGCCGCGGCCATGCCCGTGCAAAGCTTCATCAAGCATTTTCGCGACGAGTTTCAGTATCACATCGAAAACAAGAGATGTCTCGTGTGAGTGTGTGTCACGAATGACGAAGATACGAGATACAAGATACAAGATACAAGATACAAGCGAGTCAGCGCCTCCGCTTGTATCTTGTATCTCGGATCTGTACACCTAATTTCATGACTGACGAAGCCATTAACATCGAGATCGACGGCAGGCCTCTGCAGGCGCGCAAGGGGGCCATGATCATCGAGGTGGCGGACGAGGCCGGCATCTACATCCCGCGCTTCTGCTACCACCACAAGCTGTCGATCGCGGCCAACTGCCGCATGTGCCTGGTGGAAGTGGAGAAGGCGCCCAAGCCCATGCCCGCCTGCGCCACGCCGGTCATGGACGGGATGAAGGTGCATACGGGCTCGCCCAAGGCCATCGACGCCCAGCGCGGCACCATGGAGTTTCTGCTCATCAACCATCCGCTGGATTGCCCCGTCTGCGACCAGGGCGGTGAGTGCGAGCTGCAGGATCTCGCCATGGGATACGGTTCGGATGTCTCGCGCTTCACCGAGGGCAAGCGCGTGGTGCCCGACAAGAACATCGGCCCGCTGATCTCCACCGACATGACCCGCTGCATCCACTGCACCCGCTGCGTGCGCTTCGGCCAGGAGATTGCCGGGATGATGGAGCTGGGCGCGCCCGGCCGCGGCGAGAACATGCGCATCATGACCTACATGGAAGAGGCCGTGGGCTCCGAGATGTCCGGAAACGTCATCGACCTCTGCCCGGTGGGCGCCCTCAACGCAAAGCCTTCGCGCATGGCGGCCCGGGCGTGGGAGCTGACCCAGCACGCCAGCGTGGCGCCGCACGACTGTATCGGCTCCAATGTCTACGTCCACACCCTGCGCGGCCAGGTGATCCGGGTGGTCCCCCGGGACAACGAAGCCATCAACGAGTGCTGGATCTCCGATCGCGACCGCTTCGGCTATGAAGGCGTGAAAAACGATGCGCGCCTGGCTACGCCTATGGTCAGGGGCCCGGACGGCGAGTGGCAGGAGGCGGATTGGGAGGCCGCCCTGGACGCCGCCGCCAAGGGTATCCGTGCCGCCGGCTCCGAGTACGGTCCGGACCAGCTCGGGGTGCTGGTTTCGCCCAACGCCACCGTTGAGGAGATGTATCTGCTCAACCGCCTGGCCCGCGGGCTGGGCAGCGGCAACATCGACCACCGCCTGCGACAGGCCGATTTCAGCGATCAAGACCAGGCCCCGGTATTTCCGTGGCTGGGCCGGGGCGTGGCTGATCTCGAGCGCGCCGATGCCGCGCTGCTCGTCGGTTCCAATATCCGCAAGGAGCAGCCCATCGCCGCCCACCGTCTGCGCAAGGCCGCGCTGGGCGGGGCGAGCCTGATGTTCGTCAACCCGCGCGACTTTGACTTTCATTTTCCGGTGGCGGAGAAGATCACGTGCCGGCCGGACGCCATGGTCGAGGCGCTGGCGGCGATCGCCCGCGCGATGCTGGAGGCCGCGGGCACACAGGCCCCGGAGTCCCTGCGCCCCCTGATAAGCGGGATGGCAGTCGGCGATACCCACCGCGTCATGGCCGAGCGGCTGACCGGCGCACGGCGACCGGCGGTGCTGCTGGGCAGCCAGGCCCACGCCCATCCGCAGCTGGCCCTCTTGCGGGCCCTGTGCGGGGTGATCGCTGAGGCCTGTTCCGTGGTCCCCGGCTACCTCACGGACGGGTGCAATGCCGCGGGCGCATGGTTGGCCGGCGCCGTTCCGCACCGCGGGGCGGGCGGGCAAAGCGCCGAGAACCCGGGCCTCGATGCCCGCGCGATGCTCGATTCCCCCCGCCGGGCGTATCTGCTGCACGCGGTGGAGCCCGAGCACGACTGCTGGAACCCCGCCGCGGCGCGCGCCGCCATGGAGCAGGCCGGGTTTGTGGTGATGCTGACGTCCCACTTGAGCGAGGCCATGAAGGACTACGCCCACGTGTTGTTGCCCGCGGCGGCGTTCGCGGAGACCTCCGGCACCTATGTCAATGCCGAGGGGACCTGGCAGCGCTTCGCCGGCGCCGTCCCGCCCAAGGGGGAGGCGCGCCCGGCCTGGAAGGTGCTGCGCGTGCTCGGCAACCTGCTCGCGCTGGATGGTTTCGACTACCTCAGCTCCGAGGACGTGCTGGCAGAGCTCGAGCGGCAGGTCGGCGAGCTGAAGGCCGACAATCGGGTGGCGCCGCCGCCGCGCATAGAGGTGGGGGAGCGTGCCGCCGGGCTGCAACGCGCGTCGGGTGTGGCGATCTACCACACGGACGCATTGGTCCGGCACGCACGCGCGCTGCAGCAGACGGCCGACGGCGCAGACACGGCGGCGCGGGTCAACAGCGCAGTGGCCCGGCGTTTAAGGCTGGAGGAATCCGAGCGCGTATTGGTGCGCCAGGGCGATGCGCGGGTCAGTATGGCCTTGACTATCGACGACGGGATTGCGGACGAGTGCGTGTGGATCCCGGCGGGAACCCGGGAGAGCGCGCGGCTCGGGCCCATGCTCGGAGCCCTGGAGCTGGAGCCTGATTGACGACGCCGCACAGGCGCACAACAAGAAACGGCAACGGATAAGAACCAAACAAAGAGCCACCAATGGCGGAGCTATTTTTCATCCTTTTCAAGATTGGCCTGATACTCACGCCGCTGCTGCTGGCCGTGGCGTATCTGACCTATGCCGAGCGCAAGGTCATCGGCTTCATGCAGGTGCGCATGGGTCCGAACCGGGTCGGTCCCCGCGGCCTGCTGCAGCCCATCGCCGATGCGGTCAAGCTGATGTTCAAGGAGATCGTCATTCCCAGCAACGCCAATCGCTACCTGTTCGTGCTGGCGCCGATGCTCTCGATCGGCCCGGCCCTGGCGGCCTGGGCCGTGATCCCGCTGGGCGAGGAGATGGTCCTGGCCGATATCGACGCCAGCCTGCTCTACATCCTGGCGCTGACCTCCGTGGGCGTATACGGGGTGATCGTGGCCGGCTGGGCCTCCAACTCCAAGTACTCCTTCCTGGGGGCAATGCGCTCGGCTGCGCAGATCGTCGCCTACGAGATCGCCATGGGATTCGCTCTGGTGGGGGTGCTGATGGCCGCGCACAGCATCAATCTTCGTGAGATCGTATTGAATCAGTCGGGCAGCATCCTGCACTGGTACTGGCTGCCGCTGCTGCCCCTGTTCGTCGTCTATTTCGTCTCCGGCGTGGCCGAGACCAATCGAGCGCCGTTCGATGTCGCCGAGGGAGAGTCGGAGATCGTCGCCGGTTTTCACGTCGAATATTCGGGCATGACGTTTGCCGTATTCTTCCTCGCCGAGTACGCGAACATCATCCTGATATCCATGCTGGCGGCGCTGTTGTTCTTGGGCGGGTGGTTGTCGCCGTTCCAGGGCATCCCCCTGCTGGCGACGCTGTTTTCCTGGGTCCCGGGACTCGCGTGGCTGCTGGCCAAGACGGCGTTCTTCATGTTTTGTTTCCTGTGGCTGCGGGCGACGTTCCCCCGCTACCGCTACGACCAGATCATGCGCCTGGGATGGAAGGTTTTTATCCCGGTCACCATCGTTTGGCTCGTGGTCCTGGGGCTGCTGGTCGTCGCGGGAGTGCCGCCGTGGTTCGATTGAAATAGGTGTCTGCGATGAAGGCGCTACAACAGTTCTTCAAGACCTTTGTGCTTTGGGAGCTCCTGCTGGGGCTACGGCTCACCGGGCGCTATTTTTTCGCGCGCAAGTTCACGGTCCGGTACCCGGAAGAAAAGGTCCCGCAGTCGCCGCGTTTCCGCGGCCTGCATGCGCTGCGCCGCTATCCCAACGGCGAAGAGCGGTGCATCGCCTGCAAGCTGTGCGAGGCGGTGTGCCCGGCGCTGGCCATCACCATCGAGTCGGACCAGCGCGACGATGGCACCCGGCGGACCAAGCGCTACGAGATCGACTTGTTCAAATGCATCTTCTGCGGGTTCTGCGAAGAGTCCTGCCCCGTGGACTCCATCGTAGAGACCCGGCACTACGAATACGCGTTTGAGCGCCGCGGGCAAAACATCATTACCAAACCGGAGCTGCTCCGCCGGGGGGAGCGGTACGAGGCGCAGATCGCGGCCGACCGGGCCGCCGACGCCCAGTACAGGTAGCCACGGATCGAGCGGGCACGAGCAGACAATATGGGAGCCGAGAAGATCTTATTCTACGTCTTCGCAGCGATCCTGGTGATCGCGGGTCTGCGGGTCATAACGGCGCGCAACCCCATTCACTCGGCGCTGGCGCTGGTGCTCGCATTCTTCACCAGCTCGGCGCTGTGGATCCTGATGGAGGCGGAATTCCTGGCGATTACCCTGGTGCTGGTGTATGTGGGAGCGGTGATGGTGCTGTTCCTGTTCGTAGTGATGATGTTGGATATCAATCTCGCCCGCCTGCGCGAGGGGTTTATCCAATACCTGCCGATCGGGGCGATCGTGGCGGTTCTCATCGTCGCAGAGATGACGCTGGTCCTGACGCGCGGCTTCGGACCGGATGACGTGCCGGCCCCGGTGCGCCACGGTGCCGATTACAGCAACACGAAGGCTCTGGGAAGCGTCCTGTACACGGACTATCTCTATCCGTTCGAGATTGCCGCCGCAATCCTGCTCGTGGCGATCATCGCGGCCATTGCGTTGACGATGCGCAAGCGCCCCGATACCCGGTATCAAGACCCCGCGCAGCAGGTAAAAGTGCGCAAGCAGGACCGTCTTCGCGTCGTCAAGATGAGCGCGGAGAAGAGGGAATAAGATGGTTTCCGTCCGCCGAGGCGCGAAGGAGCCGAGATGATCGCGCTTTCCGACTATTTGGTGCTCGGGGCGATACTGTTTTGCCTCTCGGTCGCCGGTATCTTCCTCAACCGGAAGAACGTGATCATTTTGTTGATGTCGATCGAGCTGATGCTGCTGGCCGTGAACATGAACTTCGTGGCGTTTTCCTATTTCCTGGAGGACATCGCTGGGCAGGTCTTCGTGTTCTTCATTTTGACGGTGGCGGCGGCCGAGGCCGCCATCGGGCTCGCGATACTGGTGGTCCTGTACCGCAACCGGCAGACCATCAACGTGGACGATCTGGATTCGATGAAGGGATAGCGCCGTGTCCGCCACCATGAAGTCGATGTATATTGCCATACCGCTCGCGCCGCTGCTGGGCTCGATAGTCGCAGGCCTGTTCGGGCGCCGGATCGGACGGGCCGGGGCCCATTGGGTGGCCATCATCGGCGTGGCGATCGCCTTCCTGCTCTCGCTGGTGGTGTTCAAGGCCATCGTCGTGGACGGCCAGGAGGCATTCAACGGGACCGTCTACACCTGGTTGGTGAGCGAAGGGGTGCGGTTCGAGATCGGATTCCTTATCGACAGGCTGACCGCGCTCATGCTGGTGGTGGTGAGCTTCGTCTCCCTGATGGTCCACATCTATACCATCGGCTATATGCACGACGATCCGGGCTATCAGCGCTTTTTCAGCTACATTGCATTGTTTACCTTTTCCATGCTGATGCTGGTGATGTCGAACAACTTTCTCCAGCTCTTCTTCGGCTGGGAGGCCGTGGGCCTGGTCTCCTACCTGTTGATCGGTTTCTGGTACACGCGCGAGTCGGCGATCTACGCCAACCTCAAGGCCTTCCTGGTCAACCGGGTGGGCGATTTCGGGTTTCTGCTCGGGATTGCCGCGATTTTCATGTACACGGGGACGCTCGACTACGGCGAGGTCTTCGCCGCCGCTCCGGGCCTTGCCGCGGAGCACATGGAGATCGTCCCGGGTGCGTCCTGGTCGGTGATCACGGTGATCTGCATCCTGCTGTTCATCGGCGCCATGGGCAAGTCGGCCCAGGTGCCGCTGCACGTGTGGCTGCCGGACTCCATGGAGGGCCCGACGCCGATCTCGGCCCTGATCCATGCCGCAACCATGGTTACGGCGGGCATCTTCATGGTAGCCCGCATGTCGCCGCTGTACGAGCTTTCCGAGACCGCGCTGTCCGTGGTCATGGTGATCGGCGCCGTCACCGCGCTGTTCATGGGATTCCTGGGACTCGTGCAGAACGACATCAAGCGGGTAGTGGCCTATTCCACACTGTCGCAGCTCGGCTACATGACCGTGGCCCTGGGCGCATCGGCCTATGCAGCGGGTATCTTCCATCTCATGACCCACGCCTTCTTCAAGGCGCTGCTGTTCCTGGGCGCGGGCTCGGTGATCATCGCCATGCACCACGAGCAGGACATGCGCAAGATGGGCGGGCTCCGGAGCTACATGCCCATCACCTACTGGACGGCGGTGGTGGGGTCGCTGGCGTTGATCGGGTTCCCGGGCTTCGCCGGCTTCTATTCCAAGGATGCAATCATCGAGAGCGTTCATCACTCCACGCTTCCGGGCTCCGGTATCGCCTACTGGGCGGTGCTCATCGGGGTATTCGTGACGGCCCTGTATACCTTCCGTATGTTGTTCATGGTATTTCACGGCCGGGAACGCATGGACGCGCACACCCGGGAGCACCTGCATGAGACACCATGGGTAGTCACTGGACCCTTGATCTTGCTCGCCATTCCGTCGGTGCTGGCCGGGATGGCCGGCATCGGCCCGCTGCTGTTCGGCGACTACTTCGGCGATGCCATTCGTGTGCTCCATGAGCACGACGTGCTCGGAGAGATGGGGGCCGCCTATCACGGCCCGCTGAGCTTTGCCCTGCACGGCATGATGCAGCCGCCGTTCGTGCTGGCGCTGGCCGGTATCGTCTGTGCCTGGTTCTTCGTGCTCAAGCGACCGGAGCTGGCCGAGGACTTGAAGCAGCGCTTCGCCCTGATCTACCGCATCCTGGTGGACAAGTACGGTTTCGATCGGTTCAACGAGGTGGTGTTCGCCGGAGGCGGACGCGGGTTGGGGCGCTTCCTCTGGCGGCTGGGCGACGTGGGCCTCATCGACGGGCTCATGGTCAACGGCAGCGCGCGCAGCATCGGCTGGGTCGCGGGGATCGTGCGCCGGGTGCAGTCCGGGTTTCTGTACCACTACGCCTTCGTGATGATCATTGGTCTGCTGGTGTTTCTGAGCTGGATCGTTATGGGTAAGTCCGGCTGAAAGGCTCTCGGATGCTGTTGGAGTGGCCCAATCTGAGTCTGGTGATTTGGACCCCGATCGTCGGGGGGCTGCTGGTGCTGGCCGCGGGCGACCGGGGGTCGCGGCCGTTCGCGCTCATCGTCTCGGTGGCGACCTTCCTGCTCAGCCTTCCGCTGTACACCGAGTTCGACACCGCGACCCACGAGATGCAGTTCCAGCAGATCGCGAGCTGGATCAGCAGCTTCAATGTCTATTACCACGTGGGCGCGGACGGCATCTCCATGCCGCTGATCCTGCTGACCACCTTCACTACGGTGCTCGTGGTGATCGCGGGCTGGGAGGTCATTCGCTACAAGCCTGCCCAGTACATGTCGGCGTTCCTGGTTATGGAAGGCGTCATGGTGGGCGTGTTCGCCGCCCTGGACGCAGTGCTGTTCTACGTGTTCTGGGAGGCGATGCTGATCCCGATGTTCCTGATCATCGGCATCTGGGGCGGGCCGCGCCGCGTCTACGCGACCATCAAGTTCTTCCTGTACACCTTCTTGGGCTCGGTCCTCATGCTGGTGGCGCTGATCTACCTGCATCTGCAGCATCCCGAGAGCAGCTTCTCGATCCTGGACTTCCATCCCCTTCCCCTNNGTGGCCGGTGCATACATGGCTGCCCGACGCCCACGTGGAGGCGCCGACCGGCGGCTCGGTGATCCTGGCCGCGATCCTGCTGAAGATCGGCGGCTACGGCTTCCTGCGCTTCAGCCTGCCGATCACCCCGGATGCCAGCCACGCGCTGGACTGGCTGATCATCCTGATGTCGCTGGTCGCGGTGGTCTACATCGGCTTCGTCGCGCTGGTGCAGGAGGACATGAAGAAGCTGATCGCCTACTCGTCGATCGCCCACATGGGCTTCGTCACGCTCGGGTTTTTCGTTGTCTTCTCGATCATCGAGAAGACCGGAAGCTGGCGGGGCGCGGCGATGGGCGTGGAGGGCGGCATGGTGCAGATGATCTCCCACGGTTTCATCTCGGGGGCGCTCTTTCTGTGCGTCGGCGTGATGTATGACCGGGTGCACTCGCGTGAGATCGCGGACTACGGCGGTGTGGTCAACACCATGCCGAAGTTCGCCGCGTTCATGGTGCTGTTCGCCATGGCCAACGCGGGCCTGCCCGGGACCTCGGGCTTTGTCGGCGAGTTCATGGTCATCCTTGGCAGCTTCAAGGCCAACTTCTGGATCGCCTTCCTGGCCGCCACGACCCTCGTGCTGGGGGCGGCCTACACGCTGTGGCTGGTGAAGCGCGTGATCTTCGGACCCGTCGCGAACGACAACGTCGCCGCGCTAGAGGACATCAACGGACGCGAGTTCACCTTTTTGGGTCTACTCGCCGTCACCGTGCTCGTGTTCGGGGTGTGGCCGGCGCCCCTGGTCGAGGTCATGCACGCCACCGTGGAAAACCTCCTCCAGCACGTGTCGATCTCGAAGCTCTAGCGGGTAAAGAGTCGAGGACGAACATGAATTTTCCGATACCTGATTTCAGCAGTGCCGTGCCGGAGATCTTCGTGCTCTCCATGGCCTGCGCGGTGCTCTTGATCGACGTGTTCCTGCGCGAGGAGAACCGCGCGATCTCGTATCTCCTGGCGCAGCTGACGCTGGCCGGTGCGCTGGTGCTCACCCTGGTACAGGCGCCTCATGCCGAGATGGCTACCTTCGGGGGCGGCTTCGTGCGAGATACCATGGGCGACGTGCTCAAGATCTTCATCTACGTCGTCGCGGCCGCGGTTTTTCTGTATTCCAGGGACTATCTCAAGGAGAGGGACTTGTTCAAGGGCGAGTACTATGTGCTCGGCCTGTTCGGCGTGCTGGGAATGATGATCATGGTCTCGGCGGGCAGCTTCCTGACCGTGTACCTCGGCCTGGAGTTGCTCTCGCTGTCCTTGTACTCGATGGTCGCCTTCCAGCGCGGGTCTGCCGTCGCCTCGGAGGCGGCCATGAAATACTTTGTACTGGGCGCCATCGCCTCGGGCATGCTGCTCTACGGCATGTCCATGGTCTACGGCGTGGCGCACAGCCTGGCGCTGGCCGATGTGGGCGCCCATATCGCCGAGCACGGCGCGGGGGACAGGGTCCTTGCGTTCGGGCTGGTCTTCGTGGTCGTCGGGCTGGGCTTCAAGCTTGGTGCGGTCCCGTTTCACATGTGGATCCCGGATGTCTACCATGGTGCGCCCACCTCAGTGACGATGTACATCGGCTCGGCCCCGAAGATCGCGGCCTTCGCGATGCTGATGCGCCTATTGGTGGACGGGATGGAGGCGCTGCACGCGGACTGGCAGCAGATGCTGGTGGTGCTGTCGGTGCTTTCATTGGCCATTGGCAACGTGGTGGCCATCGCCCAGGCGAATATCAAGCGCATGCTCGCCTACTCGACCATTTCGCACGTGGGTTTTCTCCTGATCGGGGTGCTGGCGGGTACCCCAGATGGCTACTCCGCCGCAATGTTCTACACCGTCACGTATGCGCTGATGGCGATCGGTGCATTCGGGATCGTGATCCTGCTCAGTCGCTCGGGCTTCGAGGCGGACAACCTGGACGACTACAAGGGGTTGAACGACCGCAGCCCGTGGTTCGCGTTCATAATGCTGTTGCTTATGTTCTCGCTGGCGGGGGTGCCGCCGACGGTGGGTTTTTACGCCAAGCTTTGGGTATTGCGGGCGGTGATCGAGGTGGACCTCACCTGGGTTGCCGCCGTTGCAGTCCTGTTCTCGGCGGTGGGGGCGTTTTACTATCTTCGCATCGTCAAGCTCATGTACTTCGACAAGCCCACGGACGAGCGCCCCTTGACCTACAGCATGGATGCGGGGGTGGTGTTGAGCGCAAACGGGATCGCGGTGCTCGTTCTGGGGCTGCTTCCGGGGGTGCTCACTACGGTGTGCACCTTGCCGTTCAGCTGATCTGCGCCGGTGTCCGGGGAGCTCGCAGTCTGGCTGATGCTGGCCATCGCCCTGGTAGCGGCCAACCTGCCTTGGTTCAGCGAGCGCTTCCTGTTCGTGCTGAGCCCCGGCGGGGGAAAGCGCTTTTGGATGCGCCTCCTGGAGTGGGGCGTTCTCTATTTGGCCGTGGGCGGGATCGCTGTCGGGCTGGAGCAGAAGATCTACGGGCGCGTTCATCCGCAGAGCTGGGAGTTCTACGTTGTCACCGTGGCCCTGTTCGCGGTGTTCGCCGTCCCGGGGCTGGTCTACCGCCACATCCTGCAGCACTTGCTCGAGCACCGCTGAGCCTGCCCGAGGGGTGTCACCGTCCCTTCACGAGGCCGCGACACCCGGGAAGGGGTGACGGGCGGGATAAAGCATGTTTCTCGCCGGCACGGCGGGAATTAAGCGTATCAGCGTATAGTAAAAAAAGGGACTTGGATCCGCCCGGGGGCCGTGAGACGAGGCCCTATGCTCGGTCGCGACCCCCGGGCAGGCGAGTCCTACCGGACCCCGGGGGGCCGTGGCACTCTGCATTATAGTGCTGCATTTTGCAATATATGCTAGCATCCGCGTATGCAGCTACGCCAGAAATTGTTCCTCGTTCTAAGCCTGATGGCCACCGTGCCACTGCTGTTCCTCTTGCTCGAGGTGGTGGAACGGGTCGAAAGAGGTCTGGAGGCCCGGGCCGGATCCGAGCTGCACAAGACCCTGGCGAAGATGAGCCAGGAGATCGGCACGCTGATGGACACCCAAAAGTCCTTGGTTCGCGGCTTGGCCAAGGTTCCGCTGCTGCGCGAGTTCGCCAATGTGCTGGGGGATCCGGACGATCCGCGCTACGAAACCAAGGCCGCCGAGCTCTCAAATTTTTTCGTCAACTATCAGTCCAGTGTACCCAGTATCCAGGCAGTACGCTTCACCGCCTCCGACGGCAAGACCCTGGTCAAGGCAAAGGAGGGGCATATCATCCCGCCGAAGCTCGTCAGCGGCAGCAGCCGGGGCTATGTCGAGGATATCGCCTACAAGCCCTTCTTCCAGCATGCCTTGGCGTCCCGGCAGCCGGTATCCATCTCAGACTTCGAACGGGGCAAGGCGGCGGGCGAGGTCGATTTCTGCCCGGCCATGGTGCGCTATTCGGTTCCCATCCGCGACGACCTGGATACGGTCCAGGGGTTGCTCACCGTCAACATGTGGGGCCGGAGGGTAGACGACGCGGTGGAGGCGACGCTGGGCGGCTACCCGGGCAAGGCCTACATCGTCGAGCTCAACGACGACCCCGAGCGCGACGGAATCTACCTGTATCACGAGAATCCGGACTGGCGCTTCGCCAATCAGCTTGGCACTCCGTACCGCTTGTCCGCGGAGGTGGGCGACGCCGCGTGGCGGAGCATCAAGGCCGGTGACCTGTCCGGGCGAGCCGATATCGGCGAGGGGCGGCTGCTGTTTTATCGCACGTACGCCCCTTACGTGGATCGCGGCAACCGTTGGCTGCTGGTAATCGAGGTTGCCAGGGACACGGTGCTCGCGCCCGTCGCCGAGCTGCGCAGCTGGATCGGCTATCTCATCGCCGCGATGCTGATCCTGGGGGTGCTCGTGGCTCGCTGGGCGGCCGCGCGCCTGGCGCGGCCTGTGCACGAGCTCGCCCAGATCATCACTCGCTACGCCGACGGCGAGCGCGAGGTGCGTTACCGCGACGATCGCGCCGACGAGATCGGTGTCGCCGGCCGTGCCTTCAATTACCTGTCGGAAAGCCTGGAACGGGCCCAGAGCGAGAGAGACAAGGCCGAGCAGGCGGTGCGCCAGTCCGAGCGCCTGGCGGCCGTCGGCCAGATGGCCGCGGGCATCGGACACGAGATCAACAATCCATTGATGAACATCATGTCCCTGGCGACCTTGATCGAGGATTCCTTGCCCCGGGACAGTGGGCAGGCCCGCGAGGACATTACCGCCTTGCGCAAGGAAGGGAACCGCTGCGCACGTATCGTGCAGGGTATTCTCAATTTTGCCCGAGAGACCCGCCCCACCTACCAGCGTTTCGACCTGGCCGCTCTGATTGAAGAGACGGTGGCGTTGTTCGCCCACCGCATGGAGAAGTCGGCCATCACCCCGCAGACACGTCTACAGCGCCCGTTGATGATGGAGGGCGATGCCAATCAGCTCCAGCAGGTGTTGGTGAACGTGATACTCAACGCGATCCAGGCTTCGCCGGAGGGCTCGGCGATCACGATCAGCGCCGAGCAGGAAGGGGGGCTCGTTCGCGTGCAGGTGTTGGACCGGGGCAGCGGGGCCGGCGAAGAGGCATTGTCGAAAGCCTTCAACCCGTTTTTTACGACCAAGCCGGAGGGAAGCGGCACCGGCCTGGGCCTGTCGGTGAGCTACGGGATCGTACGCAAACACGGGGGGACGATCAGCCTGCGCAACAGAGAAGAAAGGGGCGTTTGCGTGAAGATCGTACTGCCGATAGCCGGCCATGAGGGCGCCGAGGAAAACGAGGTGTCCGAGGTAAGCCATGCCAGGTGACGAGGTGAGACTCATTTTCGTCGACGACGACCCGGTGACCTGCTCGGTGATGCAGCGCAACTGCGAGCGGGCCGGTTTTGCATGCACCGCGTTTCGATCTCCGCTTGAATGCCTTGATCACTTCAAGGCGCACGGCGCCGATGTGGTGATAACGGATCTGCGCATGCCGGAAATGAGCGGTTTCGAGCTGCTCAGCGCTCTTCGCGCTCTCGATTCGAACGTCCCGGTCTTGGTAATGACCGGTTACTCTTCCGTGGAAAATGCGGTGGAGGCGATGAAGCTGGGTGCGACGGATTTCATCAAAAAGCCATTCGATTTCGCCGAGCTGCGGTTGATCATCGAGCGTACCAGGCAGTCCGTGCGCCTTCAGGACGAAAACCGGCTGCTGAAGAAGCGACTTCGCTCCGATCGCAACCGCTATGGCATGACCGGCGAGACCCCTGTGATGCGCAGCCTGTTCAACGCCATCGAGAAGGTGGCGGACGTGAGCTGCAACGTCATCATTACGGGCGACAGCGGCACGGGCAAAGAGCTGGTCGCCCGCGCGCTGCACGATTTCAGCCCGCGCCGCGATTGCCCCTTCGTTGTCATCGACTGCGGGGCCCTCACGGAGACGCTGCTGGAAAGCGAGCTGTTCGGCCACGAAAAGGGAGCTTTCACCGGCGCCACGCAGCGCAAGCGAGGCCTCATGGAGCAGGCCAGCGGCGGTACACTGTTCCTGGACGAGATCAGCAATATCTCGGACGCCATGCAGGTCAAGCTGATGCGCGCGATCGAGGACCAGCGCGTTACTCGGGTGGGCAGCACGGCGCCTATCCCCATCGACTTGCGCGTCATCGCGGCCAGCAACCGCGACCTGCAGGAGATGGTGCGCCGCGAGCAGTTCCGGCACGATTTCTATCATCGCCTCAACGTGGTGAATATTCGCGTTCCCTCCCTGGAGGAGCGCCGCGACGACATTCCAGCCCTGGTCGAGCATTTCGTGGGAGAGTTCGCCGAGCGCTACGGGCGGCGCGTCCGCGGCTTCGACCCTGCTTCCATGCGCCGGCTCTACGAAGCGGACTGGCCGGGCAACGTGCGCGAGCTGCGCAACGCCGTGGAGCGCTGCGTGATCCTGTCCGACGGGCCTGTCCTTTCCTGGACGGACAGCACCGCAGACCTGGTGAAGCCACCCAACCATTCGCCGGTGCGGTTTTCGGATGAGGAATTCGTTTCCCTCGAGAAGCTCGAACAGGACTACATCAACCATGTGCTCAGGCACGCCGGCGGCAAGAAGACCAAGGCGGCGCGCATCCTGGGCATCGACAAGACCACGCTGTGGCGCAAGCTGCGCCGCTACGACGAGGAACAGGAGGCCGGCGCCAAGAGCAAGGTCTGAAGCACCGTATCGGCCGGCTGGAGAACGGTGCCCCCCGTTCATAGCATGGATTGATCGACAATCGGGGGTCTTGCGAAGCGACGTGTAGGCTCGAATCGCGGAGGGAGCGTGGGATCCGGGCCTACCCGCAGCGGGCACAAGCGGCGCAGGGTCACCCCGGCCCCGGTTTAACCGTGGATGCCGCTGGCTGCCCAACTGAGTGTAAGCGGCGTAGCTGGTGGCCCTTGTCGCGACTCGTCTCGGGTGTCTGGGCAACGATCGGGTGTAATTTACAGCCTCCGCATCGCGCGAATGATGCAATCTGCATTATTTTCAGAAAGTTAGAATGTCCTGATATGATCCTTGATCATCTGTAATCTTTTGTTTCCGAGCTTTTTTGTCGTCGCGTCTTCCCGGTGGAATGGTGCTTGCACGGCTCATGCCCCGGATAGGAGCGCCAACGCTCCGGATCGCGAGTTCGAGGAGGAGCACCGATGATCAAGAAGCACCTGAACCTGGCGGCTGCCGCGGCTCTGGGTGCCGCGCTGGTGGGCTGCGGGGCGCAGCAGAGCGCCAACCTGAAGCCCGCCGAGAACGGCTACAATCAGCAGCGGGTGGTCTATCACATCAACG
>JABAHS010148614.1_pt1 | contig 26661 bp, 22 predicted proteins | sample 7062111 | NCBI WGS metagenome assembly JABAHS01 (sample SAMN14534600, study PRJNA622989) | marine sediment metagenome | biome: marine biome [ENVO:00000428]; feature: marine pelagic biome [ENVO:01000023]; material: deep marine sediment [ENVO:00002113]; isolation source: pool of 4 deep marine... | reverse complement strand
CGGGCCGTGCGGGTTCGACCCCCGCCCCGGGCACTTAATTCAAAGAACTTAGCGTCCGTTTGGGAGTCTTATAAGACGGGGAAATGGGCTTTTGGGTCTCGACTGAAAGACCACCCTCGACGAGGGCCGAAGTCTTTCGGTCATTGACCGATGCAAAAAGTTCCGCTGCCTATTTGTCCCTGAATTGTGCTCATTTCAGGGCCTCGTCCTGCTCACCGACATGATGGAGAATTCCAGCTTCGTCTTTCCGGCTTTCGAGCTGATCCTGGTGGCGAAGAACTTGGAGCGCATCGGCGACCACGCCACCAACATCGCTGAGGACGTCATCTACATCGGCGCCGGGCGCGACGTCCGCCGCCCCATCCTCGACCGTCGCTAGCGGCTCTCCCTTGTAGCGCGAACCTAGGGCCGCTAGGGTCGCGGGAGGAATCCGGCGAGAACTCCCCTCTACTCTTCCTAATAGGCAACTCACCCCTGAAATTGACTGTGTCTCTGGCCGACGGAGTGACTGAACTGGCCTTAGCGGCTGTGAATCCGTGGAAAAAGCGCAAGACCTCTGTCTGGATCTGGCGAGTCCGCTGAGGGACAATCCGGCTTAGAACACTATCTTCAAGCCAAACTGGATCAGCCGTGAGGTGTTGACAGTACGGAAGATGCGCCCCGCGCTCGCCAACGGTGTCGCTCCAGCGAACACTGCGTCTCCGTTCCCCCCCTGCCCGTTGGGGTTCTGCGTGTTCACCGGGGGCCCAAAGTTGGGGTGGTTGGTAATGTTAAAGAACTCGGCACGGAACTGTACGCCTACGCGATCGCTGACACGGATGTTTTTCGATATGGAAAAGTCGAGGTTCTTGAAATCCGGGCCAGGGCAAGTATTCCGGCCCGCAGTGCCATAAAAGCCAGCCGGCGCCGGCTGAAACGCGCTGGGGTCAAACCACTGACCGGGGTCGCCGGTGGCTTCACACTTCGCGCCGGGGACAAGATCCGGCCGGTCGGCGAAGAAAGTCGCCCCCGTCTGAGCGCGGTTGTCGGCATGGCGCACTGTAAACGGGAACCCGGAATTCAGTGTCAGAATGCCACCGATCTGCCAGCCTTCCACCAACCGAGCGGCTGCGCCCGTCAAGTTGGAACCGAACGCCTTCCCGGGGCCGAAGGGCAGCTCATAGAGAAAATTGAAAACAAAGTTGTGGCGGGTGTCGAAAGCAGAAAGTCCTCTGTTTCCTTCCCGGTCATACAGGTCCTGACTCACGCCAATTTCGGAGAGAAAATCGCTCAGGAATGGGCCTGAGGCATCGTCAATTGACTTCGACACGGTGTAGGAGGCCTGAAAGAGCAGACCCTTGCTCAAGCGTCGCTCCACCATCAACTGGAAGGAGTTGTAGAACGACTCAGCATCGGTCACGAGCTGGAGCACAGAGCCAAAATTTGGATTCAAGCGTGGCCCGAAGGGGTCTGGAAAGAACTTACGCCCGTTAGCAATCGTAAATTGCGTTGGATTGGCCTCTCCACTGCGCATCAAGTGGTTGCCGCGTGAGCCCACATAGGCAGCCGTGACCACTGTATTCGGAGTGAGTTCACGCTGGATTTGCAAGTTGTAAGAAATAACATAGGGTTGATTGTACTTGAACTGAGTGGGCACGCTGACACCGGCGGGTAAGGTGACCGCCAGGTTTCGAAACGTTCCAGGGCCAAAGCCACCGAGAACCAGCTCATAGAAAGGCGGCAACCAGCGCGTATCTCCGTACTTGTTTTGCTTGATCAGGTCGAAGAAGATTCCGAATCCGCTGCGAATGACGGTCTTGGGGTTCCCAAAAGGCGACCACGCGAACCCCAAGCGCGGAGCGAAGAGGGCCGCTGGAACATCGAAAAGTTTCCCCACGGTGGTCGACGAGTCGTTGAGGGGATCCCGGATGTTCGCAAGTCGGCCATGTTGCTCCGAGGGACTGCTGTTGTATTCATAACGCAGCCCCATATTCAGGGTGAGGTCAGAAGTGGCTCGATACTCATCCTGAAAGAAGGCGCTGAAATTCGTCTGGCGGTATCCGCGGTTGGAATCAAACGTGGTTGGAGCCGTGCCAAGGAAGAACCCCACGTTACCCGCCAAAAAGTCAGCCATGGAGAAGAAGGTGTAGCTCCCACTGAGCCCCAGGTCGAAAGGTCCATTCAGGTGAAACCGGCGAATGTCCACACCCGTTTTGAAGGTGTGCTTGCCAACGTTATAGGTCAAGTGGTCCAAAAAGTGGAAGATGGTGGCCGCCTGGCCAACTGGGATAGTAAGCGCATGGCCCAGGGGAGGTAGGCCACCGACGTTGATCTGGCCGATCGGCTGTTCCACCGGGTTCAGGGAAATCGAAAGACCAGGTTCCACCCTTGCCGCTTCTATTATGTACCTAATGCGGTTGACCGAGGCGCGAAACTCGTTCAGCAGGGTGGGGCGGAAGAAATGCTGTTCAGAGAGGACGAAAAACTGGTTGCGAAGGTCCACCACATCCTCAAATCCCGGTACCGGTGAGCTCGCAAAGGGTTTGAGCGCGTCCCCATTGTCGAACAAGTAGCGCGCCACCAATGAATCATTCGAGCCCAGCTGATGGTCCACGCGGACCACAAGGTAATCTTCATTCGTTTCCGCGACCGCAGAAGTCTTGTGAACGCCTGTGCCATCGCCCAAATCCAGGTTCGCGGGGTCGTTGGGAAGCGGATAGAAAGCCAGGTAAGGCACAATTTCCGCCGCGGCTCCAACTCGAGCAGCAGCCGTTGGGGTAACGAAGGATTGCGTCTCGCCCCTATGCTCGCGGAATCCCTCGTAGTTGACGAAGAAGAAGGTTCGGTCCTTTACGATTGGACCTCCCAAGCTAAAGCCAAATTGATTGCGGCGCAGCGGAGGGATGGGGGCGGTAGGATCGTCGAAGTAATTCCGGGCATCGAGCGCGTCGTTGCGGAGGAACTCGAACAAGGAGCCATGGAGGTCATTGGAGCCGGACTTGGTAACCACCTGTATGACTGCGCCTCCATTGCGGCCGAATTCGGCTGTGTACATATTGGTTAGAACACGGAACTCGCGGATGCCATCCACGCCCAGAGCTGCCCCGGAAGTCCCTCCCATGGGTTGAATAGCCCCTGGGTCGCTCACTTCGGCCCCATCGAGAATGGTGGTGTCCATAGTAGGCCGCATCCCATTGGTAGCTGACTTTCCGTTCGTCGTGTTCTGCCAAGAACTGGGGAAAGCGTTGGCAGCGATGGGTGCCACGCCCGGTTGTAACAGTGTGAGTTGATAGAAATCCCGGCTGTTCAGAGGTAGATCCACAATTTTCTTCTCGCTCACAAAGCCGCTTATGGTTGCGTTCCGCGTCTCCGTTAGAGGGACAGCTTCTCGTACGACAACCTCCTGTCCGAATGGCCCGACCACCAGAGTGAGGTTGACTTCTGCCTCCTGATTCACCGTGAGGACAATGCCCTCCCGAATCAGCCGCTGGAAACCTTGTTTCTCGGCAGCCAGGGTGTAATTTCCAGGCGGGAGCCCTGGGAAGTAATACACGCCCGACTCGCTGGTCTCCGCGGTGTGCGTTCGCCCAGTGCCAACGTTGCGAAGGGTAATGGCTGCCCCTGGGATAACCGCACCCGTGGGATCAGCAACCGTGCCCGTGATGGCTGCTGTGGTGGTCTGGCCTTCAGCGGGTAAGGAACACACCAGCGTCAGCAGCGGAAGAATAGTCCAAGCGAGTCGAAAGCCACTTTGCTTATTCATCCTCTTCTTTCCTTGCGTGGGGTTTGGTCTTGCTGCCAGAAAGCATTCTGCGGAGTAAGCATTGCAGCCGGTCTCCGCTTTCACAATGTAAAAATACCCTTTCATAAAATTACTTGCTTTCGTTTCTCTTGTCAAGCAAGAATAGCAACCGCAAAGGACGCGACAAGCGGGAGCGTACCTTCGCCGGGCAAGCTGAGGGCGTGAGCATGAGACAAAGACTACCGGCTGCGAATGGTCCAACAGAACGTAGCCCAAGGGCTCAGATGGCGCCGGGATAGAAGTCGTCTTACCGCGGGCGCCCCGGCGACTTCCTGTGAGAGAAATTCGAGCAACGTTCAGGAGTATGAGCCAGCCTGGAGAACAAGCCATCACCCCGGAGTCTTCCTTGCTTGCCCCTCGAGTACGGAATAAGCCGGCGCCCCCCCAGGAAGAGCTGGGTGCCCGCGCAGGTGAACTTGAGTCCTCAGGGGTTCCCGTGATCGATCTGGGACCGGGCCAACCAGACTTCCCAACACCGCAGTTCATTTGCGAGGCTGGCATTCGGGCGCTCTCCGAAGGGTACACGACGTACACTCCCCCCGAGGGTCGGCTCGAAGTTCGCCAAGCCGTAGCTGAGAAAGTGATGAAAGAAACTGGTGTCGACGCTGATCCCTACTCGGAGATTCTGATCACGAATGGGGCCACGCTAGGGCTATACATGGCCCTCATGGCTCTCATCGACCGTGGGGATGAGGTCCTCATACCGGAGCCGTACTTCGGGGAATATCGACGCATGGTCGAGCTGGCCGAAGGGCGTCCTGTGTTTATACCCACAGTACGCCAAGGAGATCACTTCCACCTGCCCCCTCTGGAGCTTGAGCGCCATATCACTCGTGGCGCCAAACTCCTCATCTTGAACACACCCAACAACCCGACGGGCACCGTCTACACACAGCGAGAATTGGAAGATATCAGCGAGATCGTCTGTCGTTATCGCCTATATGTAGTTACTGATGAAGTCTATGGCCACATCGTGTATGACGGCCGACGGCACGTGAGCGTTCGCTCGCTTTCTTCTGAGATGCGCAAGCGTACGGTAGTAGTGAACAGCCTCTCTAAGACCTACGCTATGACTGGGTGGCGGGTGGGCTACACCGTGGCGCCCGCACCCTTGACCCGAGCCATGAATCTCATTTGCCGCAGCTCAGCCCGATGCGCTACGGCTTTCGTCCAAAAAGCGGCGGCGGCTGCCTTGCGCGGATCCCAGGATGTTGTGGAGACGATGCGAAACACATATGAGGCTAGGCGCGACTTGGTCTTGCATCTGATGCGCCGCACTGACGGGCTGGGAGTAGTGCGGCCCGAAGGGGCCTTTTATGTTTGGATCGACATCTCCTGCTTTTCCGCGGATTCAGCAACCTTTGCCAGGAGCTTGCTCGAAAGAGAGCATGTGCTCGTGGTACCTGGAAGCTACTTTGGACCCAAGGAGGTGGGCCATATCCGAATCTCCTTGACGAATTCTGAAGCCTCCCTCGTGGCTGGAGCCGCTCGCATACAGCATTGCCTCCTCCGCCATAAGCCAGACTCACGCACGGCTTAGCTTGGCTGAGCGCCTTGCTCCTGTCTCCCCCTAGTTGGTCGCTGGGTTTTCGGAGGGCCGGTCGCCCTCTGCCCGGAAATCTACACTTATCTGCGAGTCGGCAGTCAGTTGGCGGCGAAAAGAAAGTTTTTGACGTTTCGAATGGTTTCTTCAAGATTTATGCCAGGGACTTCAAACACCACAGGCGAAGTCAGTCCTGCCTCCAGCAGCCGATGCAAGCTCTCTTGGCATTGTTCGGGTGTTCCCGAAATAGTGAATGTGTCTAGCATCCAATCCGACACCAGCGGGCTGACATCTCCGCCCTTTAGGGCCATTTCCGTCAACGGCTTGACCTCTTCAGGGGGCAGTCCTGTACAAGTCAAGAGCGGGTCGGGGCCGAAGGCCCCCGCCATACCGATTAGCGTGCCGATATAAGGCTTAATGGCGTCTCGGGCTCGCTTTTGGTCTTTATCGATGGAAACCAGCAAATAGCCCTGGACGTCGAAGCCATCGATATTCCGCCCCCGCCTGCGTGCGCCGCGCCGAATTTGTTCCAGAGCGTACCGCACGTAGTGCGGACTGGTCAGCACACTCAACAGCACGCCGTCAGCAATCTCACCCGCCAGTTCGAGATTTTTGGGTCCAACCACTCCGAGGTACACTGGCACTTCCCAGCCAACCGATGGAAAAGCAAACTTGACATCAGAGACACGGAACTGCTGCCCTGTGTAAGTGACCGCTTCGCCACGCAGCATCGGTCTGATGATCTCCACCGTTTCCTGGAGGGAGCGCCGAGGTTTGACATACGGCAGGTTCATTTTTTCAATCCAGGATTTCACGGACGCGCCAAGGCCCAAAACCGCTCGCTTCACACCGGCTGCTTCTGCCAAACCTGCCATTTCCATCGCGATCAGTGCTGGGTGTCGGGTATACGGATTGACAACACCGATGCCGATTCGAAGTGACTTTGTCTCAGCGGCGCACGTAGCCGCCAGTGAAAAAGCACCCCGGAAGAAGTAATCTTCAGCAATCCAGCAGATTCCGAAGTTTTCTTCTTCGGCCAGACGAGCCAGACGTACTATCTCTTTCACCCCGATCTCAATCCCTAGAAATCCGACGCCGAATTCACGTATGTTCTTAATCGTTGACATGGTGTAACACTCCGTAGCGAGTTGCGCGCAAATCTCGAAGAGGTGAGTTGACTAGTTCCGTTTTCTGCACATTGACTTTTGTCGTAACCCATTCGTATGCTGCTATGCGAAATGATTCCGCTCCCCCAAGGACCGAAGAAGGCGCTGAGCGCGGGGGGAAACTCCAGTCTGACATATCTAGTTGCGTGGAGGAGGAGACGAACATGAACGGAGGGGCGAGGGCAATCCGGGCTGTCATCAACACTCTGATCCGGGGGCTTGAAAACAATGACATGCAGTTAGTAGATCGCGCGTATGCGCACCATCGGAACCTTCTAGTTTTCTTGGAGGGGCCGAGATTGAAGGTAGTCGGTTGGAAAGCGTTGAGAAAAGCCATCGTTGATTTCCTCCGTACTCATACAAATATCCAGAGTCGTCTAACTAAGGACTGCCGCTTTGAGGCTCATGGCCGGCTCGGAGTATTTTATGGAACCTATCGCTTCAAAGCCCTCAATCGAAAAACGAGGAAGCCAATTCGATGGACTGCGCGGAGCACTTTCATCTTGAGAAAGATCGGCAAGCAATGGAAGGTGGTCCATGAACACGACTCTTTCCCTGTTGCCACGTCGGGAGGCTGAGGGGAATGCCTCGGGGGCACGCCGGCCGTCCGGTCTTTGGAGCCGATGACAGTCAAACAAAGACAGGACATGAGTGTCGTTCTGCTCAGCATAGAGTCCTGGCATTGCGCAACTGAACTCCCTTAATGGCGAGCATTCGCCTCCCCGAATGGGCCCGGTTACCGGCGCCCAGCTTCTGCACGCCAGGCAAAAGTTATTGCAAAAAGCTACCGAGGACAGGCAAACCTTGCTAATCATGCTGCTCATCAGGCCCTTTTCCTTGCCGTGCGTGCCTTCCGTTTGTGGTTGGGTCGCAGTCGTTCGGTTGCGTGGGCTCGCGGCGCGGCCAGCGTGCATCCGTGTCCGAGGCGGGTAGAGATTTTCTGCGCCGTCTCTTTCACCGCTTGTATCAACTCTGGCATGCGAGCCGGTGTCATACGCGTGGTGGGACCTGCTATGCTAATAGAAGCAACGACCTTGCCCATGTGATTCCGAATCGGAGCCGCCGCGCACCGAATGTGGAGCTCGTGCTCCTCATTGTCTACTGCAATTCCCTGAGCTCGAATGTTCTTTAGCTCTCTCTTCAGAGCTCCTACCTCAGTGATCGTGTTCGATGTGAAGCGCTTGAGAGGATAGCGCTTCAAAAGATCGGCAAGTTCCTTCTCGGGGAGGGCTGCCATCAGCACTTTCCCGACTCCGGTGCAGTGAAGCGGCGCGGCCTTGCCTACTTCCGAATAGACACGCAAGGGAGTCGGGCTCTCAATCTTCTCGATGTAAATGGCGGCATCGCGGTCGTACACGGTCATGTGAATCATCTCCTGGGTTTTCTGGTTGAGTTCGCGCAGAAAGGGAATAGCATCGCGACGCAGATCCATCTGGCGAAGCACTCGCATGCCCCAAGCGAGAGGTTTCAAACCCAGCCGATACTTCCCGGTGCCTGGATTCTGTTCGACCACGCCGCTCTGAGCCAGCGTTTGAAGGAAGCGAAAGACTGTGCTGATGTGCAGTCCTACACTCGTACTAATCTGCTGGACACCGATGTCTTCCTCAGCGTCAGCAATCGTGTCCACGATCTTGAAACTGCGCACCACGCTCTGAATCGAGTAATCACGTTCCGTTGCCAATTTCGACCGTACCACCTTCCACCTCCATGAACAAAGCTCACTTCTCCGTGCCCAAGCCTTGGCACCGACGTATCAAATGGAAGCAGCAAGCCTTAGGCGCTGTGCGGCCAGCGAATCTTGACAATCGCATACAAATTTTATTATAGTGCTGAAAGTTAGTTTGCACAATGCGAAAGTACTCGCCTAATCACGCAACCCTGGCCAGAAAAGGAAGATGTGTCTGATGTGGTCGGCCAGGAGGAGGGTCAAATTTCCCAACGGTGGATCGTCGAGTATTAGTGAAATTGTCCGTGCCTGTTTTCCGCATTTCCACGCGTGGTACGCAACCGGAGGCATTAGTTGCACGTAGCATGGCAAGTTACGGCTTGCCGTGAATGGATTTTCTAGATTTGCCCCAGTAGGCGGTTATGCCTGCGGGGCAAATGCTTGTGCGTCCTATTCGGGAGTAGGGCCACGGCATCAACTTCGACTTTGATGCCACCCAAGAGCTTGCCGGCCTGAACAATTGGCCGTGCTGGGTAGTTGGGGGGAAGAAGCGGGAATATACCTGGTTCATAGCGGGGAAATCCGCTAGATCGCGCAGATAGACCGTAGATTGAACAAGAGTCGCTAGGGTAGTTCTGCTTCCCTTGAGGATGAGCTCGATGTTTCGTAGAGTTAGCTCACATTCACTGCGGATGCCGCCGAGGGCGAAGCGGTCGTTTTTGGCATTGTCAGATCCCTGGCCGAAAAACGAAACCGCCAGCCATGACGGCTTGGCATCTCCTCTGGTTATCGGTGGGGGCGAGGATTTCGTCTGCACAAATACTGGCAAAGGGGAGAAAGCCTTGGCGCCGAGTGCAGGGTACCCTGCTGCGGATCCTTCTCCTTTATCCAACCATGCTGCGTGCCTGCTGACAAGCGCGATGGCCTCATGAAACCACCACCTTTTGACTATTTCGCTCCCACCACTACGGACGAGGCGATTTCTCTGCTCAGCAAATACGGTGAGAACGCCAAGATCCTTGCGGGGGGTCAAAGTCTGGTTCCCTTGCTCAACCTCCGGCTGGCACGGCCTCAGGTTCTGGTCGATATCAATGGCATTAAGGAGCTTTCCTACATCGCAGAGGCTGACGGAGGCCTGCGCATCGGGGCATTGACACGCCACCGGGCAGTGGAAACCTCGCCGATTGTCCAGAAGAAGTGTCCCCTTCTTGCTTTTGCGGCGGATTTCATCGGGCACGTGGCGATTCGGAATCGAGGGACATTCGGCGGCAGTCTCGCGCATGCGGATCCAGCCGCCGAATTTCCACTGGTCTTGGCCGCTTTGGGAGGACGAATTGCTGTACGGAGCGCCCAAGGAGAGCGCACTCTCAACCCGGACCAATTCTTCCTAAGCTATCTAACCACCTCCCTGCAACCCACAGAAATTCTGACCGAGGTTTGGCTCCCCGGGCTGGAGCCACACATGGGTTGGGGATTTCGTGAGTTGGCGTTGCAACAGGGTGCCTTTGCCCTCGTGTCCATTGCTGCGGTAATGACTTTGGACAAGCAAGGTGTGTGCACAGACGCTCGTGTGGCCCTGGGTAGTGCGGCCCCGGCTCCGCTCCGAGCAAAAGCGGCCGAGAATCTCTTGCGAGGTGAGAAACCGAACCAGGAGCTGCTGGCTGAGGCCGGGCGATTGGCGGGAGAGGTAAGCGAACCCACCGGCCACATTCATGCCTCGACGGAATACCGCAAGGCGATGGCAGAGATCTATGCGCGGCGTGCACTTCAGGACGCATACGCGCGTGCGCGCCCAGGAGCCTGAGAGTGTCGACCCAGCGCACGATCCAGCTGCGGGTAAACGGCGTGCTGTATGAACGCACCATAGAAGCGCGTAAGTTGCTGGTGGATTTTCTCCGGCGCGATTTGAATCTGACGGGAACGCATGTTGGCTGCGAACACGGCATCTGCGGCGCCTGCACCGTGCTTCTCAACGGTGAAAGCGTGCGTTCCTGCCTGCTGTTTGCTGTGCAAGCAGACGGAGGGGACTTGCTCACGGTCGAAGGGTTGGCCCGAGAGGGGGAGCTGAGTGATCTGCAAGATGCCTTCTGGAAACACCACGGCTTGCAGTGCGGGTTCTGCACGCCAGGCTTTCTGATGGCTGCTCATGAGCTGCTTGAAAGTGGCCAACCAGTCACAGAACAAGAGGTAAGGAAGATTCTGTCGGGCAATCTGTGTCGCTGCACTGGCTATGAGACGATTGTGGAGGCGGTTTCTGACGCCTCCTCGAAAAGCAAGAAGCAGGCGGCGAAAATCAGGCCATACTTGAGGACAGAATGACTGGGGGTCCCGTCAAGTTGGTGGGGGCCCGCCTGAAGCGGGTAGAGGACCCCAGATTGCTCACTGGTAGGGGGCGCTTCCTCGATGACATTAACTTGCCGGGGATTGTGGAGGTGGCCTTTCTCCGCAGCCCCTACGCACACGCGAGAATACGCTCCATTGACACGGAGGAAGCCCGGCGTTCGCAAGGGGTCCTAGCCATTCTAACGGGCGAGGAAGCCGCACGACAGGCTCGCCCGCTGCAAGCCAAGTTGCACGAAGCGCCGGGACTGGAACGTTTGGCGCGCGCATACAAAATCGCTGACTGGCATCCTTTGGCCCTCGGGCACGTTCGCTACATGGGACAAGCTGTCCTTGCGGTGGTGGCGGAGAATCGCTATCTGGCCGAAGATGCCGCAGAAAAAGTATTGGTTGACTACGAACCGCTGCCGGTGGTGACTGATGTGGAAAGCGCGCTCACGCCCCAAGCCCCCCTGCTCTACGAGCACTGGGGCGACAATATCATGCTGAAGGCCGACTTCCGCGCAGGCGATACCGGCCGGGCTTTTCAGGAGGCCGATCTAGTTGTTCGGGAGACGTTCCACACGAATCGCTGCACCGGACTGTCACTTGAGACCCGCGGCTGCATTGCCAAGTATGACCCGGCCAGCAAGAACCTAGTCTTGTGGACTTCAACACAGATTCCGCACATTGTGCGGATGACTCTGGCCGAGTTGATAGGTATCTCTGAAAACCAGTTTCAAGTGATTGCCCCCGACATCGGGGGTGGCTTCGGCACCAAGAGCCACGTATTTCCCGAGGAGATCGTCATTTGCCTGCTGGCACGCCAGGTGGGCCGCCCGGTGAAATGGGTTGAGGACCGGTTGGAGAATTTGCAGTCGGCCATGCACGCCCGCCAGGGCGTATTCTCGATAGAACTTGCCGCCCGCAGCGATGGCACGATCCTGGGAATGCGGGCTAAGTTGCTGAGCGATGCCGGTGCCTACCCCGCCTACCCCGGCACTTCTAACGAACCGTTGCACATGAGCGCAGTTCTCCCGGGGCCCTACCGGATTCAAGACTACGAGTACGAGATGTACAACGTCGTTACAAACAAATCACCGCTGGGGCCTTACCGCGCCGTAGGAGCGCCAATGGCTACCTACACGGTGGAATACTTGATTGACTGCCTGGCGCGGCAGTTGGGAATAGATCCTGCGGAGGTGCGGCTCAAGAACGTGATTCGCCGCGAGGAGTTCCCTTACACCACTGCTACCGGGTTGGTGTACGACAGCGGGAGCTACCGTGAAACGCTTGAGAAAGCCCTGCGGATGGCTGGCTACAAGGACTTTCGCCGGGAACAGCAGCAACTTCGGGCTAAGGGACGCTACTTGGGCGTCGGCATCGCTTGCTACGTGGAGCTCACCGCACCGGGCTCGATGTTCTATGCCATCTGGGATGCGAGTGGCTTAGATACAGTGACGTTGCGCCTGACCCCCTCAGGCAAGGTCATCGTGGTGACGGGTATGGCTTGTCCCGGGCTGGGCTACGAGACCGCATTGGCTCAAATCGTCGGAGACGAGTTCGGTGTCGGCCTTGAGGACGTGGTTGTTTTGATGGGCGATACGACAGCGACCCCATTCAGTTGGGGGAGCCACAGCAGTCGGTTCACCGTTGTGTGCGGCGGGGCAACATTGCTGGCTGCTCGAAAAGTGAAAGAAAAGCTGTTTGCGGTCGCTGCCCGGTACTTTGGCGTCAACCCCGAGCGAATGGAGATTCGAAACGGCTGTGTAGGCGTCCAGTGCTCTCCGGGTCAGGAGCTGCCACTGCGGGAGGTCTGCAAAATGGCGATGGTGCGTCCCGACCGGGTGCCGGGCGGTGTCCCCGTAGCCTTGGAAGCGACGGAAAGTTACGAGCCCCCACCGCTTTCCACGCCCAATGCCACTCATTTGGCCATTGTGGAGGTGGATCCCGAGACCGGTCAGATCCAGATCCTCCGATACCTCGTGGTGCATGATTGCGGAAAAATGGTTAATCCGATGATCGTTGAAGGCCAAATCCGGGGCGGGACAGCCCAAGGCATTGGCAACGCCCTCTATGAAGACCTCGTATACAACGAGGACGGGCAGCTGCTATCGGGATCCCTGATGGACTACACGATTCCCACGGCTGCGGAGGTGCCCCCGATTGAGATTGCTCACCTAGAGACGCCCTCGCCTCGTACACTCGGGGGCGTGAAGGGGATGGGCGAAGGCGGCGCCATCGCGCCACCGGGTGCCCTGGCAAACGCCGTTGCGGATGCCCTGTCTCCCTTTGGCATCAAGGTCACGGAACTTCCGATTACGTGCGAACGAGTGTGGCGACAAGTGCAGGTAGCCCGGGATAAAGAGAACGACCGCTAGCTCGCGGTGGCTGCCCAACAGGCCGCGGTGCGGGGAGCTATTAGCTCACGAGGGGAGTTGGTGCCAGAACCACAATTCCTGGCTGGGATCGCGTTGGCGCTCCTGGGGGGAATGTTGCAGGGAGCGATGCTGTGGCCGATGAAGTTTATGGACAAATGGGATTGGGAGAATGCATGGTTGGCGTTTTCGGTTGCCGCCTATTTGCTGGCTCCCTGGGTGTTGGCCTTTTGGAGCGTACCGCTTCTCCTAGAGGTATTGACTCGCGTCGCGCCGCATACGTTAGGAACCACGCTTCTGTTCGGCCTGGGGTGGGGCCTCGGAACCGTTATGTTTGGGCTAGGCATCGCTATCGTGGGGCTCGGCCTGGGCTATGCAATCATTATGGGTCTGACAGTTTCCGTGGGAACCTTTGTGCCACTGGTGGTGCTGAATCCCGAGCAGGTCTTATCCACGCGCGGATTGATTCTCCTCGTGGGAGTGGCTGCTATCATTGCGGGTACATCCCTCTGTTCCTACGCGGGCCGTTTGCGCGAGAAGAAGCTGGGTGTGGCTGCTCCTCGGCGGGGCAGTATGCTTCGGTGGTCCTTTACCACGGGCCTGCTGGTGTGCGTGTTGGCGGGGCTATTGATACCTGGCGGCAACCTAGCTCTGGCCTTCGGTGCAGAGATTCCTCAGCAGGCGCGGGCCCTCGGTGCCTCTGCGCTGCGATCCGTGAACGCCCTCTGGGCGGTGGCCACTTTTCCCCTCTTCGTCTGTAGCGCTACCTACTGTTTGTTTTTGCTGAGGCGAAAGGACACCTTCAGCAAGTTTCGCCGGTCTGGCACCGGACACTACTGGCTATTGGCAGCGGCCATGGGTGCGGTGCAGATGGTTGGCATTGCACTGTATGGGTTTGGAGCCGCCAGCCTAGGAGTACTGGGTACATCGATCGGATTCTCCATTCTGATGTCATCAATGATTCTCACCGCAAATGTGTTGGGCCTCATCACAGGCGAATGGAGAGAAGCTGGCCGCACACCGCATACATTAATGGCAGCAGGACTCGCTGTTCTCGTCGCCGCAATCTTTCTTATCGGATACGGGAATCTCCCGGTGGGATAGGAACCTCGACGTCCATGCCCAGGAAACGTCTTGCGATTGATGTAGGGGGGACTTTTGTCGATTTCGTCCTGCTGGATGAGACGACAGGCCATACCAGCATTGAGAAAGAACCATCCTTGCACAAGGATCTGACGGACCGCTTTTTTGACGGGATCAAGCGTCTTCAAGTGAACCTCTCTGACCTAGACATGATCATCCATGGCTCCACGCTCGTCATCAACACGATTTTGCAGGAACGCGGTGCCCCTATCGGACTGATTACCACCCAGGGGTTTCGGGATGTGCTGGAGCTGGGCCGGGGCAATCGGCCGGAAGTCTACAATCTGCTTTACAAGCCCCCGAGGCCGCTTGTACCCCGCTACTTGCGCTCCGAGGTGCCAGAGCGACTGAACTACAAGGGTGAAGTAATCCTTCCCTTGGATGAAGAGGCGACGCGTGAAGCGCTCCGAAAGCTCAAGTCACGGGGAGTAAAAGGAATTGCCGTCTGCTTCTTGCACGCCTACGCCAACCCAGTCCATGAGCACCGGGTGCGGGCGATCTGCCAGGAACTTCTCCCGGAAGTGCACGTGGCAGTCTCGTCCGACTTGACGGGTGAGTTTCGCGAGTTTGAGCGCACATCTACTGTGGTGCTGAACACCTATGTGATGCCGCGCATGGCCTCATATCTAGGTGAGTTGAACACACGCCTGTCCGCGGCGGGCTTTCGGGGAGCCCTCAATGTCATGCAGTCCACTGGGGGAATGACATCTTCCGACGTAGCGCGCTGCCTGCCGCTCCGTACACTGGAATCGGGACCCGCCGGCGGCGTTATTGGAGCCGGTGTGCTCGGTAAGCAGCTTGGCCATCCGAACCTTATTGCGGCCGACGTCGGGGGTACCAGCTTCGATGTGGCACTCATCGTGGAGAACCACCCTTTTGAAAAGGGCGAAACTCACGTCAACAAACGGTCTGTCTTGCAACCAACGATTGACATTGCCTCCGTGGGGGCAGGAGGCGGCAGCATAGCTTGGCTTGACGCGGAAGGGAGTTTTCGTGTCGGGCCCCAGAGTGCTGAGGCCGATCCCGGTCCGGCGTGCTTTGGGAAAGGCGGCACCGAACCTACGGTGACCGATGCCCATCTAATCTTGGGCCACATCAATCCTGATTTCTTCCTGGGCCAACGCATGAAACTTCAAGGGGGGCTGGCCGAGCAAGCCATCCGGAAGAAGATTGCAGAGCCTCTGGGTCTCTCCCTAGAGGAGGCGGCATATGGAATCACTCGCTTGGCCGACACGAATATGATCAATGCCGTCCGTCGTGTGACCATCGAGCGGGGACATGATCCGCGGGATTTTTCCCTTTTGTGCTACGGCGGGGGCGGTGGGTTGTTCGCTGGGGCCTTGGCCCAGGAGCTGAAGATTCCTTGTGTGATTATCCCGGTCGGCCCGGCGGTGTTTTCGGCTTGGGGAATTCTGAATTCGGACTTCCGCGAGGACGTAGTGCGCACCTGCGTGCTTCCCACTGCCACCCTCGCCCTCGATGACTTGCTGAAGATGTTCGAGGAATTGGCAAACGCAAGCCTCAGCCGCTTTCAATCCAGCAAAGTCCCCAAGCAGGGGGTGCGGTTCTTGCGAATGGTGGACATGCGCTACGAGGGCCAGGAGCACAGCGTGCGCGTGCCGGTTCCCGCTGACGATGAGCTGCGCGAGAATGGCATCGAGTTGCTGGAGCGTAGGTTTGACGAGTTGCATGAGCAAGCCTATGCACATGCATCCCCGGGCACGCCTACCGAGGTGGTGCACCTGCGGCTGTCGGCTATTCGCGAATCCAGCAAGCCGGCTCTGAGAGAGATTCCCAAAGGCTCGGACAATGGGTCGAAGGCGATCAAAACCCACCGCAAGGTCTATTCCAAGCAAGCGAAGGGCCGGATCCGCTGTCCCCTTTATGACCGAGAAAAGCTCGGGGCTGGTGACGCCTTCCAGGGGCCGGCCATCGTAGAAGAGTGGAGTTCGACCGTCATCGTATTGCCGGAGCAAACTCTCGAGGTTGACCGGTACGGCAACCTCGTCATCCACACGATGTAGCTGGGAGACTTAGCGGAGAAGTCACCGTGCAAGAGACTCTCAACATTCGCGTAGATCCGATTACGGTTCAGGTGATTCGCAACGCTCTGGTGGCCGCTGCCGAAGAGATGCGCTTGGCGCTGGTGAAGACGGCACACAACACCTTGATTTATGAGGTGCAGGACTTCGCCGTAGGATTGCTGACCGCTCAGGGAGAGCGGCTGGCAGAGGGCACATCCTTGCCTCTTTTCCTGGCTTGTCTGCCCGCCACCATTCAGAACGGCCTGAAGAAGTTCGGCGTCAAGGGTTTTCAGCCGGGGGATATCATCATTGCCAATGATCCCTACACCACGGGCACACATGTTTCTGATACCGCCATCTACACGCCTATTTTCTACAAAGGCGAGTTACAAGCCTTCTCGATCAATATGGCTCACTGGGCCGATATAGGCGGGAAGTCACCAGGCGGCTGGTGTCCAGACTCTACGGATGTGCATCAGGAGGGCATGCTTTTTCCTCACCTCAAGCTTTATGAGCAAAACCGGGTCAACCAAGCGTTGCTGGACTATATTCTCGCCAACACACGTTTTCCTAGCCTAGTGAAAGGCGATCTGGGGGCACAGATTGCAGCCTGTCGAACCGGCAGTAATCGCTATGTGGCGCTGTGCGATAAGTACGGCGCTGTGACGGTGCGGGAGGCAATGGAGATTGTCTTCGGCCGATCCGAGGCGCTAGTCCGACGTATGATTAGCCACATGCGGGATGGTGAGTGGAGTGCCGAAAGTTGTCTGGATCACGATGGGGTGCTCAAAAATCGTCGCCGCAAGATTCGTGTGACCGTTCGTGTCGAACGCGACGAAATGACCATAGACTTCACCGGCACGGACGAGACGGCCGCTGGCCCCATTAATATCCCGCTCCCCGCCGTTAGATCCGCGGCTGAGATTGCTTTCAAGTCGGTCACCGTCCCACAGGAGCGTTCTAATGCCGGTCACAGCCGTCCCTTGAGGGTTGTGTCTCCTGAGCATACCATTACCAACCCTTCGTGGCCGGCCCCTTGTGACTCTTACGGCTATGCTGCTTTGGTAATCATCGACCTCGTGAGCGAGGCGCTCTCGCATGCTGTGCCCGATCGCTGCCCTGCCGGCGAATACATGTTATTCGGGGCGAATTTGTATCGCGGCGACCCGCGTTACGGCAGACCCTTCATTTATATCGATCCAGTATGCGGCGGTGCTGGAGCACTACCATTCGATGACGGGGCCGATGGGCTGATTTTCCATGGGGACGGCGACGCCCCCAATATTCCTGTAGAAGTGGCTGAGACACGTTATCCGATTCGCATTGAACGCTATCAGATTCATCCTGAGGAGTACGGCATCGGTAAGTTTCGGGGCGGCTTGGGGACCATCCGCGACTATCGCATCATGGCTGACCACGTCTACCTCCAGCTGGCCAACGAGCAAACCGTCTGCCGTCCCCATGGACTGTGTGGCGGACATAACGGAGGGATCAACCGCCTGTGGCTCCGGCCCGGGACTGACCGGGAGGAGGTCCTCACGGAGCGTATAGCGTCCGTCGGGCCCTTTCAAGGCGGTGACGTGGTCAGTTGTCGGACAGCCGGAGGTGCCGGGTATGGCGACCCACTGGAGCGCGACCCGGAGAACGTACGCCTGGAAGTCCTCAACGAAATCCTTAGCCCAGAAAAGGCCAAGGAATTTTATGGCGTGATTGTGGAGACCGACCAAGAGGGAAATCCTATCGTCAATATGAAAGCGACTGCAGCTTATCGCGAGCAGCGTCGTAACGCATTGGGCCGTCACGCCCCTGCAAAGGTTGATCGAGTCTGACGAAGAGTCAAAGCGAAGCGAAGAGACCATGGGTGAAGTCAATACTGTGCAAGTGGTTGCCAACGCGCGAAATGCCTCCCACTGGACTGGACCTAGTCGCAGGCGCGCTAGTTCGCGGTGGAGTCCGCGTAGTTGAAGTGGCGCTCAATGCCCCAGAGGCGCTGATTGGCTTCGCTGTTTTCATCAATCGACATGAATTTCGTAGCGATTGATACTGGAACCACAAAGACCACCCTGTGGTTAGTCCAAGGATCGGCTGTGCACCAGCGCACACAACTGACTGTTGGTGTGCGGAATACTGCCATTAGTGGCAACCGCTCACTGCTTAGCCAGAATCTCAGCCGAGCCCTGGGTCCGATTGTGAATCGCCGGGCAGCTCGGCCGTGCTTCATACTCGCTGCTGGCATGATCACATCTGGATTGGGTCTGCTGGAAGTTCCTCATGTTGTTGCGCCAGCTGGGAAGGCTGACCTTTCAATGCATGTCCAAATGAGAAGATTCCTTGACATTTGCTCGCTTCCCTTTTTCTTCGTTCCCGGTGTTCGGATCGGTTCGGGCCCTTGCAGCGTGGAGGACTTGGGGCAAGCGGACATCATCCGCGGCGAAGAGACCGAGATCGCAGGATTGATGGCGGATGGCCGCTGGCGCGGTCCGTTCCTGTACATTCACCTCGGCTCCCATACGAAGGCTATTTTCGTCGACCGCAACGGTCGCATTGTACGTTCGACAACCACACTGGGGGGCGAAAGTCTACAGGCCCTGCGGTCCCAGACAATTCTCGCCAGCCGATTGGGGAACTTGGCCGACGTGGGTCTAGACAGGGACTTCTTTTGGCGCGGAATGGAATGTACGCAACGACGCGGCCTGTTGCGGGCTCTATTCGCGATCCGTCTGCTCGCTGAGAATCGGCGCTACACATCGGCACGACTCTATAGCTTTCTGCTAGGAGCAATGCTGGAAAGCGAGGCTCGCGCCTTCCGGCACGAAGGGCTGCTCGGTGCCAAGCAGCTTCGTGTTGTCGTCAGCGGGCAACCCCTTCTTCAACGCGCTTGGAAGCTAATGCTGGAGCGGCACGGCAAGCGGCCTAGATTTCTGAGCCCGGCACAAACCGAAAAGGCGTTTCTCAGAGGCTTACGGGAGGTGGTTCTTTCGAGCCCAGTATTCCGGTCATTCTCTACCTCGACGCGAGACAGAAGCGGAGCGGAGAAGCATTCTTCCTAGGAGCGTAGGGACAGTCCAGACAGGGCGAGGGACATGCTGGAACTGAAGGGATTTGTCCCATTCTGGCTGTGCCTTTCCGGGACGACGGTGCTGTTGACGAGCAGAGCCTGAAGCTGGTCGATTTTCTCGAGGGTTGTGGCGTTCATGGCATCACCCTGTTTGGCCTAGCCGGAGAGCACTACGAGCTCACAGATGAGGAACGTGACCGAATCAACCAAGCCTTGCTTGAGTGAGCGGAGCGCAAGGCCACGGGGATCATGTCCATTACCGATCGTGCGATTGGGATGGTACCCAATCGTGGCTGCAGCGCAGCGAATATGCTCGAGCAATTGTTCATTTGCCAGAATCGTCAGTTGCGTTAGGTCTGGCCTGTGGAACTGCGAGGGAAAATGCGCTGAGCATACCTATTTTGGAGTTGATCTGTCGGTTGATATCCAGATGTGTTAAGGGCAGTATCGGCTCACAAAGGAAGGACTTTTGATGAAAGCACTTGTTTACGTTGCACCTGAGAAGCTTGAATTGCAAGACTATCCCATTCCTGAGGCGCGAGAGACTGAGGTTCTGATTCGGGTTCGCAAGACCGGGATTTGTGGTTCCGATCTTTCCGGCTATTTGGGGCATCATGCCCGGCGCAAGCCGCCGCTCGTATTGGGGCATGAATTCGTGGGTGAAGTTGTTAATCTTGGACCTGCCGTGAAGCGTGTGAGGAAGGGGCAAAGGGTAGTGATCTACCCGATTCTTACGTGTGGTCGGTGCTTGCCTTGTATCTCCGGAAGACACAATCTCTGCCGCTCTTGGAAGCTGCTTGGGATGGATCTCCACGGGTCGTTGATGGAGTATATTGCTGTCCCGCAAGATTGTTGCTATGTGGTCGAGAGCGAGCGCGATGATGCCACCATTGTCTGGACAGAACCAGTGGCAAACGCCGTACACATGGTGGCTATGGCAGGAGTCACAATATTTGATAAGGTTTTGATTGTCGGATGCGGTCCCATTGGCCTTTCGATACTCTATGTCTTGCAGCTAGCGGGTATGGGAGAGATCGCGGCGTGCGATTGTGATTCAAGTCGTATGGCAATGGCCAAAGAGGTCGGTGCCACAAAGGTATGGGATGCTAACAACCCGAGCCTGCAAGAGGAGGTGATGAATTGGACCGACTTGTACGGTGTCGACTTGGCTATCGAGGCAGTGGGAACTTCCTCGACACGTAACCTTGCGGGGGAACTCTGTCGGGCTGGAGGAACCGTGCTCCATGTGGGATTGCATGACGACTCGTCAACTTACCATTTCAACAATATGGTACGCAAGGAGTTGCATCTTCAAGGCTCGATTGGATATACGAAGGCAGATTTTCAGCGGGCTCTTTGTCTCGTTGAGAGGCAGGGTATTCCGTTTAGTCAGTGGACTCACGAGTTTCCGCTGGAACGGGGTGTCAAAGCATTCGAACTCCTCAGAAATCCGCCCAGCAATGTCTTAAAGATCCTTGTCGGTCCGCCTGAATCCTGAGTGCACACCGCCGAGTACCGACGGGCACTAAGGCATGCTTATGGGCTCAGTTCGACGTCCAATAGACTTATGAGTTTTTCTGATGTGACGAGATAGTTATTCGCGAGACGTATACCCCCGCAGTGAAGCGGAATGGACACCGGGCTCGAGGGCAATCACGTCTAACTAATAGGCCGGATAAACAAGCTTCGTTCTCTCGTAGACTGAGGTTCTGGCAAGTGGGTAACGAGGCACCAAGGTGGTAGAACGTGTGCAGGACTACAAAGTACAACTAACTGGCTCATAGACTCAACACAGCCCCCCGACTTGCCGGGCCCACCAGCTCTGCATATCTTCGCAGATATCCTCCGCTTACTTTCTTGGGCTTCGGCGGCTGCCGTTCGCTACGACGAAGTAGTCCTTGCTCACTCAGCTCGACCTCCAGTATCTTTCGATTGATATCAATGTGAATCATGTCGCCATTGCGGAGCAGTGCAATCGGGCCCCCTGTCGCTGCTTCGGGACACACATGACCGACACAAGCTCCTCTAGTGGCTCCTGAAAATCGTCCATCAGTGATCAGCGAGACTTTGTCTCCCAATCCCATACCCATGAGAGCCGACGTAGGAGCCAGCATCTCTTGCATTCCTGGTCCTCCTTTCGGCCCTTCATAGCGGATAACCACCACGTCGCCAGCCTGTACCTTTCCTGACAGTATTTGTTTGTAGGCCTCTTCTTGCGATTCAAAAATGACTGCCGGCCCGCGGTGGACTCTCATTGCGGCAGCAATGGCGGAAGCCTTGACCACGGCCCCTTCCGGGGCCAGATTCCCAAAGAGTATTGCAAGACCTCCGGTTTGACTGTAAGGTTCCTCAAAAGTGCGAATTACTCGTGAATCGTAAATGTAAGAGCTTTTTATGTTCTCAGCTAACGACTTCAGGGTGACAGTGCTTTGGCGATAGTCTGGCGGGGGTGTGCTCTTGCTCAGCTCGCGGAGAATTGCACTGACGCCCCCGGCACGTGCCAAGTCTTCCATGTGCCACTGAGAGGCTGGGCTAATCTTACATAAGCAGGGGGTCTGGTCAGCGACGGCATCAATCCGCCTTATCGGATAATCAATTCCAGCTTCGTGGGCAATTGCAAGCAAGTGCAAAACGGTGTTTGTCGAACCGCCAAAGGCGTGATCGAGCCGAAATGCGTTATCAATTGCCTCCATCGTCACGAGATCGCGCGGTCGCACATCGGTGTCCACAAGACGCATGATTTGTCTTCCAGCCTGGCTGACTAGCTGCCTCCGTTCAGGACTTGTGGCAAGAAGTGTGCCGTTCCCGGGGAGGGCAACACCAAGAGCTTCTGCAAGACAATTCATTGAGTTGGCAGTGAACATCCCCGAACAAGAACCACAGGTTGGACAGGCCTTGGTTTCTAACTCGCTGAGTTCGTGCTTGGAGACTGTCCCTGCCCGATAGCTGCCCACGCCCTCGAACACAGAGGCAAGATCGACCATTCGCCCACTGGCGGTTCTTCCAGCTTCCATAGGTCCGCCACTCACGTAGATCATTGGAATATTCACTCGGAGGGCTCCCATGATCATCCCAGGGACGATCTTGTCGCAGTTAGCAATACATACGAGACCATCTAGGCGATGGGCTTCGGCAACTGTTTCCAGCGAATCGGCAATCAGCTCACGGCTGGGGAGGGAATACTTCATGCCTACGTGGCCCATTGCAATGCCGTCGTCAACTCCGATTGTATTGAATTCAAAAGGGACTCCCCCTGCTTCTCGTACCGCTTCCTTGACGAGACGCCCCAATTCCTGCAAATGCACATGGCCGGGAATAATGTCGACATAGGAATTTACAACGCCGATGAAAGGTTTCCCAAAATCTTCTTCCTTCAAGCCTACTGCCCTGAGAAGGCTCCGATGTGGTGCCCGTGCATATCCTTTCTTGATTTCATCGCTGCGCATACGTCATTCCCTGAAGAGGGACAACCTAGTTAAGCCGTCAAGGTGGAGGGATTGACCGGCCTTCCATCTGGGGCTTGCTCGGGCCTATGTTGTCGGTTCGGCGAACACACTCTGTCTCCGAACGATTTCGTGAACCAAGGACGGCTTGTGGGCTGCGTCCGGTCGCTTCCTCCCTCGATTGCCTCCTTCGGTCTCCCCGAATCCCGAAGTGCATCTGGGATTAGCTGTGAGCTAGTCGCAAGCGCTTCGGGTCGTAATACGTTCCCTCCCGGAGGAGATGGAACACCAAACTCACTACTCGCCAGGTCAGGGCTACGAGCGCAGTCTGCAGCTCCCGCCCCGCGGGCCACCTGCTGAAGCCAATTTTGCCACGGGCGTGATGTCTGCAGCCGATTGCGGATGAGGGTATAGATGTCCTGGATCTTTGTGGAGAGCACCTCATTCCCCCTTGCTGAGTAACCAGGCATTGGGCCTCCCGCTCACCCCGAGCCCCCACGGTGGGCACGCTCCCGCGATTACTGTTCAACTGCGCTTGGCTACTACATCTATCTCGACTTTGATTCCTGCGAGGAGATTGGCTCCCACAGTCGTTCTAGCAGGCGGTGCTTCGGGGAAAAATTCACAATACACCTTGTTCATCTTCTCGAAATCATCAAGGTTGCGAAGAAACACACTGCATTTGACCACATCAGCAAGACCTCCTCCCCCTCCTTCGAGGATGGCCTTTATGTTGGTCAAGGTCAAATGCGTTTCCTCTTCGATTGTTCCGGTCTTGAATTCACCGGTTTTCGGATCTACGGGTCCCTGTCCTGATACAAAAATCCACCCATCGGTGTCGATTCCCTGAGAATAGGGACCTTTAGGCTGGGGGGCACCGTTAGTCTTGACTGTTCTCCTCATCTTCTTCTCTGTTCCTCCTTGGTCGGCTTTCTGCAATACAGCTTATGGCCTCCGCTGTTGGGCTTGCCAAGAACTACTAGGACGGCGGGATGTCTCCTGGGTCTATTGATCGCGGAGGTACCAGGGCATCCACCTTCCGAAGCAACCCTAGCAACTGTTCTTTTTGGATAGAATCCAGGCTGTTCGCAGGGAGACGCAGAATTTCGTGATCGCACAGCCTTCGGTGCTTCAAAATGAATTTATGACAGGCTTGCGATTGATTTAGGCTGGTCATGGAAAATGAAAGCAGCGGAGAGACAGCCCAGTAGAGATTTTCGGCTCCTTCGAAATCTCCCTTTTCCAACATTTCAAACATCTTGACCGTGATTTGCGGGCAACCCGGACCCGGCATAACGCCGATACATCCTCGGCGATATGCCTCGGGAAAGAAAATCCCATCCAGTCCCCATATCAGTGGTAGGCGGTCAGCAAAGTATTCAATGTAGGCATTCAAGGCTGGACCCGGATGTGCGAGTTCAATCTTAAGATATCGAATGGTGGTGTTCTCGAGCATTTTATCTAGCAAGGGAATAGGGATATTGGTGCCCAAAAACACAGGGGCATCTTGGACGATAACTGGTACATTGGTCGCTTCGCTTAGTGCTTCGTAGAAGAGTTGTATATTGGTGGCGTCCTTGACGAAAAAGTGAACAGGTGGTGGCGCTAAAAAGGCACTGGCCCCGGCGTGGGCTGCAAATCGACTCAGTTCTACAGAGATCCGTGTTGCGTTCGATCCGACACCGACGATTAGCGGAAGCGCGCCATTGACTTCTTCTGTTGCAGCTTCGATCAGCCGCTTCTTTTCATCTTCCGTCAATTTATAAAATTCGCTTGCGAAGCCGAGGATGGTGATTCCATGAACTTCATTGGAGATCAGAAATCGGATTTGTCGGCGAAAACTCTTGAGATCCAAACTTTCGTCTGCTCGGAAGGGGGTGATCGCAACGGGCAGGCTTCCGTGGATGTGAGGCATGTTCAACTGTTGTTGCATCGCAGCTCGTAACAATGAGCAGATCTTACGAGAGTCAAGGCTCGATATCTACCCTTCCGTCACTCGCAACGTGCTGAACCGAGCTCGCATCCCCATAAGCTACTGCGCGCTGACCAGCGCCCTGCATTTTACCACTCGCAATGTTAGTCGATCTCAACCTAGCACCCCCTGAGCCGGGTTGGCGTGCCGACAGCAAGGGTAGGCACTCGATCGCTTGCGGATCCGGCGAGCCAGCTGGATGGCCGAGCATTTCCGTTCTGATCCATCCCGCTGATATAGATCTAATGAAAAAGCCGCGCCTGAAGGCAGCAGGATGGTTGCTTGGAAGTAACCCCTAGGCTGCGAGGTGGTACAGTGAGAGCGGCCCCGCTGGAAGAGTTACCTCCACGCCCTGTCGCATCAGCATGGGCTGCAGGCACCGATGAGCGATCTGTTCGGTCGAACCGGGCGGAGGTGGCTGGCGATGCACTCCACCCGCCCTGCCTGCGCTGGGCCCGGATCGAAGCGGTTTTCCGGGCTGCGCGCGCGGCCCAGGTTTTTGCGGCGATTTAGAGGCACTCTTTGCCAGCCCGAGTCAGTGTCTGTGCCTGGAGGACGAAATTTAGATGGGGCCGCGGAGGTACGAATCGACCTTTTGTGGTCCGAGCACGTATAGAAGGCCGGCGACATCGCTGCATCACGTGGCTTGACAGCACGGCTCTTCCAAAAAGGCACGCAGGGGCTCAATTCTTCGTTCGCGGGCTGCTGGTGTTTTCTTGGATTGCCTGCTACTAGCGGACAGGCAAAGTTCCCTAAGATGGGAGACTGATTCGACTTTCCGTTCACGCGAGTGGCGACCGCGGAGAATACGAAGTCGACCACTTCTCAGGAGGGAACGTATTGCCTACAATTCCAGAGAAATTGGAACGCGACCCGGGAGTTGCACATTTCCAGCCAGACAAGGTCAAAAGCGCATTTTGCAATTCATGCGGCTGTTTGTGCAGAGCAATAACCGGACTGGCTATAGGGAGACACCTATGCGAATTGTCACCTACATAAGAGGCTGTCAAGACCGTTTGGGAGTCTTGCTGAATGATCAGGTGCTAGATCTGCAAGTTCTTGCCCAACGGGCTGGTGTGGCAGCGCCCTTTTTTTCTTGTATGTCATCCTTCTTAGAGGCAGGCGACGCCAGCTTGACGCTGGCACACCGGATGGTCGAGCAAGCTCGAGCGGTGGATCTGGTCCGGATTCCCGAGGCACAAGCTCTGGCTCGGGTTCATCTTCGGGCGCCAGTCACTCGCCCGGGCAAGATCATCGCTTTGGGGTGGAACTATCGCGACCACGCTGCCGAGCAGAAAGTAGAACCACCCACGACGCCGCTGATTTTTTCCAAGTTTCCCAATAGCATTGCGGGTCCATATGATCCGATTGTGATTCCTCACGAGGATCCACAGGTGGACTACGAGGTGGAATTAGGTGTGGTCATCGGCCGGAGGGGAAAACGCATCCGTGAAGACCACGCTCTTGATTATGTCGCAGGCTACCTCGTCATTAACGACGTCTCGGCGCGCCAATGGCAGTTTTCGGACAAACAGTGGACACGGGCCAAGTCTTGCGACACCTTTACGCCTAGCGGACCTTGGTTGACGATGAGAAACGAGATTTCCGATCCCCACAACTTGAATCTTGAAACACGCGTCAACGGTGAGATACGACAGCATTCGAACACTGGCAATATGATCTTTCGCATTCCTGCAGTGCTGGCCTTCGTGTCGGCCAATATTACGCTCGCCCCCGGCGACATCATTGCGACTGGCACCCCGCCTGGAGTGGGGCTATTCCGGAATCCGCCCATTTTCCTGGCGCCCGGCGACGTCGTCGAGACGGAAATCGAGGGCTTAGGGTGCCTGCGCAACTCAGTGATCATGGAAAACGGGCTGTCAAGCTAAATAAACCAAGCTAGTTCCTGCTTGGTTGGGTGGCGCCACGGTAGGGTCCATGAGCAGCTACTTGGGGGTTTCGTCATCTTTGCGCGTTACTCCTGATGACCTCCCCCGGGATTGTACCACTTGCAATGTTAGTTCACGGCCGGCCCGACACTTCCTGAGCCGGGTTGGCGTGCTCCTAGCAAGAGGTAGAAACTTGAAATCCCTTGGGGCCTACGCCCCGTGCGGGTTCGACCCCCGCCCCGGGCACTTACCAACTTAGCATGCGTACGACCGCCGCCG
>JABAHS010146824.1_pt2 | contig 26692 bp, 22 predicted proteins | sample 7062111 | NCBI WGS metagenome assembly JABAHS01 (sample SAMN14534600, study PRJNA622989) | marine sediment metagenome | biome: marine biome [ENVO:00000428]; feature: marine pelagic biome [ENVO:01000023]; material: deep marine sediment [ENVO:00002113]; isolation source: pool of 4 deep marine... | reverse complement strand
TCTCCCGGCGGCAGAAAACAGTTGGTGGAACCCGGTGTCAACGGGGAACACCGGGCTGGTATCGATTACACGTTTTCGGCGCCGAAATCGGTCAGTCTTGTTGCAGAACTCATCGCACCGGAGATGAAACAGGATATCTATGCTGCTCATACGGAAGCCGTCAAATACGCCATGGATTATTTTGAGGAGCATTACGCCGAAGCCAGAATCACCGTGAATCACGATACCCAAACCATCAAAACCGGCAAGCTCGCCATGGCCATGTTTCTGGAAAATACCTCACGGGAACTCGACCCACAGATACATACCCATTGCGTCATCGCCAACTGCACCAAACGGCCGGATGGCCAATGGCGGGCCATTACCAATGAACAGATGCATCTGCAGAAGATGTTCGTTGGCCAGATCTACAGAAGCGAATTGGCAGCCAAGCTGCAGGAACTGGGCTTGGCGGTGGCGCCAAAACCCAAAGGCTTGTTCGAGATCAAAGGCGTTCCACAAGAGCTGATCGACCTGTATTCCACGCGCGCTGAACAGATACGTCAGAAGTTACCGGAGTTGCGACAACGGTTTCCGAATGCCCGGGAGAGTGTTCTGAAAGCCTTGGCCTCGGAGCGGACCCGTGAAGGGAAAGTTAAGGTGAGTCAAGAAGACTTGCAGGCGCACTGGCAAGCCAAATGGCAGCAAGTGGGCTATGACAAAGAGAAACTATTAAGAGAAATCACATCCCAAAAACAACATGTCGCCAAAGAGGTGAATCATGCCGACCTGGCGTTGGACGTTTTGACCGAATCGGAATCCGTGGTCGAGCGGGAAGCTACTCTGCGTCTGGGGTTACAGCTTGCCATCGGCCAGAAAACCACCCAAGATTTAGAAAGAGAGCTTGCTGCATCCGAACAGGCCGTCGTCCTCGCCACCGATAGGTTGTATACCACTCATGAGATGCTGGCGACAGAGGCGGGGATAGCTCAAGAAATACAAAACACAGCGGACACTCAGAGAGCATTGCTGGCAAAACAGCGGTTTTTGCTCAAACCCACCAACATCAGCCTGACCCAGGACCAGGAAACCTCACTGCTGGGTGTGCTGACCAGCAAAGATAAAATCAAATCCATCGAAGGGGATGCCGGAACGGGCAAGAGCACGCTGCTCAATGTCATTGCCAGAAACTACCAACGCGCCGGTTATGAAGTCGTCCCGCTCAGCCCGACGGCGTTGGCAGCCGAAGGTCTCCGGCAAAAGGGGCTCATCCGGGCCACCACCATCGATGATTTCCTGAATAAATCCTCCAGGTCTCGGCGGCCGCATTTCTTTATTGTCGACGAAGCCTCGATGCTGGGGTCGAAAAAACTCCAGCAAATCATGGCGCGGAGCACCTTTGCCGACTCTGTGCTGATGATAGGGGACAGCAAACAACGAACCTCCATCGAGAGCGGAGCCATCTTCAACAAACTGCAGCAAAAGAAGCTGCTGTCTGCAACCCGACTGCGGCAGAACCTGCGCCAAAAAGAGGGACTCATGCTGGAAACGGTAAGCGCGCTCGCCAACAAAGATGTTTCGAAAGCGTTTGAGCTCCTCGACCAACATCAACGCATATCGCAAATCAAAAACAGCACCAAGCGGCTCGATGCGGTGGTCCAGAAATATGTGACAGCCCCGGATTTGGCCAAAACACTGGTGATTACGGAAACCAACGCCGACCGAGGCCAACTGAATGCGCTCATCCGGCAACAACTGAAAACCGACAAGCGCGTGGCTGGTCACGACCACGCCGTGACAACGCACCATCCGAAACAGATTCATCTGGCTGAAAGAAACCTGAGTCACAGTTACGAAACCGGGGACCACTTCTTTCTGTCGCGGCCAATAGGTGATTTCGGTAAAGGCAGCTTTGGCGAAATCGTGTCCGTGGATCACGACGCCAATACCCTGAAAGCGAAGGTGACCTATCGCGGCAAGACCCGGAAGATGGAACTCGACCTGAGCACACGGGGCCACCATTTGAGCGCTTACACGAAACAGCAACAAGCGTTCGCCAAAGGTGAGAGAATTATGTTCCTCAAGCCGGACAAGCGCCTCGGGGTTGAAAATGGCCGGCAGGCCACCATCCTGGATATAAAAAGTGACGGTACCATTACGGCCAGGACAGACGCGGAGAAACTCGTCAATTTCCATCCACGCGACTATGCCTATGTCGATTACGGCTATTGCACAACCAATTATAAAGTCCAGGGACTGGAAGCGGAGAACGTGATTTACCATGCGGATACCCGCCGGGGTGTGAATTACAACAGCTTTTACGTCGCAGCCAGCCGGGCCACTGACAACCTTCATGTTTACACCAACGATAAGACGGAATTTCTGAAACAGGCACAGCAGGAACAACAGAAGACCTCGACGCTGGATTATGCGCCGAACCAGCTATCCCGACAAAAAGACATGGGGCTGGAATTGAGTCTGCAACCTGAGCCGGGGTTGGGTGAATAATCATGAAGCAACAGCGAAATGCAGGTACGGCAAACGATCCGCTCAAGCTTTTGTTCGAGGTTGATGAGGCGGCGGTGATTCTCAAGATTTCAGTGCGGCATTTACATAGCATCAAATGCAAGGAACTTGACCCGGAAAACAACAAGTTAATCCGGTACATTAACAACGGAAAGCGGGTTCTATTTCCCCGTGAGGAGATAGAGCGATACATCAAGGATGAAATGAAACGGCAATGGGGTACGTGAGAACAAAACTCTTGCATTTTATGAACTGTTTTCTAAATTTAATATTATGCCTGTTAGACCAGTATATGACACAGCCGGTAAGCAACGGAGAGAAAAGGGCTTACTGGTTTGGGATATCGATGTATATGCGAACGGGTTGAGGTCGCGAAAGCGGTTCTTTGGCACCAAAACGCAGGCGTATCGGGAAGAGTCGAAGCTTTATCGGCAGACCCTTCAAAAAGTCGGAGTTCATGACCAAAAGAAGCAAGACCCGACTATTGAAGAATTCTTGCCGGACTACTTTTCCGCAAAAAGTAAACTCAAAAGTCTTGACACGGTTCGCCATCGATTCAAGCACATTCTGAAGTTCCTTAGAGAAACCGGACGTTCTCAGAAAAAACTTACGGACTTTACTTCGAGTGATGTCCGGGCATACATAGCGTGGCGAGCTGAACAGATTCCCGCTAACACCAAGAAACCTGTCTCAGACGTGACGATAAAGAGAGAGGTGATTCAGCTCAAGGGTTTGTTTACCTTTGCGGTCCGGAGTGACGATTATCTCCTGGTCTACAACTGCACGGATTCCGTTGAACTCGTCAAGGAGGCACCGCAATACAATGAAGGGTTAAGCATTGAGCAGTATCATAAGCTCGTGGACTCGGCCGTAGATTATCTCAAGCCACTCCTTGTTTTTGCGGGTAGTACCGGTTGGAGAAAGAGCGAGATGCTGCAACTGCGCTTGCGACGTGTTGTCGTTCACGATTTCGGAGCCTACGCTGAGCTTGAGGATAGTAAAAATTCTGAGGCTCGGAGAACGACGCTGCCACCAAATGTGATCGACGCTCTCAGAAGCGTGGAAAATTGGGGGAAATGTGAGCTGTGCAATAAGCTGGCATCCCATGAGGACGAACAATGTCTGTATGTCTTCACACGATATGGGAAACCCCTGCGCGACATCCGGACCTCCTTGAAGCGGGCCTATCGCGATGCAGGCTTAGAGCACATCTACGACAGCATGAAACCGCTTCACCGGTTCCGAAATTTCTACCGGACGAATCATGCAGAAATCGGTACCGACTATGGCGTAATTATGCGCGAGGGCGGCTGGAAAGACGCGCGGACGTTTCATCGTTACCTGGATAACCGGATGAAAGCGCGTCAAGAAACGGCTAACAAATACGCGGAATTTCTTGAGAAGAATCGGGACTCGAATATCGTGCATCTAGCAAAAAGCAGGGCAACGGATGAAATTTATTGTCAACAGATTGTCAACGAGCGAATTTGGCCGCCACAAGAAAGCTCACCTAAGTTTTTTGAAATAAATAACTTGCCGGGGTGGTGAAATTGGCAGACACGCTGGACTCAAAATCCAGTGGACTTCGCGGTCCGTGAGGGTTCGAATCCCTCCCCCGGCACTCATAGCCGCTACGTTTCTGGCCTGCACCTAACTCCTAATTATCAAATCCTTATGATCCAATTTATAGTCTTGCTCATTGCCATCCTCTCCGGTTTCATCTATTATGTTCTAGACCAGCCTTATGTGACGTTCGCCGGACTTTTCTTGGTCATGCTTTGTTTGAGATTCAATTCCAGAACACTCCATCTGGGCAAATTTGTTGAAATTTTGTTTATTTTTTTCTTAATTTCTTATATTATTGAAGGGTTTAGGATTAGCTATCCAGGCTCGTTGATTATTGTCTTGACGTTCTTGGTTATTCTGATTTTCCTTGAAGGGCCGGAATGGAGTAAATTATATTTTTCAACAAGAAATACCAAAGCATATCTGAGGTTATCGTTATTCGTCTCAGCATTGTTTTTACTTCTTTTTGGCCTGTCAGTTTATTTCAGCATTGATGAGATCGAGAATCCCGTGCAACTGCCCATTGATATTGTGATTATGTTGGGAATTGGGGTGGCCTTTTATTTGCCGATCATGGAGGAAATCATCTTCCGCAGCTTCATTTTTGAAAGGGCAAAATCGGCCGCAGCGGTGTCGATAACGGCTGTATTTGCACAAGGTGCTCTATATGGATTCATGTTGTATCAAAACGGCGTTCCATCGGGAGTTTTGGGATCCATCGTCGGTGGTTTTTTTGGCGTCAGTTTGGGGTATCTGGTGCACAAAAGCGGCAGTATTTATCCGTCTATGTTCGCACATTTTATTGTAACGTTAGGCATTTTTATAGAGTTGGCTATTCTTGGATAGTCCCGAATACATTCGACCTGTGAAACCAGCGGCTCCGGTGAAGTACTTGACCGCCATCACGTTCAAAGACAGCAAGAGATTAGTTGAAGCTACCGCAGCTTTGGAAAGTCAATATGGCGAAATCGACCACGTTTCGCCCGTTTATATGTTTGATTATAGCAATTACTATGAAGATGAGATGGGCTCGGGCCTGCAAAAACAGCTTGTGAGTTTCAGAGATTTGCAGAAAATCGAAGATTTTGTAAAACTGAAATTTTTTAACATGGAGTTGGAATTCGAATACTCGAGGGCTGGAAAACGACAGGTTAACATCGATCCCGCTTATTTGGAACTGGCGAAACTGGTGGTGGCAACCACGAAAAATTACGATCATCGCGTCTATCTCGGACACGGAATTTATGCCGATGTGCAATTGAGGTTTCGAAACGACCAATTCGTAGCCAACGATTGGACGTATCGAGATTATCAATCCCCGGTTGTGTTGGACTTTTTGAAAATTGTGAGAGCTACCTACTTCAGACAACTGAAACGCCGAACCTAATGTCATCGACTACTTACAAAATCGCTGGAGTCGATCGGTCGCAGGCCGAACAGGTCAAAGACTCGATAAAACAGATGGCAAAGGACTCTTTCTCAGACAATGTGTTAAGAGGGATTGGGCTGTTCTCGGGATTTTATGCCTTGAACCTGCAGGGGTTAAAGAATCCGGTCCTGGTCTCAAGCATCGACGGAGTTGGTACAAAAGTCAGAATCGCACAAATGATGGAACAATATCGCTCGATTGGCATAGATTTGGTAAATCACTGTGTCAACGATATCATGGTGAGTGGCGCCGACCCGCTGTTCTTTATGGACTACATTGCTGCAAATAAATTGAATCTGAAGTCGGTTCAGGACATTGTGCACGGTATTTCTGGTGCTTGTAAAGAAGCAAAGTGTGCATTAATTGGCGGCGAAACAGCGGAGATGCCCGGTATTTATTCCGAAAACAGCTTCGACGTGGCCGGTTCAATCATCGGTTTGGTTGACCGGGACGACATCATTGATGGCTACAGAATCTCTGCTGGCGATGTGCTGATCGGTGCTGCGTCGAACGGCTTACATACAAATGGCTATTCGCTCGTGCGCAAAATATTCTTCGAGCAGAAGCATTACCAATGTTCACACTACGTCGAGGACATCCAATCCACGTTGGGCGCGGAACTACTGAAGCCGCATCGATCCTATCGGAATTTGATTCAACAAGTGCGAGCCTTGAATGGGCTACACGGAATTGCACATGTGACGGGTGGCGGCATCGAAGGCAATACGCATCGACTTCTTGCAGCCGGCCTTGGACTTCACATCGATTGGTCGGCATGGGAAGTTCCGGCTATTTTTCGTCTCATTCAGGGCGAAGGCGAAGTACCGGATGAAGAGATGCGAACGGTGTTCAATTTAGGGGTTGGCTTGGTCCTGGTCGTTGAACCAAACAGCACGGACAAAATTTTAGAGACATGTCAGTCGGTTGGTGAGAAAGCATGGGTTCTTGGCACGATAACCACGCAGAATTAGGAGTCAGAATTGTCTAAACTCGGAGTCATCGGCGCAGGAAGTTGGGGAACGGCCCTTGCTATTCTGCTCAATTCAAACGGCAACACGGTTACGTTGTGGGATCGTGATTCGGAAATGCTTGTCACGATCGAATCTGAAGGTGTAAACAAAAAGTATTTGCCTGGCGTGTCCATTCCCCCGGGAATAAAAACCGAGACAAACATTACACGCTTGTCTGATGACAATGAAGGGCTGGTTATTTCGGTCCCCTCGCATGCGGTTCGTTCAGTTATGAGTGAACTTAAGCATGTTAATAAGGACACCATCGTCATAAGCGTTGCCAAAGGGATTGAAAACGATACCCTGCTCAGAGTGAGTCAGATTCTCCAGGAACGTTTTAATGCCACAAGAATTGCGGTTTTATCGGGACCGAGTCACGCCGAGGAAGTGAGTAAAGGCATGCCAACGGTGGTGGTGTGTGCCTCGAAAAGTCTTAATACGGCCAAATGGATACAAAGCGTGTTCATGTCGGAGGTCTTCCGAGTCTACACACACAAAGACGTCATTGGGGTTGAGATTGGCGGTGCTTTGAAAAACATTGTCGCGGTTGCTGCCGGTGTCATTGACGGGGTTGGTGCAGGCATGAATACAAAGGCGGCATTAATCACGCGGGCCCTCGCCGAAATTACGCGATTGGGTACGAAGTTGGGTGCGGACTCACTCACGTTTGCCGGCCTGTCAGGAATGGGCGATCTGATTGTCACCTGCATGAGTAAATACAGCAGAAACCGGTATCTTGGCGAGCAAATAGGGAAAGGCAGGAAACTAAATGAGATCCTCACTGAGATGGTGATGGTGGCTGAAGGCGTTAAAACAACCCGTTCTGCATACGAATTGGCAGCCAAGCACAACGTGGAAGTTCCCATCATCGCAGAAACGTATCGGGTGCTGTTTGAGAATAAAAGCCCGAAACAGGCTGTGCTTGACTTGATGACGAGAGCCGCAAAATACGAGGATTGGGGATAGATGATAAAATCCATCTTACTGGCGGTTGATGGTTCGGTTTATACCGATGCGCAAGTGAAGCACTGTGTTCAGCTTGCCAGGGCATTTCAGGCAAGAATTTCGGTACTCACGGTGGTCGACATTCGCTTTTTTGAATGGGCCGTTTCCATGGGTACAGAGGGTTTTGTGCCGGTCATCCCGTCTGCGGTCTATCAGGAGGAATCGAAGAAGATGCTGGAGTCCAAGGCCGATGCGGTCCTCAAGAAATGCGCCGCTATTCTTCGTAAAGAAAAAATTGATTTTGAGGCTGAAAAACTCCACGGTCCGCCGGCCGATGTCATCGAAGAGAAATCGTATTTGGTCGATCTCCTGATCATCGGCGCCCGTGGCGAATTTGCAAAATGGACCAGCAAATTTGGCGGAGCGACTTTGGAGGTCGTAGTCAGGCAGTGCAACAAACCGATTTTTATTACATCAAAAGAGTTCAAAAAGATTTCGAAGATGTTGATTGCCTACGACGGCAGCGATAAAGCAAATAAGGCACTCCAACTATCCGGCTTTGTCGCTGAAAATTTGCAGGTGCCGGTGACGATTCTTTCGGTGAGTGATAATGAACAAAAAAGAAATCGAGATTTGCAAAATGCAGAGACATATCTGAATCCATATGACGTTGACGTAGAGTTAATGGGAGTCCATGGGAACCCAGAGAAAAATATTGTTCAGATTTCACAGGAAAAAAAATGCGATCTCATCATCATGGGGGCCTTTGGTCATTCTCGATTCAGGGAAGCAATTCTCGGGAGTACGACCGAACAAGTCATGCGAACTTCCAAAATCCCCCTCCTGTTGTCTAAATAACGTCTGAACGAAACAGGAGTCGTTCAGACACACAATAAGAATGATGCAACTTTGAACGTTGATTAGAGAGGATTATCCTAAATGAAGGACAGAGTATACATTTCAGATGTTGCAAGTCATGACGGAAAAGAGGTGAGCATTTACGGATGGCTTTACAACAAACGCTCCAGCGGAAAGCTCTGGTTTTTGCTGATTCGAGACGGTACCGGTATCATTCAGTCGGTGGCCTTCAAGGGCGACGTCCGTGAAGACGTGTTTCAACGTTGCGAAGACGTAACCCAGGAATCGTCGGTCAAAGTGACCGGTACGATTCGCGCCGACAAACGGGCACCGGGCGGGTACGAGCTCCAAATCAGCGATGTTCAAATTCTGCAACTGACCGAAGATTATCCAATCACACCGAAAGAACACGGAACCACGTTTTTGATGGATCACAGGCACATCTGGCTGCGATCGTCTCGCCAGCATGCGGTTCTCAGAATTCGCCATGAAATCATTCGAGCGTGCCGGGATTTTTTCGATAACAGAGGATTCGTTCTGATCGACGCCCCGATTTTTACACCGGCGGCGTGCGAGGGCACCACCACCCTTTTCGAAACCGAATATTTCGGGACCCAGGCTTATCTAACCCAAAGTGGCCAGCTTTACATGGAAGCAGGAGCCATGGCCTTCGGAAAAGTCTACTGTTTCGGCCCCACGTTCCGTGCTGAGAAATCCAAAACACGGCGCCATTTGACCGAGTTTTGGATGATCGAACCTGAGGTGGCATACCTCGATTTGGACGGCGACATGGATTTGGCAGAGGATTTTGTCGAGTACGTTGTTCAGAGGATTCTCGAAACGAGGCGTGAGGAACTCAAAGCCATTGAACGCGATACGGCAGCCTTGGAAAAAGTAAAGAGGCCCTTTCCGAGGATCACCTATGATGAAGCTGCGGAAATTCTCAAAAAAAAGGAGGTGGATTTTGAATATGGCAGCGATTTTGGCGGCGCAGACGAAACCATTATTTCCGAAGGATTCGATAAGCCCGTCATGGTTCACCGCTATCCTACCGAAGTGAAGGCGTTTTATATGAAAAATGATCCGGATGATCCGCGCAAGGCGTTGTGTGTAGATATGCTGGCGCCGGAAGGCTATGGTGAGATCATCGGGGGTGGGCAGCGTGAGGACGACTTAAAGATATTGGAGCGAAAAATCAAAGATCACGATTTGCCCAAAGAAGCCTTTGAATGGTATCTCGATTTGAGACGTTACGGCACCGTGCCGCATGCGGGCTTTGGATTGGGAATTGAGCGGACTGTCGCCTGGATCTGCGGCTTGAAACATGTCCGCGAAACGATTCCTTTTCCGCGACTGATGCACAGGATATACCCGTAATGTTAACGAATAAGATGATTGGCGTGATTGGTGGTGGCCAATGTTCTCCTGAAATAGCCAAACTTGCCGAAGAAGTCGGAGAAAGAATTGCTCAAAATGATGGCTTGTTGATATGCGGTGGCTTATCAGGAGTCATGGAGGCCGCCTGCAAAGGGGCCAAAAAACAACACGGTACGACGATTGGCATTTTACCTGGCGATCGAACATCGGATGCGAATGATTACGTTGATATTGCCATCGCAACCGGGCTGGGCGAGGCGCGAAATGTCATCATTGTCAAATCCTCAGACGCTGTCATTGCCATAAATGGCGAATACGGTACATTGTCTGAGATTTCCTTTTGTTTGAAACTTGGCAAACCGGTGATTGGTCTGAAGACCTGGAACTTTGATCCCGGGATTATTGATGCTAAAGACGCAACTCAGGCACTAAACAAGGTGATGGAGTTGGTGAGATAGATGGACGTATGTGTAAAATTGACAGTAAAAGGACGAGTACAGGGTGTAGGGTTTCGTTGGTTTGTCCAGAAAACGGCCAACAAAGTTAATGTAAACGGTTATGTAAAGAATCTTTTTAATGGTGATGTTGAAATCGAAGCCGAAGGCGCACGCGGTAGGGTAGAGGAGCTTATAAAAGAAGTCAAGGCTGGGCCTCGATTCGCTCATGTTACCGATGTTTTCGTAGAGTGGAAAGAATATGAAGGAAAATACGATTCGTTTGACGTCAAATTCTGATAACAGTTGGAGAAACCCAAATGGCAGACTTACAGAAGTTCATTCGCAATGTCCCTGATTTTCCCAAAAAGGGCATTGGCTTCAAAGACATCACGACGCTTTTGAGAGAGGGCAAGGTGTTTCACGAAGCAGTAGACGTGCTGGCTGAAAAGTTTAGTGATAAGGAAATTCGGAAAATCGTCGGAATTGAATCGAGAGGGTTCATTTTTGGAGCCGCGCTGGCCTACAAGTGGAACATCGGATTCGTGCCGGTTCGAAAGCCAGGCAAGTTACCGGCTGCCACGGTAAAAGAAGAGTATGAATTGGAATATGGTACCGACGCAGTGGAGATGCACAAAGATGCCGTCTCACAAAATGAAAAGGTGCTCATCGTCGACGATCTTCTTGCAACCGGCGGCACCGCAGCCGCAACCTTGAAGCTTGTGAGAAAATTGGGTGGTGACATTCAAGGAGTTGTGTTTTTGATTGAGTTGAATTTCTTAAATGGGCGTGAAAAACTGAAGGGATACGATGTCATTTCAATCATTCAATATGATTCTGAATAGGATTATTTAAGCAAAAAAGCGGCCACAACCTTCTGGGACGAAGCATTACGTGGCCGCCCACAGTCAACCCGCAGGAAACAAACTTGCACCAACCGCATTAATCGCTTTGTTTGTAAACAATTGTTAGAAATGGACCCTGAATTTTTATCCCACAGAAATTCCAGTTCAACTTTTTCCGATCATCGATTCGATGTCTGATTTCGTTCTTCAGCGCCACAGGCGGTATTGAATGCTTCAATCAGAATCTTATCTTTGGCACACTCTTGTAAGATCTTTCTGTTCATTGCTGTGACCTAAGAGAGGTTTCTTTCTTGAACATATCACCATTCAAATTTATTTCTATTCTATTTTATTAGACAGGCGAAGTCGTGTAATGGTTGTTGCCTTTGTTGGATTTTTTGGTATTGATTCTCAGAGCAAAGCTTGTAAGACGCTAAAAAGTACCTGATTTTTGAGCCATTTTGAACTATATTTTTGTGCCGTTGTTATTTGCCCACTATAGCTCAGTAAGGAGTTTCCTAATCCTACCCTTTCCTCGCTTAAATATAATAAAAGCAAAATATTGAAGTCTTCCGGTTCTGGCTTTTTACTTTTGTGTTTAAATGCCTGAATATACAAAATCGGGCACAAGAGAGAAGATGAGAGTTATGACTCCCACAAATCCTACATTGCCCAGCACGTTGAAACAGGAGCATGCCTGTTTAAAACAGGCGACATTGTGGATATCAAAAAAGTCATCATGCGAGAAGTCAGGTCTCACGATTTTTCGGAATGACCACTTGAGTTTCATGTGACAGCAGCGGGATTTTGCTGTGGTGCCCTATGCACCATTTTCCCACATTTGAGAAAAAAATCATCCTATTTCCCATAAATAAGAAAATCGTTTCCCTCTTGTGCACAATACTAATGGCATATGGTTTGCTTCTGAAGAAGTCAAACTACGGGTTACTATCATTCCATAAGTATCCTGTTTATCCAAACTCACTTATTTTGTTTATCTCTTGGTTTGAAACCATTCTAAGCCACAAGGCAAGATAAAAAAACCAAATCGGGGAGGTACATCATGAAAAATCGACAAGTTTTCGGGATCACATTGCATATCTTGATGTGGAGTTTTCTACTGGTGTTGTCGCAAAATCTAATAGCGCAGGGTGAAACGATCACAGTGGACACGACCAGCGATGTGGAAGATTTTGGGGGCGCTCAACAAGTTACCAACCTGCCAGGTCCGGACGGTGTTGTTTCGTTGCGGGAAGCCGTAACTGCTGCCAATAATACGCCAGGCGACCAGGCTATTGAATTCAGAATCCCCACTACAGACCCAGGTTTTAACGGTTCGACGTTTGTCATTCAGATCCAATCAACTCCACCACTTATTGTCGGAGATGATCGCACGACCATCGATGGCACCACACAGACGAATTTTACCGGCGACACCAATCCTAATGGCAGCGAGATATTTCTTACGACCACGCCGCCCTTGGCCAACATCAATGGCCTGACCTTTAATTCAGACGACAATGCCGTCAAAGGCATCGGTGGTTTCCTCCAATTTCGTTACGGAATTGAATTGAACGGCAACAATAATGTTGTAACCGCCTGTCATGATCTGGATGGTCTGAGTGCGGGTGTGCATATTAATGGCAGTAATAATACGATTGGAGGAACCTCATCTGGCGACATGAATACCATAACGAGCAGTGGTAACGGGGTCTGGATGCGAGCAGGTGCGTCCAACAATGTCGTGCTCGGGAACGTCATATTCGGAAATCATAATAGCGGTGTGGATATTGAAGCAGGTGCTTCCGGAAACATTGTAGGTGGCACAGCTGCAGGGGCTCGCAATATCATAATTAACAACGGGCATTTGGATAGCGAGCGGCACCCCGTGGGCACCCAAGTTACTCTCGACGGCGATAACAACGTTGTTCAGGGGAATTATTTAGGTGTCGATGCAACGGGTACGTCCGATCAGAGCGGTTCCGCGAGAGCAGGTCTCGACCTCAGTGGGTCCTTTAACATTGTGGGCGGCACTGAGCCGGGGGCAGGCAATATCGTTTCCGGACATGGATTTACCAACCGGGGCCGGCGCGCGGGTATCTGGATTGACGGCGGCAGCAACAATTCGATTCAGGGAAATTTAATCGGCACGGATGTCACCGGCACCAGTGCCATTGCCAACGAAACGGCCATTCTCATTGATGTGTTTGTTTCCACCAACATTCCCAATACGGTTACTATCAGCCAAAACACAATCGCATTTAGCCTTGAGGAAGGCATTTCGATTGCCGGATTTGGGAGCTCTAATCCTACCGCCATTCAAATTTCCGCTAATTCCATCTTCAGCAATGGCAAACTGGGAATTGATCTCGGGGATGACGGGGTGACCGCGAACGATCCCGGGGACGGAGATACCGGACCGAATGAATTACAGAATTTTCCGGTGATTACATCGGCAACCGACAACGGGACCAGCACGGGAGTGAATGGCACCATCGATACACCCAATCCGACCACAGTCACCATTGAACTGTTTAGCAACATTTCGGCGGACACATCCGGATTTGGGGAAGGCGAGACCTTTCAGATCGCTGTTACTCCTGATGACGCGGGCAATTTTACCGCAACACTACCGGGCGGTTTGAACGGCCAATACCTGACCGGCACGGCAACCGATGCTGCAGGGAATACCTCCGAATTCTCCCAGGCGGTTGAGGTCAGCGGAGGCACCGGAAACCAGCCACCAACGGCTGTGGCCTCTGCCAACCCCACCAACGGCATCGCGCCATTATTAGTCAATTTCACCGGCAGCAGCAGTTTCGATCCGGACGGCGTCATCACTTCCTTTGATTGGGACTTCGGGGATGGCGGGACTTCGACTGAGGCCGACCCGACGCACACGTATCAGAATCCAGGAACCTACACAGCCACCCTCACCGTTACCGATGACGATGGCGCTACGGACACCGACCAGGTGACGATTACAGTCCTGCCGCTGGTGAGTGTTAACCTCACACCCCACAATCCGCCAATTGTAATTCCATCGGGTGGGGGCTCATTTAGCTTCGACGTACAAGTAACCAATAATTCGAACACGTCGACGACCTTCGACGTCTGGAATGAGATTGCTGTGCCGGATGGAAGGAAGCTTACCACGGTAGGCCCGCTTACGTTGACTTTCGAGCCTGGTCAGAGCGGAATGAAAACCTTCACCCAAAACATTCCAGCCGAAGCCCCCGCCGGGCAGTATACCTATAGCTTCTATGTAGGCACTTTCCCTGACAATATCATTGACAGTGACAGCTTTCCATTTAACAAGTCGACGTCACCCACGTTGGCAAAGGCTACTGCTGACGTTCAAAATTGGAAACTGCTTGACGCTGAAACGCACCGGCCATTGGATGCACAGGACTGGGAAGCGTCCCTGGGCAAGACTCAGGTCGATGTGGTGCCAGAAAGCATCGTTTTGGAACAAAATTATCCGAATCCGTTTAATCCAACCACCCAGATTTCTTTTTCTGTTCCAACGGAGAACCATGTCGTGCTCAAGATCTTCAACCAGATCGGCCAGGAAATCATGACTTTGATCGACTCCGAGATTTACGCCGGCCGGTACTCAGTTCAATTCGATGCGACCGAATTACCAAGCGGGATCTATTTCTACCAGCTTCGAGGCCGCAATTTTAACCAGGTGAGGAAGATGACTCTGGTCAGGTAAGGCAGAGGATCTGACAATCGGAAAGCCACCGGATGCGAGCGTTCGGTGGCTTTTCTCTCGGGTTCGTTTATTTCAAGCGCTAAACGCATTGGGGCTCATCATCCTATCCAAACTCCGATACTGAATCACTTCACTAATAAACTCCGGACAAATCTCGTCGGCTCCTTCGACATCCGCAATCGTCCTCGACACTTTCAGAATGCGGTCATGGGTCTGGGCTGAGAGCCCAACTTCGTGATCGCCATTTTCAGGAGTGCATGTCCCTGCTCATCGATTTTGCAATATTCTCTGATGTCCTTTGACTCCATGCGCGCGTTTACAAAACAGATACTCGCGGTTTGTAAACCTCTGCTGCTGAATTTGACGTGCCCGCTTGACGCGTTCGCGGATTGCAGTGGAGGTTTCGTCGGTTTTGTCGCTGACGAGTTCTTTATATCCCACTGCGGGCACTTCGATGTGGATATCGAATGCGATCCAATAAGCGTTGCACTTCTGTGAGTGTGCATGAGCAGTCGTGAGTTGGATCTGAGAAATAGCCACAGAGACATCCATTTATCTTCCATTAACAAACATCCTAAAGAAGGCAAAGAAACCTGAGACTTTGGGACTATATATCAAAAAATTACGTCTGGACAAAGGACTTTCTCAAAAATATTTGGCAAAGTTATTAGGTGTCACTCCGGGTACAAGCATTAATTGGGAAAGGGAAAGGGTAAGGCCGAGAAAGAGGTCTGTGGAGAGGTTGAAACAGGTGTTAAATTGGGAAGAAGTAAGCCTATTCTGCGATGAGAGGCAAAAAATGAGAGACGGAATAAGAGCGACTCGTAATTCTCAAAATCTTTTCAAGTATGCAAGTCAAGTGGACATTAATTAATCCTTTGCGGGTGAAGCTTCAGGCTGAGAAATGATAGGCTGAGCAATTGACCAATATAGAGGAGGGGGGATCGACCCTCATATGACAAATGTATTGACATTGGGACGGCTTTTGTATATTTTTACAGATGGATTAGCTATTGAGGGTTGAAAAGCGCTTGTCCTGCTTTGAATTCAGAGTCTCGAAAAAATTGCCCAACAACCAATTTTCACCCAAAACTACTCTACTCAAGCTGATGAATTAATATGCAGGCATTTCTCAAGCCAAGACGAAGCCAGTTAGAACTGACGGCTCTTTTGTCGGTTGTTATTTTGATCATCGGATTTCGGTTTTCTCCGGCGGAAAAGGTCGAAAAGCGGTATCCCGCGAGTCATGGGGAGAAGTACTGGTTCGATCTAAGGCAGGATCTCATTTTTTCCGAGGAATTTCCTCTACCGGGGTACGAGGCTTCGGACTACGGAAGGGTCGAGTATCCGGCTATTGCGGTAGACAGCAAAAAGAATGTCTACGTGGCCTATAATTACACCTCGGATCGCGGGGATGAGGCGATTTATTTGAATCATTTCAGTGACGAAAGTGTTGAGCTTGAAGCGACAACGGATGTGGCCCGCCGTTACCTGAAAATTACGGACGGACCGGATTGGGAGGAGGCCTTGCAGGTTAGCGAGGTCTCTGAAACGGAATACCGCCCGCGATTGACCGTGACTCCCGAAGATGTGGTTTGGGTGGTCTGGTCGGCGCGACGGAATCAGCAGTGGGAGATTTTCGCACGGACATTCTCAGAGGGAAAATTTGGCGAAGAAATACGGGTGACGGAAAATTCAGTCTACGATTTTCGACCGGTAACTTTGGCTGACCGCTCCGGCAGAGTGTGGTTGCTCTGGGAGCGGGGAACGTCCGACAAAAACATGCAAATTGTCGCCAAATTCATGCTAAACGGAAACTGGTCTGATGAAATCATTTTAGAAGGCCGACCAGGCTATGCGTACCGCCCGGCAATTCTGGAAGCGGGGGATGGCACGATCTGGTTCGCCTGGGACCACACAAACGGACATAATACGGATGTTTACGTCAATTCATTCAAAAATGGCACATTAGGCGAGCCGGTTCAAGTTAGCTTTCATCCCGGCATTGATTGCAAAGCTGCGTTGTCATGGCACCAGAACAAGCTCTGGGTTGCGTGGACGACCAATCGTCGCGGAGAAAATGATTGGGGGATCATTCGCTATCCGATGGTTCGTGCTTACGATGGCCAATCCTGGTTTACACTCCCGTCCGAGATGAAAGGCGTCGATCTTAAGAGCCAAAGCGAGATGCAATCCTACGAATATCCAACCATGACGTTTGATTCTTACGGTCGACTGTACCTGTTCAACCGACATGATCATGTGTTTAGCGCCGCCTATTATGAAAACGGTGAATGGAGCGATAATTGGCTGCTCGATGAAGCAGGATGGGGGCTGCGCGGATTTTATGTGCATTTGGCATGGGTCAGCGAAAATAAGCTGTGGATGGCGCATCGCGATCGCAAAACGGTCTTCCTGCAGAAGATGATTCGCCAGAAGCCACGACAGGCTGAAATCAAGCTTTGGAAATACGAGCCCGCGGACTATCCTGAGAGGCTGGCCACCGTCGAAGAAGATATCCACAGAGGACCCAGAGCAGGCGATTACCGGGTGTATTTCGGGGATCTGCACGTTCACACCGCCTACTCGGACGGCTCCGGCAGCTTCGACGAATTATACACATTGTACAAAAACGTTTATAAAGTAGACTTTCTCGCCATCACCGACCACGACGCACTGCGATTGGGCAACAACCACTTTTCCCCTGGAGAATGGGGCTACCTGAAGGCATTGAATGAGATTTACAACCAGCCGGGAGAATTCGTTACGATAAACGGTTATGAGTGGACCCATTCCACCTGGAGCGGCCGGCAGGATTCCTCCGTTAGAATTGGCCACAAGAATGTTTATTTTAAAGGTGGCGAAGAGAGTCCTTTTTTCAATCATCACGGGAACATCGCCTATGATGCCGTTTCGCTGTTCAGGACTTTGCACGATCATGAAGCCATCGCTTTTCCTCACCATCCGCCGTGGGGCGGGATCACGTGGGAAGACCACGACCCGGACATCGAAACCAACTATGAAATCGTGTCGATTCATGGCGCTAATGAGTACATGGGTAACTTGCCGATTCCGCATCGGGGCGGCATGCCAGGCGCCTTTGCTCAGGATGGACTTGCCAGAGGAGAAATATTTGGTTTTGTGGGTGCATCGGACTCGCACGGGCTGTACTACCATGCCCATGAAGGATGGCGAGAAGACGCCTACAAAGGAGGCTGGACCGGCGTGCTGCTCGACGGACCACTCACGCGGGAAAACGTCTGGCTTGCGTTGAAGGGTCGTAGAAATTATGCTACAGCAGGGGAGAAGTATTACCTGGAATTTGCGATCAATGGTCATCCGATGGGCAGTAGCATCACCGTGAATGAACCACCGCAGATTGTGTTTGAGGTTCGCTCCTACGATATTCTTTACGCGTATATCATTCGAAACAACGAAGAACTCTTCATCTCAGGAAAAATTGGCGGCCCGCTGACGGCCTACAAGGGACTCACCGACGATACTATCCCTCCTGGCAAGAACTTTTACTATTTGCGAGTGGTGTTCAAGGACGGCAAAGTGGCCTGGTCGAGTCCGATTTGGGTGGAGTACTTGCCTGACTAAGTCAAGAATCTGGGGGTTAATTTCAGAGAGAAGGACTACACGTGGGTTCAAAAATTCTGAGCACAATGATTAGTGTGACCCTGATGCTATTTGTCGCTTGCTCAAATCAGACCTTGACAAAGAAATCGGAGTCCTATCCTTTTCAAGAAGAAATACTTGAATACATTTTCAGCGACAGCCTGCGGAGTGATGGCACCTTTCCTTATTATTGGCCCCGCGTCTCCAAGGATACGCTGGACACGCTGCATCTGGGAACCACGACAAACATCGACTACCTGGGGACGAGAATTAGTGCGGTGCGGGAAAATCGCGGTACACATTGTGTGGGCGTGACCTGGCAGGTGTGCATGACCACTTTGCAGGAGTGGGCGGGGCATCAGGGTCAGAATGCTATCTATGAAATGACGGTTGACGACGTGAGGCGCTTTGCCGATAAGTGGTTCATCAAACTCGAAGACGCAAATGGGCTGGCCTCGCTCAGTACCCCCGAGGAAATGGGCGCCGTCCACGCCCTGACCGTTTATGGGCTTGGCAGACAAGTCGCGTTTGAAGAGGCCCGTCCTGGCGATTTTGTGCAGTTTTGGCGAACGGATGACAGCGGCCATTCCTGCATTTTTCTGAACTGGGTGTATGATGGCGCCGGAGAGATCGTCGGTTTTCGTTACTGGGGCAGTCAGCCGCAAACCAACGGCATTGGCACGGACACCGAGTATTTTGTTGCACTATTAGAGGCAGAGCCTGCGCAGAGGCTTGTGAACCGGAAGCGGTTTTATGTCGGGCGGCTCGCGCCGGAAAGGGACTAAGGTGGCGTCCGCGACTTTGCAGCCGCGGGTGCGGTAATTTCCACCTGTTCACTTAAGCCGGCTTTAGAAGTGACGCAGGGCTACTTCAGATCAGCTTCATCCAAAATGTCCCAGATTTTGGGATCCTCCACACCAGCTACCCAAACCGAGAATCCCCTCAGTTTGTACTTTTGCACTAAGTCAAATTTATGCTGAAACGACCGCGCGTCTTCAAAAAAGATGTATTCGAACACGCCGTCATTTTCAAAAAAGGTGTACGGGACTTTTTGTTCTTCGTGCCATGTGATTTCAGCGTCGAACTGTTCCACAATCCCAATTGCCTCCGAGTAGGACAGACTTCTGCTCCACGAACGTGCGTTCACATGATACCGTTCATTGTCGTGAGCTGTGTACCAATGCATGGAAGCAACCGGGATTCCAACCGATAGCTTCTCCGGGGGAACGTGTTGCAGAAAATATTCAATATTCCTGGTCATCCAGGGCACTCCGGCGTTCGGGCCAGGCGGAGTGCGACGCGTATGTTGGGAGTAAGTCATCACCGAAATGAAGTCGCCGTGTTCGGCCAGGGCCTTCAGATCGTAGCCAGCTCGCCAATTCTTGAACAACCATTTGAGATATTTCGTGTTGCCAGGGTACTCTTCCGGTCGGTGGACAACCGCAATACTTAGCTGAAATCCCGCTGTGTGCAACGCCTCTGCGGTTTCCTTGTAGAACTGGGTAAAGAGCTCTTTGTCGTTTATGTTCAGATTCTCAAAGTCGAACTGAATGCCGAGATAGTTATGGGTTTGACATTCTCCCACCATGCTTTTGATGGCACGTTTTCTGGCCACGTCATTTGTGAGCAGTTTATGCAGCATCTCTTGATCAAAACCCGGATTCACGATAAGGGGCATGATCTTCACGTTATGCTTCCGTGCCAACTTGAGAACCCGTGAGTCCACAGAGCCCCAGACGATACCGTCCTCGTCCACACTGTAACCGCCCGGCGCGAGAATGCTGACCTTATCTGCGTTCTTCTTCAAACTCTCAAAGCTGGCTTCTGAGTTGTAATAATAAAATAATGCTTCGATTTTTTGGGGTTGAGAAAAAACTGGCAGCGTGATGAGAACGGCCAGAATAAGACTTGAATAGCAGGATACCTTTTTCATCTTTGTCTCCATTTTGAATGTTGGTTTTAGGATTTTTGATTTACCGGTCGCTGAGGAGATTCCAGACTTCTGGATCCTCCAACCCGAGTCTCCAGACCGAGAATCCGCGCAGCCCGTACTTATGGATTAGATTTAGTTTCGGTCGAAGACTTTTGGCGTTTTCTATGTAGAGATGTTGAAAAACGCCGTCTTTTTCGAAAGCACTGAAGGCAACTTGCTGCTCGCCATTCCATTCCAGGCCGGCGCCGTTCTCTTTCAGGATGGTCATGGCTTGAGCAAAACCCATTCCTCGCCCTCCGATACGGCTTTCATGTGCTTCAGTCGAGGGGAACCAGTGGTAGGAATAGAACGGGATGCCCAGGGAGACCTTTTCCGCGGGCATCTGTGTGAGCAGATATTGGATGCTTTTCTCCACCCAGGGGAGACCCGCCACCGGTCCGGGAGGCGTGGTGTGGTAGTGCTGCTCGTACGTCATGATGGATAAGAAATCGGCCGCCTCAGATAACGCCTTGTAGTCGTAGAAACCGGTCTTGCTCTCGAAGAGCCATTTGGAATAAGCGTCGTCGCCTGGCTGGCCGCTTGTGCGCGGAAAAATGGCAGCGGTTAGCAGGAAACCGTTTTCGTGAAAAGTGGCGGCAGTTTTTTCGAAAAATTGGGTGAAATTTTCCTTGTAATCGACATGCACGTGTTCAAAATCAAACTGCATGCCGAGAAACGCGTTTTCCTTGCACAGCTCCACCATTTGACGAATAGCGTTTTTTGCAGCCACGGAATCATCCAAAACGGCGTGAATGATGGCCGGGTCGAATCCGGGATTGACAACAAGGGGCATAACCCCGATGTCATGCGCTTTTGCCATCGATACGAGTCGTGAAGGTGCCCTTCCAGAAATGTTACCTTGGGCGTCGATGCGGTAGCTTTGTGGCGCTACAATTGTTACCTGTTCGAGATGTTGAGAAAAGCTTTCGAAGCAGTCGTCGGAATCTACATAATAGAAGAGCTGTTCCAACTTTTTTTGCGCAAAAGTCGAGCTGAGCATGCCAAACAAGAGGATGGCTGACATCAAAACTCTGATCATAGGACGTTCTCCGAATTGCATTCGATAGTCATGGTTCTCTTACAAAAATCGGCTGCACCCAGGCCACGTAGCCTGCGGAATCCGTCACTTTGGCCCGGACGTATTTGGTTTCCCCGGAAAGTTCATACGTGGTCGGATTGCCNNAAATCCTTCTTTTGCCGAATCTCAACGGTGATTTTCCGGGGTTCCACCGTCACTTCGTCTAGTTCCACACCGGTGCTTGCGTAGAAAAGCCCGCGCTTGAGATTGGTTACAATTTCTCTGGGCTCAAAGCTGCCTGAACGCACACAAACCCAGCCTCTGCCGGGATTAGAGCGCTCCGGGGAAAACTCTCCCTGGAAGTGGTGGGCATCATCGACGGCGATGCCGTAGATCCGTTTGCCTGAGGTCAACAAATTGTCCCAAACCTCTTCCATGCTGGGCCAGCCGCCACCACCAAAATTGTTCACCAGCGGATGACCATTGAAAATTTCCAACAAGCGATCGTTTTCAATGTGAGCCAGAACAGTGTGATCGAACGCCCATCTGAAATTAGGATGATTGATGTGCGGTACGCCATCCGTCTTTCGCACTGCATTCACATTCTTTTGAATTGTGCCAACCAAAGTAGTGTCCACGATTGGTTCGATTACCCCCGGAATATTCAATCCGTTGACGTGTACCGGCCTTTCTTTGAAGCGCGAGGTAAGCTCTTCCCCGGGAATAAGAAGAAAGGTGCTGTCGACCAAATGCGACAGTTTCGCAGGGTCGGTGAACACATTATGATCCGAAAGCACGAGAAAATCGTAGCCATGCTGTTTGTACCAGTTGGCGACATATTCGGGGGAGGAATCGCCGTCGCTCATGGTTGTATGGGTGTGGGTGTTGCCTTTAAACCAGTGCATTCCGTCGGTTTCAGCAACTTCAAATTCATAATTGCTGCAGGCCGCTAAAGCCAGACAGCAGAGAGGCAAAGCAATTGAACGAAATTTCATTGGATGATTAGTTTGGATTTATAATCGTGAGAAAAAGTAAATAGATAATGAAATAGCGTTTCGACCGTATTTTTACTATCAGCTTACTTGTACAGCGCTTCCGAGCCCGGCTCTTTTTCAATCCAATTGAGCAGGCCGTTTGATAGGTACTCGATTCTATCACCGGTCCTTTGAACCAACGCATAGGAGATGGCGCTGCGCTGTGGGGCATAACATCGTTCCAGGTGCGTTTTAAGATCGATTATCAGGGTGTCATCTCTAGCTTGCAGACTACTTCCGAGTGGGTGACTGACGTACATGGTGCCAGAAGTGTCGGGTGAAACGGAAAACAACCTGATTTTATCAGCAGGAATATTGTCGGTTCGGCGCAATTTCACGACATCGCTTTTGGCACCGTCTCTGGTGACCGGAGCCAGAGCGGGTCTGTAATCATCGCTGCGCTCCAGATAGTGATAATAGAATTCCATGTCTTTTCGGCCTGATAGCAGCATTCTTGGAATTAGTACTGAAGTGCCATCCCAGTAACCGGGATTTACCGTGTACAGGAACTTGAAGGCTTGTTGCATTTTTTCTGCCGTACGGTCATCGTAGTACCCAAAGGGAAAGGCAAAATCCTCCACGCCTTTTTGCTTTTCTCCGAGCAATGTTTTGAGAAAGGGTTGCGATTCATTTAGTGACCTTTTTAGCTCCCTTACGGAATCCACCATGCTTTGGTGTTCATATCCGTGCGCCCCAATGCGATGCCCCCGCTCCGCAAGCCACAGCACTTCGCTCTTAGTAAATGATTTCTCGGTACTGTCACGGGTTCGGGCGGGAATGATGAAAAAAAGCCCCTTAAAGCCGTATCTGTCCATGATGCGCGCAGCTCGCAACTGCGACTTATCACCGTCGTCAAAAGTGAGGATCACTGGTTTCTCCGGCCGACGATCATGTTGCTGAATCTCGGCAGGAAAACACGACTCGTAGCCATTTTGTGACAGGTACTGTGTCAGGATTTCGAAGCGCTCGTAGGTGTCGGTTAGATTGTCTGCGGAGTCAGCTTTATTCGAAAAATAGTGGAAACATAAAACTGGAATAGCGTCCGACGCTGAAGAGCGAGCGTGCAAAAAGGACAGTGCCCCGAGCAACAGCATCAAAGTCAGCACGAGTGAACGATACCTTGGGTGAGATTCCTCTTTCGCCAACATTTTTCTAACCATTTTTAGTTTTTAGCAAGCGGGAGTCCGATTCAGTTGTTGCGGAATTCCTTGATTCGTTCCCACATCCGAGGGTCTTCATCTCCGGAAAACCAGCAGTTGATCGCACGAAGTTTGTATTTTTCTACCAAATCAAGCTTTGTCTCAAAGCTGCGAACATCGTTATCCGCAAAAAACCACTCAAGCAGACCGCCTCGCTCAATGAATCCAAAGAAGGTCTTCTGTGTGGGATCCCATATCAGACTCTGTCCAGGATACTGTTCGAGCAAAGAACGCATCTCTGTCAGGGATATGCTCCGACTCCAGGAGCGTGCGTTTTGATAGTATTTGTTTGGATTTGCGACAGTGAAATAGTGGTACGCTCCCATCGCGATGCCAAGGCTGAGTTTTTCTGATGGAATGAACCGCAGAAAATATTGGGTCACTTTTTCGAGCCAGGTAAAGCTCTGTGACGGCCCGGGCGTGGTTCGTCGTGTGTGCTGAGCATAGCTAGTGATCTTGACGAATTCCCCGATTTTTCCAAAGGCTTTGAGATCGTAGGCACCCCGCCAGTTTTCCATCATCCATTTGCTGTATGTGCCCGGCCCCGCGTGGTCTTGCGTGCGATGAACCGCCGAGATGCTGATCTTGTAGCCATTTTCATGGAGCGTCTGTGCGGCAGCTCGATAAAAAGCCGTCAGAGCCTCTCGGTCATCAATATGAACATTCTCAAATTCAACCTGCATCCCCCATAAGCGGTATTTCTTACAAAGGTGCAGCATCGAATGAATTGTTCGCGCCCGCGCCGCCGGGTCCGTGAGCACACCGTGCGCCCAATCCTTCCTGAACAGACCGCGGTTAGCATCGAAGTTCTTGATTTGGGGCATGAGTTTGACCTGGTGCTCTTTTCCTAACCCAAGGACTCGGGACTCAATCTCACCAAAAACCACACCGCTTTTGTTTACAAAAAACACAGCCGGTAGAATGATGTCCACTTGATCGATGTGTTCCTGCAAAGTGGGGAAGGCCCCTGGACGATATGAAAAATGGACTTCGAGCTCATTTTGCGCCAGACCTCGGTGCACGTCGCAGAAAAACAATAAGAACAATAAAGCAAGCATTCCCCAGGAAGGCAGCTTCGAGAAGCTTCTTTGGGCAGCGGGTCCTTTGTTCATTCGATTTAGGATCTGCTCAAACATGGAATCAATTCAGATATTTCGCGTCAGAAAATCGGCTGTGCGCAACGTCAGCGCAGCGATCCCCATCGCGGGATGAGCCGCTCCGCTGGTAGGAAAGAGGCTGCTGCTGGCGACATACAGATTGTCCAAATCGTGGCAACGTCCCCAGCCGTCACAGACACTGGTTTTCGGATCGTCGCCCATACGGGTGGTACCCATGGCGTGGCTCAGCATCACGGAGCGGCTGGGCCATTTCTTGACGGCTTTAACCTGATCGAGAATCTGGTATCCCAACTCCACCGCTCTGTCCATGGTCGCGTGTTCAAACTGACTCAAGTGGAGCTCAAGAACGGGTATCGCATCGCCGTACTTGTCCTTTTGCCGCGCGCTTAAGCGGACACGATTTTCCGGGTTCGGTACCATCTCGCTTTCGCACAAAATCTTGACGTTGTGTCCGAAGGTTTCCTTCACATGCGATTTCAGCTCTTGTCCCCAGAGTCCGGAAGAAACGGCCATATCGGCGGGAGTAGGGCCCTGGAAATCGCTCGGGAAAATCAATAGATTTCCCATCTCTGGCAAGTTTGAATGATCGTACAGGGTCCACGATATGGAAGTGCCGAACGAAAGACGATGGCTGCCGGTTCTAATCGGCAGGCTTCCGCGGGCGCCAGACAAGGTGTTCAGGATAAAATTGCGACCCACCAGTCCGGAAGAGTTCCCGAGCCCTTTAGCCTGTTGAGTGGGACCGTCTGATAAAAGGAGTAAGCGGGGAGTCTCTACACCTCCAGCAGCAATCACGAAGTAGTTAGCTTCCTGACGCTCTAATTCCCCGGACGCGTTCACGAATTCCGCGTAAGCTACGTTCCGCTTTGAACCAAGGCGAAACCTGCGTACATGACTGTTTGCTTTGACCTTCAAATTGCCGGTGGCTTCAGCTCGCTCAATGTGCGCCAGAGAGGTGTACTTTGCGTCGATGGGACACATGGGGTGACAGGTACCAAAGCCTTGACAGGTTGGACGTTCCGAATGATCTTCGGAATTAATGGCAATTGGATTCGCTCCCAACTCGAGACCGAGGTTTTCGAAGGCGGGCTTGAAGATCTCCTGATCCGCGTAACTAAATGGGTGCGGACGCAGAGGATAGGGGGCCGAGCGGTTTGGATCGCCGGGGGCAGGCGCTCCAGCAACTCCCAGCTCGGCCTCTGCCCGCACAAAATAGGGCTCGAGTTCATCGTACGTAAGCGGCCAGTCGACGCCCCAGCCAAACAAACTGAACATCTTGAAGTCTTCTGGCTTCGGACGAGGTGCGTAAGCATTCCAGCTCAAAGTGGTGCCGCCGACTGCCTTTATTCTACTGGTATTTAGTGAGAGCGGCATTTCGGATTTAGTTTCGTACTCATCTCTATCGTGTTCCAGCCACGGCCACGGATTGCGCCCTCGAAGCACAAGCTCGTAACGGTCGAAAGGGTCGGAAAGGTCGAATCTGGGGCCACTTTCAAGGAGCACAACCGATTTCCCGGCTCTTGCTAATTCGGAGGCCACCAACCCACCGGCCTCGCCCGACCCGATTATGCAAACGTCTACGCTCATTAGTTTTTCCTAAACAATTTCAGAAATCAACAAGACCTCAGTTTGCGTCTATTGCAGCAGGAGGTCTCGTGTAATCGTAGTCAGTTGCCGGAACCCCAGGCCAGGTGTCGTACTTAACCAGGCGCCAGCCGACTGCCGAGGAATAGATTCCCTTCAAAAGGTCTTCCACCACGAACTTTCTGAACCGCAGGCGATCTCGTTGAAAAAATGATCTCGCTAAATCAAGTGGGTGCTGAATCTGCCCCCACTCCGCAGAAGAAGTACCAAACGGGACCAGCGATCGCAGTATTTTGTCTCGATCAGGGAGAGAAAGCTGCGGAAAAGTCGCCGCGGCTCCGGACGCTGCTGTTGCGCGTTTGAGTAGCTGCACGCCTTCACGATAAACCGCGAGATAGCCATCTTCACGAGCGCGGGCCGAGACCCAGTAGCCAACCTCGCGTTTGAGCTGGCTCTGCT
>JABAHS010147547.1_pt1 | contig 26850 bp, 25 predicted proteins | sample 7062111 | NCBI WGS metagenome assembly JABAHS01 (sample SAMN14534600, study PRJNA622989) | marine sediment metagenome | biome: marine biome [ENVO:00000428]; feature: marine pelagic biome [ENVO:01000023]; material: deep marine sediment [ENVO:00002113]; isolation source: pool of 4 deep marine... | reverse complement strand
CTATATAGATTAGTGTACCCCGTAGCATTACATCAGGAAACGCTTATATTTACGGGGGTGAACCGCCGGAGAGCCGTCCGGGCAGCGTTTGCCCGCTACGGGGAGCACGGCATGCGGGGCCGAACGGCCCATCAAGCCAGGAAGGGCCCTGCGGAGGAATATCCCATTGGGGATATAAGGCGTGCCTGATACACCCCATTGGCGGGGTATGCGCTCCGAAACCGCTCCCTCTAGAATTCGCATATCCCTTACAAGCGGCGGCTGTAGCTTGCGAGGCCCGCAGCGCGCCCGAGGCAAAGGATGCACGCGAGGGATTCAAAAACAAAACCTGGTCGCACGGCGCCGGCAGTCGTCATGCGCCCGCGGGCATATGGTCGGGGATCAGGTGAGCAGAGACTGATTTCACAAAAGGAGCATCCCAATGGTCAAGAAATATGAGACTCCGATGCTGGATCAGCTCCAGGGTGGCAAGTGGCCCAGTTTCGTGGACGGCATCAAGCGTCTGGCCAATGAGCACCCGGACGAGCGCATCCGCGCGGTAAACCACTCGCTCCTGGGTCAGTTGGAGCATTCGTACGAAACGCGCAAGGGTTACTGGAAAGGCGGCACGGTGTCGGTGTTCGGCTATGGCGGGGGCATCATCCCGCGGTTCTCCGAGGTCGGCGACGCCTTCCCGGATTCCCGCGAGTTTCATACCCTGCGCGTGCAGCCGCCCGCCGGCAACCACTACACCACCGACATCCTGCGCAAGCTGGCCGACAGCTGGGAAAAGTACGGCTCCGGGCTGGTGACCTTCCACGGCCAGACCGGCAACATCATGTTCATCGGCACCAGCACCAAGAACACCCAGCACTTTTTCGATGAGATCAACGACTACGGTTTCGATCTCGGCGGGGCGGGGCCCTGCGTGCGCACGGCCATGTCCTGCGTCGGTTCGTCCCGCTGCGAGCAATCCTGCACCAACGAGCACAAGGCCCATCGCCTGCTGGTGAACAACTTCATCGACGACATGCACCGTCCGGCCCTGCCCTACAAGTTCAAGTTCAAGGTCTCGGGCTGCCCGAACGACTGCATGAACTCGATTGAGCGATCGGATTTTGCGGTGATCGGGACATGGCGCGACGACATGAAGGTCGATCAGGACGAGATCAAGGCCTATGTCGCCAAGAAGGGACGCAAGTACATTGTCGACAACGTGGTATCGCGCTGCCCTACCAACGCCCTGTCCCTGAACGACGACGACACCCTCAGCGTCGACAACCGCAACTGCGTGCGCTGCATGCATTGTCTGAATGTCATGCCCAAGGCCCTTTCCCCGGGCGACGACAAGGGCGTGACCATACTGATCGGTGGTAAGCGTACCCTCAAGATCGGAGACCTCATGGGCACCGTAATCGTTCCCTTCATGAAGCTGGATACGGAGGAAGATTACGAGCGCCTGGTCGAGCTCGCCGAAGAAACCATCGACTTCTTCGCCGAGAACGCCCTGGAGCACGAGCGCGTCGGCGAGATGATCGAGCGAATCGGCCTGCAGAACTTCCTGGAAGGCATCGGCGTCGACGTCGATCCGCACATGATCAATCACCCGCGCGAGGTCTCCTACGTGCGCACCGACCTTTGGGACGAGGAGGCCGAGAAGTGGTTCGAGCGTCAGGCCGAACAGAAGGCGGCCAGCTAGCGCGGAATTGCGGCAGGGGCGTCGGCCCAAGGCCCGCGCTGCTTGTACCAGGAATTATTGAACCGGTTTTTGGAGGGTAACCATGACTGAAGCAAAGGCAACCCCGCGTCCGCCTATTGAAAGCGGGTGTCCGGACGGGTTCCAGTTTATGCACCCGACGATGCTGAAGAATTTCGGCAACTGGAAGTACCACGAGGACCCGCGTCCCGGCGTGCTGATGCACGTCGCCCATTCCGGCGACAGGGTCTGGACCGTACGGGCGGGCACCCAGCGCATCCTGGACTTGTTCACCCTGCGCAAGCTCTGCGATATCGCCGACCAGTATGCCGAAGGCTACGTGCGCTTTACGATTCGCAGCAACATGGAATTCATGGTCGCCGACGAGGGCAAGGTGCAGCCCCTGATCGATGCCTTGGAAAAAGAGGGCTTCGTGGTGGGCGGCACCCGCAACTCGGTCACCATGATCTCCCACACACAGGGTTGGCTGCACTGCGACATCCCGGGCACCGACGCCTCCGGCGTCGTGAAGTCGATGATGGACGAGCTCTATGAGGAGTTCACGGGCTGGAACATGCCCAATCGCGTCCACATCACCACCTCGTGCTGCCAGATCAACTGCGGGGGTCAGGGCGATATCGCCATCAACATCCAGCACACCAAGCCACCGAAGATCAACCACGACCTGGTCGCCAACGTCTGCGAGCGGCCCTCGGTCGTGGCGCGCTGCCCGGTCGCGGCCATCCGCCCGGCACTGGTGAACGGCAAGCCGTCCCTGGAAGTGGACGAGAAGAAGTGCATCTGCTGCGGCGCCTGCTACCCGCCGTGCCCGCCCATGCAGATCAACGATCCCGAGCACTCCAAGCTCGCGATCTGGGTGGGCGGAAATCATTCCAACGCCCGCAGCAAGCCCACGTTCCACAAACTGGTCGCGGCCGGCATTCCCAACAATCCCCCGCGCTGGCCCGAGGCCACCGCGATCGTCAAGCGCATCCTCAAGGTCTACAAGGAGGATGCCCGGGACTGGGAGCGCATGAACGACTGGATCGAGCGCATCGGCTGGCCGCGCTTCTTTGAATTGACGGAGCTGCCTTTCACCAAGTTCCACATCGACAACTGGCGCGGTGCGCGTAAGAGCTTGAACGCCTCGACGCATATCCGCTTCTGACGTGCATGACGGCAGTCAACAACAAAAGGTAGTTCGACCGATGAAGTTAGCTGTTCAAATCAACGAAGGACCCTACCAGCATCAGGCGTCGGACACGGCATACCAGTTCGTAAAGACCGCCTTGGAGAAGGGTCACGAGATCTTTCGCGTGTTCTTCTATCACGACGGCGTCAACAACGGTACGCGGTTTACGACTCCTCCTCAGGATGACCGGCACATCGTGAATCGCTGGTCCGAGCTCGCCGAAGCGCACAACCTCGACCTCGTGGTCTGCGTTGCCGCAGCCCAACGCCGCGGCATCGTGGACCCCGACGAGGCCAAACGCCACGGCAAGGACGGCGACAACATCGCTCCGGGGTTCCGAATCTCCGGCCTGGGGCAGCTCATCGAAGCGGGCATCCAGTCGGATCGCCTCGTCGTATTCGGCGACTAACAGCGGGAGGAGAACGCCATGGGCGACGAAATGATGGACGAAAGCTACGAAGGTCCGACAAAGAAGTTCCTGTACGTCAACCGAAAGGCGCCGATCGGTACGGTCTACGCCCTGGAGTCGCTGGAGGTCGTTCTCATAGGGGCGGCGTTCGAGCAGGATGTGAGCATGGCGTTCCTGGATGACGGCGTCTATCAGATCGTAAAGGGCGTGGACACAACGTCCGTTGAGATGAAGAATTTCTCGCCGACGTACCGTGCGCTCGAGATGTACGACGTGGAAAAACTCTTCGTATCGAAGGAGGCGCTCGAAGAGAGAGGCCTGACCGCCGACGATCTTCTGGTCGACGTGGAGGTCTTCGATACGAAGCAAATGGCCGATTTGATGGACGAACAGGACGTGATCCTGAGCTTTTAAGCGAGGAGCGGAAAATGCTGCATACCGTAAACAAATCCCCGTTCGAAAGAAACACGCTCGCGTCCTGCCTGAAGCACGCCAAGCCCGGCTCTTCGATTCTGTTGATCGAAGACGGCGTCTACGCGGTAAGCCGGGGAACACAGTTCAGCGAGACTATCGAACAGGCAATGAAAGAGATTACGATATACGCCCTCAGGCCCGATCTCGAGGCGCGGGGGATACAAGACCGTGTGGTGGATGGTGTCGAGCTGGTCGGCTATGACGGTTTCGTGGATTTGGTCGAGCAGAACGAAAGGATCCAGTCATGGCTCTGATGTGCAATCTGTACGTGATTCGTGAGGAGAATCTGACATGACGATCGAAGTGAACGGAAAGACTCTGGAGACGGACGAGGAAGGCTATCTGACCAATCTGAGCGATTGGGACGAAGACGTCGCCAAGGCGCTTGCCGAGAATGAAAACATCGACATGAACGAGAACCACTGGGAGGTGGTCAACTTCCTGCGCGAGTACTACCAGGAGTATCAGATCGCGCCGGCCGTTCGGGTGCTCACCAAGGCAATCGGCAAGAAGCTCGGTAAGGACAAGGGCAACAGCAAGTATCTCTACGAGCTGTTTCCGTACGGCCCGGCCAAGCAGGCGTGTAAGATCGCCGGCCTGCCCAAGCCGACCGGCTGCGTGTAAGGCTGCGTAGCGGCACGGGGGCGGCGTGCCCCGCCCCCCGCTGCGCCCATTCGCGCGTTTCCAGTACGGAGGTTACCGAGGCATGTCGTTCTTGTCGGTCGCGTATGCAGTGCTGTTCTATGTGGCCGGGGCCATCCTGGTTGTTGGCCTGATCTATCGCATTGCGAAGTACGCGCGCACGCCAGCACCCCTGAAGATTCCGACCACGCCGGCCCCGGTGACCGGCGTCGGGGTCGCCGGGCGCCTGGCCCGTGAGGTCGTTTTCTTTGAAAGCCTGTTCAAGGCCACCAAGTGGACCTGGCTGTTCGGCTGGATTTTCCACTTGTCGCTGCTGCTGGCCTTTTTCCGTCATCTGCGCTATGCCTTGACGCCCGAATCCTGGCTTTGGGCGGCGGTCAACCTGCCCGTCGTCCAGACCTTCGGAAAGTATGCGGGCTACGGCATGGCCATCGGCCTGATCGGGCTGCTGGGCCGGCGGATCTTCGTCGATCGGGTGCGCTATATATCCAGCCCGTCGGACTACCTGATGCTGCTGCTCCTGCTGGCGATTGCCGGCAGCGGCCTCACTATGACCTTTCTTGCCCACACTGACGTCGTGCAGCTGAAGGCATGGGCGCTCGGCATTCTCTATTTCGACCCGCAGCCGCTGCCGAGCGATCCGTTCCTGATCCTTCACCTGACGCTGGTTGCCGTGCTCATGATCATTTTCCCGATCAGCAAGCTGTTGCATGCGCCCGGGTTGTTTTTCAGCCCGTCGCGCAACCAGGTGGACAACGCGCGCGAGAGGCGGCACCTTGCCCCATGGGCGGCCCAGCTGGACGGACCCGGCGGGAATCCCTGACTGGCAGATAATTGGAGGTTCGCGTGGCCGAGGACTTCGAAACACCGGAACTGCGAGAGTATCCGATCATCCCGCACCTCGTGGTCGGGGCCATGGAGGGGACCAAGCCCTTCTACGCCAAACCGGAGCACCAGGAGCCCCTGGGATTTCCGGGTGAGCTCGTCGAGGACTGGCAGGACAAGGCCATCGACAAGATGGGCGAGTTGTTGGGCAAGTACCGCGGGCTCCAGGTCTATCTCGACAGCTGCGTCAAGTGCGGCGCCTGCACCGATAAGTGCCACTACTACCTCGGGACCGCCGACCCAAAGAACATGCCCGTGGCGCGCCAGGACCTGCTGCGCAGCATCTATCGGCGTTACTTCACGTTCGCCGGCAAATACTTCCCCAAGTTGGTGGGCGCCCGCGATCTTACCCGCGACGTGGTCGACGAGTGGTACAGCTATTTTCATCAATGCTCCCAGTGCAGGCGCTGCTCCGTGTTCTGTCCCTACGGCATCGACACCGCCGAGGTCTCCATGGCAGCCCGGGAGATCCTCGACACCGTGGGCGTCGGGCAAAAGTACTGCAACGAGATCATCGGCAAGGTGTACAAGGTCGGCAACAACCTGGGGCTGCCAGAGCCCGCCCTGCGCGATACGCTCGAGGACCTCGAGGAGGAGATCGAGGAGGATACGGGCGTCAAGGTGCGCCTCCCGCTGGACGAGGAAGGCGCGGATGTCCTGTTGATCACCCCTTCGGCCGACTTCTTTGCCGAGCCCCACATCGACGGGCTGATGGGCTACGCGAAGGTCTTCCACGAGGCGGGCGTGACCTGGACGCTGAGCTCCTACGCCTCGGAGGCCGCGAACTTCAGCATGTTCATCGGCAGCTACGAGAACATGAAGAAGCAGGCCGAACGAATCCGCAAGGCGGCGCTGGACCTGAAGGTAAAACGAATCGTCCACGGCGAGTGCGGGCACGCCTGGCGCGTCGCCTACAGCTTCTGGAACACCCTGGCCGGCGTCGGACAGGGCGCCGACCCGAACGACAAGTACGCCCAGGAGCTGCAGAGGCAGCTGGACCCCAACTACCCCGTACCCCAGCACATCTGCGAGTTCACCTGGGACCTCATCAAGCAGGGCAAGCTCAACTTCGACAAGTCGGCCAATGACCATCGGGTGGTCACGTACCACGATTCCTGCAACGTGGCGCGCGCCTCACGTATGGGCGATGAGCCCGGGGGCCAGTTCACGATCCCCCGCAACATCATCAAGGCCGTCTGCAACAACTATGTCGACATGCCCGAGGATACCATCGGCGAGGCCACGTTCTGCTGCGGCGGAGGCGGCGGCCTGCTGACCGACGACCTGATGGAGGTCCGCGTCAAGGGCGCCCAGCCGCGCATGCAGGCGCTGCACGAGGTGGTCGAATCCAACGGTGTCACTAACATGGCGGCCATCTGCGCCATCTGCAAGAGCCAGTTCACCAAGGTCCTGCCCTACTACAAGATGGGCATGGACATGATCGTCAGCGTCCACCAGCTCGTGAGCGACGCGATCGTCCTCACGGGCCAGAAGACCGGGGACGAAGAGGAAGAAGGTGAGGAGGCGGCAGAGGCCTAGCCTGCACTCGTCTACAACGGGCCCGGACAAGATTCGAATGGGCGAACAGCTCGAATACTGATTCGCATATAGGAGACCGAGAGATGGCGACTTCCACCGACGAGATGAGCACGAAGCTGACCTTTCGCCGCTTCGAGGAAGGCGATAACCAATGGTCCGATCTGACGGAGCAGATATTCAAGGCGGACTACAGCCATAAGTGTCCGACCTACGTGCATCGCACCCCGCCCTGCCAGGGAAGCTGTCCGGCGGGCGAGGACATTCGCGGCTATCTGGACATCGTGCGCGGCATCGAAAAACCCTCCGCCGACATGACCTGGCAGGAATATGCCTTCCGGCGCAATACGGATGCGAACCCCTTCCCGTCGGTAATGGGCCGCGTCTGCCCGGCTCCCTGCGAGGACGGCTGCAACCGCAACGAGGTCGAGGATCACGTCGGCATCAACTCGGTCGAGCAATTCATCGGCGATACGGCGCTGGCAAACAACTTCAAGTTCGATAAACCTGCCCGGGAAACGGGCAAGCGCGTCGCCATCATCGGTGGCGGTCCCGCCGGCCTGGCCGCCGCCTATCAACTGCGGCGCATGGGGCACGGCTGCACCATCTTTGACGATCATGCCGAGCTCGGCGGTTTCATGCGCTACGGCATCCCGGGATACCGCACGCCGCGTCACGTCCTCGACGGCGAGATCAATCGCATCTTGGCGATGGGTGTAGAGGTCAAGACCAACACCCGCGTCGGCAGGGACGTGTCGGTCGAAGAGCTCGAAAAGGACTATGACGCCCTGCTCTGGGCCCTGGGTACACACTCCGGGAAGATCGTGCCCGTTCAGGGTGGCGCCGATGCGCCGAACAGCATCAGCGGCATCGCCTTTCTCGCGGCGTTCAACGAGGGCCGGCTCAAGGCGGTCTCCGGAAAGGTCCTGGTAATCGGCGGCGGCGACACGTCCATCGACGTAGCCTCCGTGGCCCGCCGACTCGGCTCCATCGGCAATATCAACGAAAAGGACCGCCCGGAGAACGTCGTCCTGGGACACACCGCGCACGATGTGGCTTCCACCGCGGCCCGAGAGGGCGCCGATGTGACGCTGACCTCGCTGTTCCCGGTGGAGAGCATGACCGCCGCCGAGCACGAGGTGCGCGATGCCCTGCACGAGGGCGTCGAGATTCTCGGCAGCGTCATGCCCTTGGAGGCCGTCAAGGACGATGGGGGGCGCATCAAGGCGGTCAAGTTCGCCAGGTGCGCGGTCAAGGACGGGAAGCCGACCCCCGTCGAGGGCACCGAGTTCGAGCTCGAATGCGAGCTGCTGGTATCGGCCATCGGTCAGCGCGGCAACTTGACGGAGGGCCTGGAGGCCCTGGACAACGGCAACGGCTTCATCGACGCCGACAAGAGCTATCAGGTGCCGGGCAAGGCGGGGCACTTCGTGGCCGGCGACATCGTGCGCCCGCACCTGCTCACCACGGCCATCGGTCAGGCCTCCATTGCCGCGGAGGGCATCGACCACTACCTCAAGCACCAGGACGTGGCGAAGCGCCCCAAGGTCGACGTCCATCACTTCAAGCTGTTGCGCAAGCTGCAAGAAACCGGCTTGGAGCCGAAAGAATTCCACAGAGAAGAGCTCGGTGACCTGCGCGGGACCGCCAGCGGCGACTGGGCGGTTCACAACTACGAGGACCGCTCGGCGTTCGAGATCATCCCGGCGAAAAAGCTGTTTCTGGGCCACTTCCCCTATACCGCACGCAACAGGCGCAAGGAGCTGCCGGTCGGCCCGGAAAACGTGATCGGAAACTACAACGAGCGCATGGAAGGTCTGAGCGAAGAGGCCGCCGTAGCCGAGGCCAAACGCTGCATGAGCTGCGGGATGTGCTTCGAGTGCGACAACTGCGTGATCTTTTGCCCGCAAGAGGCGGTCAAGCGGACCCCAAAGGACGAGTCGACCATGGGCCGCTACGTGTACACCGACTACGACCGGTGCATCGGCTGCCATATCTGCGCCGACGTGTGCCCGACCGGCTATATCGACATGGCCCTGGGCGAGTAGACCCGCAAACGAGTGGTAGTACGTATGAAGTTCTTGCACTTGATTGCTCTCATCGCCGCGGGGCTCACCGCGAGCCCCGCGGCCCTCGCCGAGATCCCTATCCCCAAGCCCCCCAAGGGGCGGGGAGACCAGTGCGTCGAGCCCACGCCCGACATGCGGCGAAACCACATGGACTACATCCTGCACCAGCGCGACAGGACGATGCACCTGGGAATCCGCACCAGCAAGCACAGCCTCAAGGAGTGCATCGACTGCCACGTGGTCAAGGACGATACCGGGACCCCGGTGACCTACGCCAGCGAGGATCACTTCTGCAGAAGCTGCCATTCCTATGCGGCCGTGCACATCGACTGTTTCGAGTGTCACGCATCGACTCCCAGTCCCGGGCCGGGCAGCCCGAGGGAAGCGGCAAAGGTGTCGGACCGCGTGACCAAAGCCTCTGCGGGGAACGCCAATGAGTGACGAGCACAACGACGCGACGGATCACGGCCGGCGCCGCTTTCTCGGCACGGGCGCTGCCGCCGCTGCGGGGCTGTCGATCGCACCCGGAGTGCTGCTGACCACGATCTCCCAGGCCAGACCGGCCGACCAGCCCGTTACCGGAGAAAAACGTTGGGGGCTGCTGATCGACACCAACAAGTGCGCCACCGGCTGCAAGGCCTGTGTGAACGCCTGCGACCGCGAGAACGGCCTGGGCGAGGCCGATCACCCCGAGACCGCCGCACGCTGGATCCGCAAGGTGGAGCTGCGCGACAAATCCACCGGGCGTCGCACCTCGCTGCCGCTGATGTGCCAGCACTGCGAGCACCCCCCGTGCGTGGATGTGTGCCCGACCGGCGCCTCGTTCAAGCGCGCCGACGGGATCGTTCTGGTCGACAAGCATATCTGCATCGGCTGCCGTTACTGCATGATGGCCTGTCCCTACAAGGCCCGCTCGTTCATCCACGAGGAGCTCGAGCATCAGGTGGAATACGCGCCGCGCGGCAAGGGCACCGTCGAGGCCTGCACGCTCTGCGTACACCGAGTCGATCAAGGCGGACGGGAACCGGCATGCGTAGAGGCCTGCAACCGCGAGGGTCACAAGGCCATGTACTTCGGGGATCTCAAGGATGAGAACAGCGAGATCAGCAGGGAGCTGAGGAACTACCCGAGCACCCAGATCCGCGCCGATCTGAATCTCAATACCGGCGTGCGCTACCGCGGACTGTGACCCCAGGCGCGCGCCGCGCAGACAGCGATCCCGGAAGCACTACCGTCGAGAAATACAGCGATGAAAACAACCAAGTATCTTGAGCTGGAAGGACGCAGCCCCGGGTTCTACGCCCTGCTCGGCCTGCTGGGCGCGCTGACCTTGATCGGATTGGGCGCGGCCTACTACATGGAGCACCAGGGGCACTGGGTCACCGGCATGACCAATGAGATCGTCTGGGGCACCCCGCACGTGTTCGCGGTGTTCCTGATCGTGGCGGCCTCCGGGGTGCTCAACGTTGCCTCGATCGGCACGGTGTTCGGCCGGCAGATGTACAAGCCCATGGGCCGGCTCTCCGGCCTGTTGGCCGTCACCCTGCTGATCGGGGGGCTGGCCATCCTGGTCCTCGATTTGGGCCGCCCGGATCGGCTCATCGTGGCCATGACCTACTACAATTTCAAATCGATATTCGCCTGGAACATCATTCTGTACACCGGCTTCATCGCGGTCACCGCGGTCTATCTGTGGATGATGATGGAACGCCGAATGAATGCGTTCAGCAAGCCGGCCGGCTATGTCGCGTTCATCTGGCGCCTGATACTGACTACCGGCACCGGCTCCATCTTCGGCTGGCTGGTCGCGCGCCAGGGCTACGACGCCGCAATCATGGCGCCCATGTTCATCATCATGTCGTTTTCCTTCGGCCTGGCGATCTTCATCCTGGTCACCATGGCGGCCTGCCGGTGGACCAGACGTCCGCTGGGCGATTCGGTGCTCAGGCGCCTGAAAAACCTCGAGGGTGTATTCGTTGCCGCCGTGCTCTACTTCGTGCTCGCCTACCACCTGACCAACCTGTATGCCACCGAGCACCACGGCGTGGAGGCGTTCATACTCGCCGGGCCCAGCATCCACACGCCGCTGTTCTGGATCGGCCAGATCCTGATCGGCAGCGTGGCGCCGCTGGTGATCTTCTACTCCGGCCTCGGGCGCTCCCGCGGCTGGATCGGCATCGGCTCGGCGCTGGTCATCCTCGGCGGGCTGGTGCAGGTGTACGTGATCATCATCGGAGGGCAGGCCTATCCGTTGCAGATGTTCCCCGGCATGGAGGTCGTGAGCAGCGGCTTTGCGGACGCCGCGCCCTATCACGCATACACGCCCTCGCTGCCCGAGTTCCTGCTCGGCATCGGGGGAGTCGCCCTCGCCCTGCTGCTCGCGGTGGTCGCCATGCGCGTGCTGCGCTTCCTGCCGGCGAGCCTGGCCGACGAAGAGGTCGATCCGCATGCCGCCGCTCGGGCCGAGGCGGCCTGAGCGCAGGGGTGCGCTTCGGGCCCTCGCGGGGCGAGTGCACGGGCCGGGCGCGATATCGAACGTGAGACTCGCGCCCGCCCAGGTACCGCCGCCGGCGATTTCGTTGACGCGCTATACTGCGTTCGCGTGAGTATCGAGCCATGCCACACGTACTGATCTCCGCCGCACACAAGTCCTCGGGCAAGACGACGTTGACCCTCGGGCTGTGTGCGGCCCTGCGCCGGCGCGGGCAGGTGGTACAGCCGCTCAAGAAGGGCCCTGACTACATCGATCCCATGTGGCTGGCGCGGGCCGCCGGGCGCGAGTGCCACAACCTCGACTTCCATACCCAACGCGAGGAAGAGATCCTCGCCACATTCAGCCGAGCCATGTCGGGTGCAGACGTCGCCCTGATCGAGGGAAACAAGGGGCTGTACGACGGCCTGGATCTCAACGGCAGCAACAGCAACGCAGCGCTGGCGGCCTTGCTCGGCGCGCCGGTGGTGTTGGTGCTGGACGCCCGCGGGATGACCCGGGGCGTGGCGCCGCTGATCCTCGGCCACCAAGCGTTCGATCCCGGCATCCGCATCGCCGGCGTGATCCTGAACAAGGTCGGAGGGGCCCGCCACGAAGCCAAGCTCCGCGCCATCATCGAGCACTACACGGACGTCAAGGTGCTGGGCGCCGTGCACCAGGACACCGGGATCGCCATTGCCGAACGGCACCTGGGGCTCATCCCCACCAACGAGTCCACGCGGGCCGATGAGCAGATTCGTCACGTCGCCGACGCCGTTGCCCGCCAGGTCGACCTGGAGCAGCTGCTCGCCCTGGCGGATGAAGCCTCGCTGGAGCCGCTGCCCGCGGTGCCTCCCACACGGGGCCTTCCCCGGCCCGACGTGCGCATCGGCATCGCCCGGGACTCGGCATTCGGGTTCTACTATCCGGGCGATCTCGAGGCCCTGCGCGCGGCCGGCGCCGAGCTGGTCGAGCTCAATACCCTGCGCGACACCCGCCTTCCGCGGGTCGACGGGCTGTTCATCGGCGGCGGATTCCCGGAGACGCATATGGGGCAGCTCGAATCCAACGACTCGCTCCGGGCCGAGATCCGCAATGCCATCGAGGACGGCATGCCGGCATACGCCGAGTGCGGCGGGCTGATGTATCTCGCGCGGACCCTGGTCTGGGGCGAGCGGCGCTGTGAGATGGTGGGCGCGATCCCCGGCGACGTGCGCGTGCACGAACGCCCGCAAGGCCGCGGCTATGCCCGGCTGCGTGAGACATCGTATGCCCCCTGGCGCTGCGGAGGCGCAGGCTCGGGCGCGGTGGAGATCAACGCGCACGAGTTCCACTATTCGAGCCTGGAGAATCTGAGCGGTGACCTTCGATTCGCCTACGAGGTGCTGCGCGGCACGGGCGTCAACGGCCGAAACGACGGCATCGTGCACAAGAACCTGCTCGCCAACTACGTGCACCTCCGCGACGTGGACGGCAACCACTGGGCCTGGCGCTTCGTCGATTTCGTGCGCCGCCACGCCCGGGCTCATCGGATCAACCAGGCATCTTCCACGTAGCCCGCCCGGCGCAACTCCGTTCGAGAATCGACACCACTACACCCGCGTTGGACGGGTGTACAGATGCAAGGGAAACGCAATGTTGAAGCTGACCGACAATGCGATCAAGCAGGTGCTCGATGCGGCCGAGAAGGCGGACGCTCAGGGCATGGCACTGCGCGTCGCCGCCCGGTACAAAGAGGACGGGAGCATCGACTACGCGATGGGATTCGACACACCGACACAAGAAGACGCCCGCAGCAATCAAGGCGGCGTGGAGGTCGTCGTCGATCCGACGAGCGTGGAGCTGCTGGAGGAGTGCACCATGGACTTCGTCGAGCTGGAGCCCGGCGAAATGCAGTTCATCTTCATGAACCCCAACGATCCGCACTACGTTCCTCCCAAGAAAAAGAAGCAGGACAAGTAGCGGATGAGCCCGGCAACGACACGGACAACGACGCGGAGCCGAGAGAAGCCGTGTCAATCGGGGCGTGCGCCGCTGGAGTGCGCCTGCGCTGGAATCGAGTGGCGGCGGTTCCGCGAAGCGGCGCGAGCCCCCCGGCCTTCGGTCGACTTGTGCAATGACGTGGTGAGATCGAATGCATAGGGACGGGAACAACTACGAATTCGACGTCGTAGTGATCGGCAGCGGCCCCGGCGGCTATCGCGCGGCGGTGACGGCGGCCCAATCGGGCGCGCGCGTCGCCGTAGTGGAGAGGGCCGTACCCGGCGGCACCTGTCTGAACGAAGGATGTATCCCCAAAAAGACCTTGGTGCACCTTGCGAACCTGATCGAGGACGTCAACGCGCTGGACGGGCGCGGCATCACCGGAACGATCGCCGGGGACCTGCCCGCCGCCATGAATCACAAGGACCAGGTGATACGGGAGGTCCGCAATACGTTCCCGGTTTGGCTCAAGCGCCTCGGGGTACGGATCTACCGGGGCAGCGCCCGCCTGCTGGATCCGTGCCGGATCGAGATCACCACGGCCGAGGACGGTACGCCCCGCCACGAGGTCCTGCGCACCCGCCGTGTCGTGTTGGCCGCGGGCAGCCGCCCGCGCCGGCACCCCGCCTGCCCGGCGGACGGCGTACACATCCTCGACTCCTCCCAGCTCCTCGCCCGGCTGGGCGCCAAGCCCGAGTCTGTGCTGTTCGTCGGCGGCGGCACCATCGGGGCGGAGCTCGCCTTCTTCCTGTCGCAGTTCGGCTCCCGGGTCACCGTGATCGACGGCTCCAGCCGTTTGCTCAACAATCCAGGCATCCCGGAGCGGGCAAGCGAAATGCTGCAGCAAAAATTCGAGCGCCTGGGCATCGACGTACGCACGGGCGTGTCCGCGGCCTCCTCCTGCGTGGTCGACGGCCAGGTCCGGGTACGCTTCACGGACGGGCGGACGGGCGTCTATGAAAAGGTCGTCGTCGCCATCGGCCGCGAGCCCGTGACCGAGGACCTCAACCTGGAGCAGGCGGGCGTGCTCAGGCACGCTACGGGGGCGGTCGTCACCAATGAGTACCTGGAAACCACGGCCCCCGGAATCTACGCCGTGGGGGACATCAAGCTCGGCCCCGGCACCGCCAACGCCGCGCTGCACGACGGCAAGATCGCCGGTGCCAATGCGGCAAACGGCAACCATCTTCGCACCAACTATCACCTGGTGCCCATCGTGGTGGACTCGGCCTTGGAGATCGCCGCCGTCGGCCTGACCGAGGAGCAGGCCGAGGACGCCGGCTTCGAACCGGATGCGGCGCGCGGCAACTATCGCGGCTCGCCCAAGGCCCGGGGCCGGCAGGACTTTGAGGGGTTTATCGAGGTGGTCCACGACGAGGAAACAGGCCAGCTGCTCGGGGGATGTATCGTCGGCCCCGAGGCCGGCGAGCAGATCCAGATGCTGACCGCGGCCTGCCAGTCCCCGCGCGGGCTGTGGCTGTTCACGGACATCAACTACAGCCACCCATCGTGGTGTGAGGAGTTGGAGCACGCCACCACGCCCTATGCCCAGGAGTTCACCAAATCGGGCAAAGAGGTCTTTCGCCCCGGTATCTACGCCGGGTTCAGCACCAAGCGCTGACCGCAACCCAGCTGATTTGCCGGGAATTTCCCCTGCCGTCGCGCCGGGGGTTGCGATATACTATTGCGCACGCATCCCCGGAGCATGCGCCTTCCGAGGCCATGGAGACCGCGCCATAGGGAGTAACTTGACCACGGCCACCAACCGCCCACAGGCGGGCTCCGACGCGGCCCGCGCCTACCGCCGTGCCGCCCCGCGGACAGCCACCTGGCACACCCGCGGCGCCCTGGCCCGGTGGATGATCCCCCCTGCCTCGGGTTGGCAGCGCAAATCCCGCGGGCTGATCTCCAGCGGGCTGTTCGGGCCGCTGTTGGCCCTGATGACGGTGTTGATCCTGCTCGGCATCAGCGCTTTTCTCGCCCTCACCCTGGAGGACCTGCGCCGGCCTCTGTACCTCCTTCAGCTCGGCCTGCTGGTGATCGGCGTGGCGCTGATCGGCTTCATGCTACTGCGCATCCAGCAGCGCCTGATGCAGCCCCTGGCCCACCTTCGCAATTGGGCCCTGCGCATGCGCGGCGGCAATCTCTCCGCGCGCATACCCGTGCCCGAGGGAGGCGAGTTCTCCGAGCTGGCCAAAGACATCAACGACCTGGGCGAGGAGCTCAAGAAACTCTCCCGGCAGATGGACCGCGAGGTGCGCAAGCAGACCGAGCGCATCGAAACGAAGAGCCGCTCCTTGGAGATCCTCTACGATGTCGCCGCAAGCATCAATACGTCCCGAGACCTCGATGACCTGCTCAGACGTTTCCTGGTAACCCTCTCGGGGGTGACCAACGCCAAGGCGGCCACGGTACGCCTGCTGACCGACGATGGCCGGATGCGCCTCGTCGCCAGCCTGGGATTGGACGAGAAGATCTTGAAGGAAGAAGAGCTCATCCCGGTCCAGCGCTGCATGTGCGGAAAGGCGGTGCAGGAAGGCGAGATACTCTCACAAGAGAATGTCCGCCAGTGCGGCCACTTCGCCGGGCGTCCGTTCTTCGATGACGAGAGTGTCGAGATGATCGCCGTGCCCCTGCAATATCGCGGGAAAGATCTCGGCGTCTACAATCTCTTCGTAGATCAGCCCGGGCTCGTCGGCCGCGAGGATATCAAGGACCTGCTCACCAGCATCGGCCGCCACCTCGGCATGGCCATCGAAAAGGGCCGCCTGGACGAGGAGTCCACGCGCCTGTCCATCCTGCGCGAGCGCACGATGCTCTCGCACGAGCTCCACGACTCTCTGGCCCAGACACTGGCCAGCCTGCGACTGCAGGTCCGTATGCTCGACGAGACCCTGGAGCATGACGGTACCGACGCCGCCGGCGCGCGCGGCGAGGTGCTGCGCATCAAGAACGGCCTGGACGAGGCGTACGCGGAGCTGCGCGAGCTGCTGGGCCACTTCCGGGCACCGTTCGATGAGCGCGGGCTGGTTTCCGCGATAGAGGACGCGATCGACCGGTTCCGCAAGGATACCGGCATCCTCATTTTCTTCCAGAACAATTGGAAGCAGCAACGCCTGCCGTCGGTCATGGAAATGCAGGTGCTGCGCATTGTTCAGGAATCCCTCGCCAACATCCGCAAGCACAGCCGGGCACACGCGGTCAGGGTGCTCATGCGAACCGAGGATGACGGTACCAACATGGTACTGATCGAAGACGATGGAGTGGGCATCAAGGAATGGGCGCTGAGCGGCAAGCTGGGAGAGCACGTCGGGCTCTCCATTATGCAAGAGCGCGCCCGGCGCCTCGGCGGCGAGCTGTCCATCGAGAGCGAGCCCGGAGAAGGCACTCGCGTGGTGCTGACCTTCGGGCCGGACGGCGATGGACAAGGCGATCTACTCCAGATGGTGTGACATGGGCACCGACAAGATGCGCGTCCTGTTGATCGATGACCACGCCCTGTTCCGGGTCGGCCTGGAGGGGCTTCTCGAACGCCGGGATATTGACGTGGCCGCCTCCGTGCCCACCGGCGAAGAAGGTATGAAGCTCGTGCGCGAGCTGGAGCCAGATGTCATCTTGTTGGATATGCGCCTGCCGGAACAGAACGGGATCCAGGTGCTTCGAAGGATGCGCGAGGAGGGAATCGACACCCCCATCGTGATGCTGACGACGAGCGACGAGGAGCGCGACCTGATCGAATCGCTGCGCAACGGCGCCCAGGGCTATCTGCTCAAGGACATGGACCCCGATGAGCTCGTCCAGGCCCTCCAGGAGGTCACGGCCGGAAGGACCGTGGTGGCCCCGGAGCTATCCGCGGTGCTCGCCAAGGTGGTCCAGCACGGTGACGTCAAGAGCGCGGCCCAGGTCAGTCCGTTCTCCACCCTCACGCCGCGCGAACAGGAGATCCTGTGCCATCTCGCGGAGGGGCAAAGCAATAAGGTCATCGCCAAGAGGCTCGGAATCTCGGACGGCACGGTCAAGCTTCACGTCAAGGCGATCTTGCGCAAGCTCGGCGTGCACTCGCGCGTCGAGGCGGCGGTGATCGCCGTCGAGCAGGACCTGTGTCAGAAGGGCTGACCGCGGCGCAAGGCCGCAACTCCCGGTCAATTCATGCAGTGATTCGGTTCCAGCAGCGAGGCCGAGGCCTCGCCCCTTCGGGTAGACAGCCATGAAGAAGTACACCGATCTCATCAATGAGGTGCTGCCGCACATCAGCGAGGCCTTCCCCTGGGACCTGCAGGAGCAGATGTCGGCGGGCGACGACATACTCCTGGTCGATATCCGCGAGCCGTACGAATTCCAGGCCATGCACATCGAGAGATCCATCAACGTGCCGCGCGGCATCCTCGAATCGGCCTGCGACTGGGGCTACGAGGAGACCGTGCCCGCGCTGGCCGCGGCACGCGAGCGCGAGGTCTTGCTGATCTGCCGGTCCGGAAATCGCAGCGCCCTGGCGGCACACACCCTGAAGCAGATGGGCTACCGGCAAGCCGTCTCGCTGAAGACCGGGCTCAAGGGCTGGAACGACTACGAGCAGCCTTTGGTCGACGCGCAGGGCAGGCCCGTGGATATCGAGCGGGCGGACAAGTACTTCGAGGCCAAGGTGCGCCCGGAGCAGATGGGCACGACTGTTAGAGGTAGTCGACAGTAGACAGTGGACGGTTGACAGGGATAAACAGAGCCGCAGAGGAAAAAGCTTATCAGGCGCGGGCCGTCATGCATCATTCCCTGGCGCCCTTCCCTGTCTACTGTCTACCGTCCACTGTCTACTATCTATTAGCACCGTAGGGCGGTTCGCCGAAGGCGAGCCGCCCCACGGACACCCCGGCGGACCACCCGCGGCGGCTTGCGCTCGCGCGCAAACCGCCCTACTCGTCTCGACCGATGCGGCTCGTCCCTCACCGCATCCTGCCCAAGCTAGCGGCTTTTCCCTGCCTACTGCCTACTGCCTACTGCCTACTGCCTACTGCCTACTGCCTACTAGCCACCACCGAAGATCTCTTGCTCCTCGTGCTGGGGGTCGAACCACTTGAGCTTGTCGTGGAGCTTGACCACCTCCCCCACGATGATCAACGTCGGCGGCTTGATGGCGGCGCTGTGCACGACGCCGGGAAGGGTATCCAGCGTGGCGGTGAACACCCGCTGGTTGGGCGTGGTCCCCTGCTGCACCAACGCGGCCGGCATGGTGGTGAGCATCCCGTGGGCGATGAGCTCCTTGCAGATGATGTCCACGCCGTGCAGCCCCATGTAGAACACCACCGTCTGCTTGGGCTGGACCAGCACCGACCAATTGAGGTCCATGGTGCCGTCCTTCAAGTGGCCGGTGGTGAACACCACCGAGTGCGCGTAGTCGCGGTGGGTGAGCGGGATGCCCGCGTAGGCGGCCACGCCCGAGGCGGCCGTGATCGCCGGCACCACCTGAAACGGGATACCCTCCTCGGCCAGGGTGTCGATCTCCTCGCCGCCGCGACCGAAGATAAAGGGGTCACCACCCTTCAGGCGGCACACCCGCTTGCCCTCCTTGGCCAGCCGCACCAGGAGCTGATTGATGTCCTCCTGCGGCAGCGCGTGGTTGTCGCGCTCCTTGCCCACGTAGACGCGCTCGGCGTCGCGGCGCATCATGGCCAGGACCTCCTTGGACACCAATCGGTCGTGGACCACCACATCGGCCTGCTGCAGCAGGCGCAGGGCGCGAAAGGTCAGCAGATCCGGATCGCCGGGCCCGCCCCCGACCAGATAGACCTCACCCACACCGTGCTCGGCGCCGCCGGCCTGCGCCTGCGCAAAGGCCTTTTCCAGGGTCTCGCGCGCCGCCGCATCCTGGCCCGACAGCACCATCTCCAGGATCGGCCCCTGCAGCACCGACTCCCAGAAGCGCCGCCGGGCGTCCACGTCGGCAAAGACCTGTTTGGCCCGTCCCCGGTACTCCTCCAGGAGCGCGCCGACGTCGCCATAGCGCGACGGGATCAGGGTCTCCAGCCGCGAGCGCAGCAGCCGCGCCAGCACGGGCGAGGCGCCGCCGGTGGATACGGCGATCTGCACCGGGGAGCGATCGATGATCGACGGGACGATGAAGGTGCACAACCGGGGGTTGTCCACCACGTTGACCGGGATGCCGCGCTCGCGCGCGAGCGCCGAGACCCGCTCGTTCACCGCGCCGTCGTCGGTGGCGGCGATGACCGCGGCCCGACCGCCCAGGTCGCCGGCCTCGAACCCGCCCTGCCGGTGGGCGAGCTCGCCGCGCTCGGCCATGGCCTGCAGAACCGGGCACAGCCGCGGGGCCACCACCGTCGCCTCGGCGCCGGCCTCGCGCAGCAACCCCACCTTGCGCGCGGCCACCTCGCCGCCGCCCACCACCAGGCACGACCGGCCCTTCAGGTTTAGGAATACAGGCAAAAAGTCCATTCGATCAGATCAGTTGACAGTCAATAGTGCACAGTATCCAGGTCAGAAAAGGCGCGGCGCCCCACAATTCATCCGGTTTTTCTGGCTACTGTCTACTGTAAACTGTTGACTGCGAAAAGAGGTATATTCTATTGGGGATAGGCGGGGATGGGGAGGCACCGCGCAAGTCACCGGCGCCGCTGGAGGCCCTCCCCCGGACCCCGCGCTCAGATCGTTTCAATTCCGCCCATATAGGGCACGAGTGCCTCCGGGACCCGGATCCGCCCCTCGGCATCCTGGTAGTTCTCCAGGACCGCCACCAGCGTCCGCCCCACCGCGAGCCCCGAGCCGTTCAGGGTGTGCACCAGCTCCGGCTTGCCGGTCTCGGGGTTGCGCCAGCGCGCCTGCATGCGCCGGGCCTGGAAGGCCTCGAAGTTGCTGCACGAGGAGATCTCGCGGTAGCGGCCCTGGCCCGGCAGCCAGACCTCCAGGTCGTAGGTCTTGGCGGCGGCGAATCCGGTATCCCCGGCGCACAGCACTACCGAGCGGTAGGGCAGCCCGAGGCGCTGGAGCACGGTCTCGGCGTGGGCGGTGAGGGCCTCCAGGGCGTCGTAGGAGTCGTCCGGGGAGGTCACCTGCACCAGCTCGACCTTCTCGAACTGGTGCTGGCGGATCATCCCCCGGGTGTCCTTGCCGTAAGAGCCCGCCTCGGAGCGAAAGCACGGTGTGTGGGCCGTCCATTTGCGCGGCAGGCCGTCGGCCTCCAGGATCTCGTCGCGCACCAGGTTGGTGATCGGGACCTCGGCCGTGGGGATGAGGAAATACTCGTGCTCGCCGCGCAGGGCGAACAGGTCATGCTCGAACTTGGGAAGCTGGCCGGTGCCGCGCAGGCTGTCGCCGTTCACCAGGAACGGGACGTAGACCTCTTCGTAGCCGTGCTCGCCGGTATGCAGGTCCAGCATGAACTGGATCAGGGCCCGTTGCAGCCGGGCCAGCGGCCCGTGCAGCACCACGAAGCGCGAGCCCGCCAGCTTGGCGGCCGCCTCCGTGTCCAGCAGCCCCGTCCTGGCCCCCAACTCCACGTGGTCCAGGGGCTCGAAGTCGAATCGGGGCGACTCGCCCCAGCGGCGGATCTCGACGTTGGCGTCCTCGTCGGCCCCCTCGGGGACGCTCTCGTGCAGCAGGTTGGGGATGCCCAGGGCGATCGCCTCCAGTTCCTCCTGCACCGTCGAGAGCTGGCCCTCGACTTCCTTGAGCCGCTCCCCGAGCCGGGAAACCGCCTCGCGCAGGGGCCCGATGTCCTCGCCGGCCGCCTTGGCCCGCCCGATGGCCTTGGAACGGGTGTTGCGCTCGTTCTGCAGCTCCTGGGTCTGGACCTGCAGCGCCTTGCGGCGCTCCTCCAGCCCGGCGAGCCGGGCGGTATCGAGCTCGAACCCGCGGCGGCGCAGCGCGGCCGCCACCCGGTCCAGCTCCGTGCGCAGCAGTCTTGGATCCAGCATGGTCTTCGATCAATCGCCTGTGTTGACGCGGGCCCGCCAGGTGACGATGTGGCCGGGCTCGATCTCGGGGCCGAGGTGCTGCAGGATCTCCTCGACCTTCTCCGGGGTGTCGAAGAACTCCACCACCACCGGCAGGTTCAATGACATGTCCAGCAGGCTGGACGAGTGCATCACGCCGGACTTGCCGAAGCCGCTGATGCCGCGAAAGACGGTCACCCCGCGCACCTTTTCCTGGTCGTGCAGGCGCGCCAACAGCTCCCTGAGGTGGGCCTTCTCCTCGGTCAGGTAGATGCGCACCACGGTCACGTCTGTGCTGTTCAAAGCTGTCGCCCCATGATCATGCCCAGCCAGGTGGCGCCCAGGCAAAACAGCACGCTGCCAGCCACGTTGAGCAGCGCCCGCACGTTCTCTCCCTCCTCGACCAGCAGCAGGGTCTCCATCGAGAACGTGGAGAAGGTGGTGAACGCCCCGAGCACGCCGATCAGAAGCCCCGCCCGCCACTCGGGGCCGGCCACCATGCGCTCGAGCATCACCACGTACAGGATTCCCGTCAACAGGCACCCCGCCACGTTGACCACCAGCGTGCCGTAGGGAAAGCCGCGCCCCAGCAGGGTGGCCACCGCGGTGGAGACACCATACCGGAACAGGGCACCGGCCGCACCCCCGGCGGCGATGGCGAGCAGCGCGGTCAATCCCCCGCCCCCGGGGATGTCGATCTACGATTTCTTCTTGTTCTTTTTCTCATGTTCGCGATCCAACGCCCGCAGGCGCTCCAGCTTCTCGGCGATGCGGATCTCCAGCCCGCGCGCCACGGGGTGGTAATACTTGCGCTCGCCCAGCTCCTCCGGGAAATACCGCTCGCCGGCGGCATAGCCCTCCGGCTCGTCATGGGCGTAGCGGTACTCGCGCCCGTAGCCCAGCTCCTTCATCAGCCGGGTGGGCGCGTTGCGCAGGTGCACGGGCACCTCCAGGGAGCCGCGGGCGCGGGCCTCCTCCATCGCGGCCCCGAACGCCGTGTACACCGCGTTGCTCTTGGCCGCGCAGGCCAGATAGACCACCGCCTGGGCGATCGCCAGCTCCCCCTCGGGGCTGCCCAGCCGCTCCTGCACGTCCCAGGCGCTGAGGGCGAGCTGCAGGGCACGCGGGTCGGCGTTGCCGATATCCTCGCTGGCCATGCGCACCACCCGGCGCGCAATATACAGGGGATCGCAGCCCCCATCCAGCATGCGCGCCAGCCAGTACAGGGCGGCATCGGGCGAGGAGCCGCGCACCGACTTGTGCAGGGCGGAGATCTGCTCGTAGAAGGCCTCGCCGCCCTTGTCGAAGCGACGCAGCCCCTCGGCCACCACCTCGGCCACGGTGGCATCGCTGATCACCTCGCCCCCGTCGCCGGCCTCGGCCAGATCCGCCGCCACCTCCAGGAGGTTGAGGGCGCGGCGGGCGTCCCCGTCGGCGGCCTCGGCGATCATGTCGCGCTGGCGCGGCTCGATCTGCAACTGCCGCGCGCCCAGCCCGCGCTCGGCATCTTCCAGCGCCAGGTCCACGATGCGGCGGATCTCCCCGGCATCCAAACGCTTGAGCACATAGACCCGGGCCCGGGAGAGCAAGGCGTTGTTGAGCTCGAACGACGGGTTCTCGGTGGTCGCGCCGATGAAGGTGACCGTGCCGTCCTCGACGTGGGGCAGGAACGCGTCCTGCTGCGCCTTGTTGAAGCGGTGCACCTCGTCGACGAACAGCACGGTGCGCCGGCCCTGCGCCATGCGCGCCTTCTGGGCGGCATCGATGGCGCCGCGGATCTCCTTCACCCCGGACAGCACCGCCGAGATGCTCAGGAACTCCGCCTCGCACAGGCGGGCGATGAGCCGCGCCAGCGTGGTCTTGCCGGTCCCCGGCGGGCCCCAGAACAGCATCGAGTGTAGATTGCCCGCCTGCAGCGCCTGGCGCAGCGGCTTGTCCGGGCCCAACAGGTGCCCCTGGCCGACGAGCTCGTCCAGGCTGCGCGGACGCATGCGGTCCGCCAGCGGCCGAAAGTCCTTTTGTTTCGCGGGCTGCGCCATTATGCAGTCGACCGGCCGTTCAACCGTGAAGAGGGCCCCGGGCTAGCCCGCATGTCTCGCCGGGATCGCGGGAGCAGGGTTCGAATTCGGTGCCGTAGGCGCCGCTTTGGAAGGAAAGTGGTAGCCGTAGCTACCGCTTGACCGAAGAGCAAGCCTACGGGCGCGAAGACAAGCCTGAACCGCGATAGGGCAACGGCCAAAACAGTGTGTCATTGCGCGATTGCCCTGCATTATGCCTTATTCCTTCCGGGTTTCAGGGCGTTGCGCCATTGCCGTTGGCCGCCCGGTGAGACATGCGGGCTAGAGCCCCTCGCGGACGACGTCCACGCCCTCGGGGACGGTGAACTCGAACAGCCCGGGGTCCAGCCCGGGATTGCGCGTAAGGTTGCGGAACCGGATGCGGGTGACCTGCTCGAAGTTGTCGGTCAGCTCCATGACCTCCAGCTCTTCGCCAAAGCCGATGCGCACCGCCTGGAAGTCCGCCTCCGCCTCGCGCGGCACGAGCTCCACCCACACCAGACCGTCACGCCGTCCGGCCTCGTGGACCCGGAAGCTCTCCTCCAGCGGCCTGGTGCCGCTCAACACGAGCGAGGGCGTGTTGCCCCCCGCGCGATCCAGCGGCTTGACCGTCACCTGCTGCAGATCCGGATCGTAGATCCAGACCCGCTGCCCGTCCCCGACGATGAGCTGCCGGTAGGGCCTGCGGTAGTCCCAGCGAAATCGGTCGGGCCGCTGCAGGGCGACCTCGCCGCCCGACTCCTGCACCGGCTCGCCGGTCTCATCGAAGACGACCTGATCGAACTGCGCCTGCAGGCTGCGCACCTCCCGGTAGAACTCGTTGAGCCGCTCCGTGCCCTCCCCGGCCGCGGCGGACAAGGACGCCACCAACCCGAACAGCCAGGCAAGTGAATGCAATACTCGGTCGATTCGCTTCATGGTCTCGTGCACGGACATGGGGTCGAGGGCTAGGGGCGCGGCATCGCCGCCCCGCGGGCTCAGTCTTTCGGCGGCGCCGGGGCCAGCACCTCGCGGCTGCCGTTGCCCTGCATCTCGCTGACGATGCCGGCCGCCTCCATGGCCTCGATCATGCGGGCGGCGCGGTTGTAGCCGATCTTGAGGCGGCGCTGCACCGCCGAGATCGACGCCCGGCGCGTCTCGGTGACGACGCGCACCGCCTCGTCGTAGAGCGGATCGGCCTCCGTGTCCTCCTCCGGCGCGATCTCTCCGGGAAGCTGCACGGCGGCCTCCATGCCCTCAGAGACGATATCCTCCAAATAGTCCGGCTCGCCGCGGTTTTTCAACCGCTGCACAACGCGGTGCACCTCCTGGTCGGAGACGAACGCCCCGTGCACCCGCGTGGGCAGGCCGCTGCCCGCGCTCAGATAAAGCATATCGCCGTGACCGAGGAGCTGCTCGGCGCCCGACTGATCCAGGATGGTGCGCGAGTCCACCTTGGAGGAGACCTGGAATGCGATGCGCGTGGGAATGTTGGCCTTGATCAGGCCGGTGATGACGTCGACCGAGGGCCGCTGGGTCGCCAGCACCAGGTGGATGCCGGCGGCGCGGGCCTTCTGGGCGAGCCGGGCGATGAGCTCCTCGACCTTCTTGCCGACCATCATCATCATGTCGGCGAACTCGTCGATGATCACCACCACCAGCGGCAGGTGGGTGAGCACCGGTGGCTCCTCGTCCAGCGTGTCCTCCGGGCTCCAGGTCGGATCGGGGATCGGCTCGCCCCGCTCCTCGGCCTCCCGGATCTTGCGGTTGTAGCCGCCGATGTTGCGCACGCCCAGGGTGGCCATGAGCCGGTAGCGCCGCTCCATCTCCGCGACGCACCAGCGCAGCGCGTTGGCCGCGTCCTTCATGTCCGTGACCACCGGGGCGAGCAGATGCGGAATGCCCTCGTAGACCGAGAGCTCCAGCATCTTGGGGTCGATCATGATCAGGCGCACGTCCTGCGGCGTGGCCTTGTACAGCAGGCTCAGGATCATGGCGTTGATGGCCACCGACTTGCCCGAGCCGGTGGTGCCGGCGACCAGAAGGTGCGGCATCCGCGCCAGATCCACCACCACGGGGTGTCCGCTGATGTCCTTGCCGAGCGCCAGGCTCAGGGGCGAGGCGGCGGAGTCGTACTCCTCCGAGTGCAGGATCTCGCTCAGTGCGACCAGCTCGCGGTGCTCGTTGGGGATCTCCAGCCCAACCACCGACTTGCCGGGGATGACCTCCACCACGCGCACGCTCACCGTCGACAGCGCCCGGGCCAGGTCCTTGGACAGGTTGCTGATCTGGCTCACCTTGACCCCGGGCGCGGGCTGCAGCTCGAAGCGCGTGATCACCGGCCCCGGGTGCACCGATTCCACCTGCACCTCGATGCCGAAGTCGGCGAGCTTCATCTCCACCAGCCGCGACATGGCCGCCAGGGCCTCCTTGGAATAGCCCTCCGTGTGCTCCTTGGCCGGGTCCAGTAGCGAAAGCGGCGGCAGCTCGGTGTCCGGCGCCGGCTCGAACAAGGGCACCTGCCGCTCCTTTTCCACGCGCACGCTGGGCTCCAGGGTCTTGATCACCGGCTCGATCTTGGGGGGTGCGCGCTTCTCCTTCTTCTTGTTCTCGATCTTGGCCGCCTCCTCGCGCTCCTGGCGCGCCTGGCGCCCGGCCACGTACTCCTGGAGCCTGCCCCATTGGCGGCGGACCATGGCTACGCCCTCCAGGGTCAGGCGCCCGGTGTGGTCCATGAGCGCCAGCCAAGACAGGCCGGTGAACAGGGTCACCCCCGCCAGAAGCAGGGCCAGCAGGAAGAGGGTGGCGCCCAGCAGCCCGAAGGCGGCGACCAGCGCGCTGCCCACCAGGGTACCGAGAATGCCGCCGGCGCTGGACTCGGGCAGGGCACCCGGCGACACGGCGAAGTGCAGGGTCGCCAGGGCCGCGGCCGAGGCCAAAGTCACCAGGAATCCGGCCCAGCGCAGGGCGAAGGTGCGCCCGTCGAACGCCCCGGTAGCCGTGCGCCCGCGAAAGATCAGCCAGCCGCTGTAGCCGATCATGACCGGCAGCAGGTAGGCCGTGAACCCGAACAGCAAGAGCAGGACATCGGCCGCCCATGCGCCGACCACACCGCCGGCGTTGGCCACGGCTCCGGGCCCGCCGCTGTGGCTCCAGCCCGGATCCCCGCGGTGATAGGACACCAGGGCGATCAGGNNCCGTCCCGAGCACCAGCAGGGCCCCCTCCCGCAGGCCGTGGGCCACGTGGATATTGAGCGGGCGGGAATCCGAGTTCTTGCGGCGGGCCTGGGCCAAATCGAGTTTATCCTTTGCTGTAACTTGTACTAATAACAGATTAATTATTAGAGAATTTCTCCGGACTGGCAAGGGCCTCGGCCACCGCGGGGTGCACCAGGCGGCCGGCACGCACATTGATGCCCGAGCGCAGCCGGGGGTCGTGCTCCAGCTCGCCCTCGGCCAGGGCCTGGACGAACGGAATGAGAGCCGCCGAGAGGGCCTGGGAGGCGGTGCGCGGCACTGCCCCGGGCATGTTGGTCACG
>JABAHS010064249.1_pt1 | contig 26877 bp, 27 predicted proteins | sample 7062111 | NCBI WGS metagenome assembly JABAHS01 (sample SAMN14534600, study PRJNA622989) | marine sediment metagenome | biome: marine biome [ENVO:00000428]; feature: marine pelagic biome [ENVO:01000023]; material: deep marine sediment [ENVO:00002113]; isolation source: pool of 4 deep marine... | reverse complement strand
ACGGCGCTGCCCCGATTGCTTGTATCTCGTATCTCGCCTCTTGTATCTGGGTTTATCTTGTATCTCGTATCTTGTATCTTGTGTTTCATGTCCTACTATCGCCATCACGTCTTTTTCTGCACCAACCTGCGCGAGGACGGCAGCCCGTGCTGCCAGCAGTTCGACGCCCAGGCGATGCGCGACTATGCAAAGAAGCGGGTGAAGCAACTCGGGCTGGCCGGCAAGGGCGGCATCCGAGTGAACACCGCCGGTTGCCTGGACCGCTGCTCCCAGGGTCCTGTGATCGTGGTCTATCCGGACGATGTCTGGTACACCTACGTCGACAAGGAAGACCTGGAAGAGATCATCGATCGCCACCTTNNNNTCCAGGGTCTATATGGATAAGGGAACGTCGTGTGCGCAGCCGTGCAGCCAGCTTTACCGGCGTAAGATACGCGGAAATAGACCGTAGCAATCAGCCTCGCGATATCAGTGGCTTACGCCAAGCCGCAGGCTGCGCGGGCGCAACATAAAGCATTGACAACGGCAACTGAATATTAGAGAATACTTACATTCGGATCTACCGGCATAGTTTAGCGGTAGACCAGTCATGACTCCTCCATCCTCCTTTGGTGGTTTTGGCGCGGCCCCACTTGCCGCGCTTTTTTTGTCCGCTAATACGTCCATCTCGGCGCGCCGTCTTGTGCGGGGCCGCTGATTTCTGTACCATTCCCGGTCTTTCCGAACCGGCATTGAGCCAAGGCCAGGGGAGCACGGATTCCGATGAAGACCTTCAGCGCAAAGCCGGCGCAGGTCAAGCGCGACTGGTACATCGTGGACGCCGAGGGCAAGACCCTGGGGCGCCTGGCGAGCGAGGTCGCGCGCCGGCTGCGCGGCAAGCACAAGGCGGAGTACACGCCCCACGTGGACACGGGCGACTATATCGTCGTCGTGAACGCGGAGAAGGTGCGGGTGACCGGCCGGAAGCTGAGCGACAAGATGTACTACCGCCACACGGGCTATATCGGGCACATGCGCAAGACCAGCCTGCAGGAGATGCAGGCCAAGGCGCCCGCCCGCGTCATCGAGCATGCCGTCAAGGGAATGCTGCCGAAGAATCCCCTGGGCCGCGTCATGTTCCGCAAGCTGAAGGTATACGCGGGACCGGAGCACCGCCATACCGCGCAGCAACCCAAGCCGCTGGAGCTATAGCGCTCGCCGTGGGGGCGGGCGGCCCAGGCCGCATCATTTGACGATTTCGCAGGAACGGACATAAACGTATGGCACAACCCGAACAGTACCAGGCAACCGGACGGCGCAAGACCTCCACCGCGCGTGTGATCCTGCGCCCGGGAGGCGGCAACATCGTCGTCAACCGCCGCCCATTGGGCGACTACTTTGGCCGCGAGACGGCGCAGATGGTCGTGCGACAGCCCCTGCAGGCCGCCGAGGCGACCGAGAGGTTCGACATCACCGTCACCGTTGAAGGCGGGGGGATGACCGGCCAGGCCGGCGCGATCCGCCACGGCATCGCCCGGGCCCTGATGAAATACGATGAGGCGCTGCGCCGCACCATGCGCAAGGCCGGCTTCGCGACCCGCGACGCGCGCGAGGTGGAGCGCAAGAAGGTCGGCTTGCACAAAGCGCGGCGCGCTCCGCAATACAGCAAGCGCTAAGATTGTCTCGCGCGCCGCGCAGAGAAAAGATACAAGAGTCGAGATACAAGAGGTGTGGAGGGCATGGATGCCTTCGAGAAGCTGGACGTTTGGAAACGGAGCTCCCGCTTGTGCGTGGACCTGTACAAGGCCCTGAAGTCTTGCCGTGACGCGGGTTTCCGCGATCAGATCACCCGCGCGGCTCTCTCGGTCCCGTCGAATATCGCAGAAGGATACGAGCGCAATTCTCGCAATGAATTCGCACGTTTCCTCAAGATCGCCAAGGGCTCATGCGGGGAGCTGCGCACGCAATTGTACATTGGCCGCGAGATCGGCCATCTGGACCCGAGCGCCGCGCGGGAGTTCATACGGGAGTCGTCGGAGGTTGCGCGCATGATCGGCGGACTGCTACTGCGCCTGCAGTGAGTCGGTTTGTCTTTCTGTATCTTGTATCTTTTCTCTCGTATCTGATCGTATTGGGGGATCGTCTAGTGGTAGGACAGCGGACTCTGACTCCGCCAACCTAGGTTCGAATCCTAGTCCCCCAGCCAATACCGAAGCCCGCCGCATGGCGGGCTTTTCTTTGGGGCGGGCAAGAAATCCAACGAAAAGGCGTATAGAGGGTACGAGATACAAGATACGAGGTACAAGTGACGAGATACAAGGCCCGTAGGGCGGTTTGCGCGCCGGTGCAAGCCGCCGATGGATGCACCACGGCCGCGGCGGCGCTATCCTTTGTCTTGCTCGCTGTGCGTTGGTGAAAAGGACTTCCCATGCCCAACTACCGTCGCAACCGCGTCGACGGCGGCTGCTATTTCTTCACCGTCGTTGCCCACCAAAGGCGTCCATGGCTCTGCACCCGAAGTGCGCGGCAGGCGCTGCGGGCTGCCGTCAATCGGGTCCGGGACGATTATCCCTTCCGCATCGAGGCCTGGGTGCTGCTGACCGACCACATGCATTGCATCTGGAGCCTTCCCAAAGGCGACCATCGCTTTCCGCTGCGCTGGCAACTGATCAAGACGTACGTTACGCGCAGCATCGCGCCCGCAAGGCGCTTGTGGCAGCGCCGTTATTGGGAACACACCATCCGCGATCAGATCGACTTCAATGCGCACTGCGACTACATCCACTACAACCCGGTCAAGCATGGCTTGTGCGCGGCGCCCGGCGATTGGCGGTTCTCGTCGTTCCACCGTTTCGTGCAGGAGGGGCGGTATCCCCCCGATTGGGCCGCCTTGGAGGGGCCCGGCCTCGGCGAGGACATCGGGTCGGAGTGAAATGTCCGACGGTCGCTGGAGCCGTAGGGCGGTTTGCGCGCCGGCCCAAGCCGCCGCCGGTAGTAGCCACCGAGGTATCGGGCCGGCGGCTCGCCTTCGGCGAACCGCCCCACGGGCATCATTGCGGTCAGTACCTTCACTGTCCGTGCTGGAGTCGTAGGGCGGTTTGCGCGCCGGCGCAAGCCGCCGCCGGTGGTAGCCACCGAGGTACCGGGGCGGCGGCTCGCCTTCGGCGAACCGCCCTACGGGTGCCGAGCTCGGTCTTGTTTTCCTCTGCGTTCTTCGTGCCTTTGGGTTTGCCCATTCCGCGCGGCTCGAGAGACGGATATCTGGCACAAAAACCGGGCAATTGTTGCGGAAAAACAACACATTGGAACTGTGTCGTTTTTTTACGAAATTTTGTTGCACGGACGCACAGAGTTGTTATATTACGTGCGCGGAATAAACATAAGTCATTCGGAGGATTACCGATTATGAATAAGAAGCTTCTTTCCCTGGCAGTCGGTGCAGCCCTCGGTACCGCGCCGATGATCGGCGCCCAGGCCGCCGACGTGAAGGTATACGGCCAAGTGCAGGCCGAGGTCGCGAGCGAGAGCTCGGATCCCCCTCTCCTTTTCGCGACCGACGGGCGCGTCGTGCAGGGTGGTAACAACCAGTTCCAGGACAACATCACCATGGAAGACAACGCCCGCGGGCGCTACGGCCTCACGGCCTCCGAGGACCTGGGCAACGGCCTGACCGCCATCGCCAAGATCGAGTACGATCTAGGCTCCACGACGGACGGCGGCGGCCCCACCCAGCGCGACACCCTGGTCGGCCTGAAGGGCGGCTTCGGCGAGTTCCAGGCGGGTCGGCTCAAGAGCGCCTACAAGTACACCGGCGGCGTCAAGTACGACCCGTTCGTCACCACCAACCTGGAGGCCCGTCGCTACGGCGGCATGACCACGGGCGTCTTCGGCCACAACAGCTTCGTGAGCAACCACCTGGGCTACAAGAACGACCTCGGGGCCGTCGGTTTGTGGATCACGTACAGCCCCGACGAGCAGTCCGGCACCGACGGCGACATGACCGCCTCGGTGAAGTTCGGCGGCGGCGCCTGGGAGGCCTTCGGCGCGCTGGCGCACGATGACGACGCGGACGGCGCCGGCAACGCCTACGACGTCTTCAAGGTGGGCGGCCAGTACCGGATGGGCCCGCACAAGCTCTCCGGCCAGTGGGAGAGCGGCACCGACGAGAGCGGCGGCGTCGACGCCGACGGTAGCCTGCTGTTCCTGGGGTACCAGTTCAAGACCGGCAACACCACCCTGGCCGCGCAGATGGGCACCGGCACCGTGGAGTTCGACATCGCCGGCGCCGACGATCAGGAGAGCACCTACTTCGCCCTGGGCGCCATCCACAAGTTCAGCAAGCAGACCCGCATCTTCGGCGGCTTTGCGAGCATGGAGGTGGAGAACGCCGTCGGTCTCAGCGCCAACGACGGCGACCGCGACGTCGTCACCGCCGGCCTGCGCATGGACTTCTGAGGAGTCCGAGCGACCGTCCAACAATCAACAACACAGCTAGTCGAGCTGACGGGGCCCTCGGGCCCCGTTTTTTTTCTTGGGAATAGTAGACAGTGGACAGTAAACAGTAGACAGGAAAAGCAAAAACCCCCGGTTCGCTTCGGCGGTCACATTAGCGCAGAGGCCGCCAAGTCACATCGCTCTCGCTGCCAGTGCCTCTCCTGTTTACTGTCTACTGTTTACTGGCCACTGTTCGGTAGCGCCCCTTTGTGCTGGGTATTTCCAGCTTGGCGGTGCCCGGCTGCACTCGCGCAGCCGATGCAACTCTCCTGTTCTCGCCTCACCCCGCCGCTCTAACGAACTCCTCGACGGTCATCCCGGCCGTGCGGATGAGTGATCGCAGGGTGCCCTTGGCGACCTCCTTGTGATTCGGCACGGAGAGCGTGGCGTTATGGTTGCCCTTGACCAGGATGATATGATTGCCGCGCTGGCGTGTCACTTCCCAGCCAAACGATTCGAACACATTCACGACCTTGCGGCCGCTGAGGGCGGGAAGTGTCGGCACTACACGGCAATCTCGAGCTGGTGGGTCTCGATGGTCAGGGGCAGGCCCCGTTCGGCCCTGACCTCCAGACACAGTCGGATGGCCTCCTGAATGTTGGCTATGGCCTCTTCCTTCGTCCGGCCCTGGCTCACACAGCCCGGGATCGACGGGCACTCGGTGATCCAGGCGCCGTCCTCGTCGCGGTCGACGGTGATGGTGAATTGCATGCTGCTGCCCTCTGAACCAAGGTCTCTTTATGCTCCCAGTATACCCAGTATACCCAGTATACCGGCCTGATAAAGGGGAAATATGGGGCGAAATGATGCTGGCAAATATGGGCACCCACTGCAAATATGCACGGCAAATATGGGACACTCATGTGGTTGCCGTCTTTTGGCGAGTAGACAGTAGACAGTGGACAGTAGACAGGAAAAGTGAGAAACCCCGGTTCGCTTTGGCGGACACATTAGCGCAGAGGCCGCCAAGTCACATCGCTCTCAGCCCCCGTGCTCTCTCCTGTCTACTGTCCACTGTTTATTGCCCACTGTTCGATAGCGCCCTTCCGTTGTCGGAGCGTAGAACCTAAGTCTCTGTTTCTGTCAGGGCTATTCGGCCATTCCGGCCGCAAACCGGCATGCGGCATGATAAAATACCGCGCTTCGACGCAGCCCCGCCGGCGTAAGGCATGCCCGAGCTTCACACCCAGCGCATCCGCGAGATCCCCTACAACTACACCTCCTTCTCCGATCGGGAGATCGTCATCCGGTTCCTGGGCGAGGAGATGTGGGACGTGCTCAACACCCTGCGCGCCGAGCGCGTCACGGGGCAGTCGGCGCGCATGCTGTTCGAGGTGCTGGGCGACATGTGGGTGGTCACCCGCAACCCCTTCATCCAGGACGATCTGCTCGCCAACCGCAAGCGCATGGGCTCGCTGGTCCACGCCCTGCACCATCGCCTGGACGCCATCGTCGCCCGGGCCGACGGCAACGAGCTGGCGCTGAGGCTGGTGGAGGCCGCGCGCCGCTCCGTGCGCGCCTTCGAGCAGTGGTTTCCCCGCCAGCGCGAGTTGCGTGCCCGGATCCGCCGCCGCCTGTCGCGGGTCACCCGCCGGGACAACATCCAGTTCGACGGCCTGGCCCGGGTGTCCCACGTCACCGACGCCTCGGACTGGCGCGTGCAGTTCCCGGCGGTGGTGGTCACGCCGGATACCGAGGCCGAGATCGCGACGGTCGTCGCCGCCTGCATCGAGCTGGGGCTCACGGTGATCCCCCGCGGGGGCGGCACCGGCTACACCGGCAGCGCCGTGCCCCTGAGCGAGGACTCGGCGGTGGTGAACGTGGAGAAGCTCGAGGCTCTGGGCGCGATCGAGCCCCGCAGGCTCGAGGGTCTCGAGCGCGAGGTGCCCACGGTGCGCGCCGAGGCCGGCGTGGTCACCCGCCGGGTTGCCGATCTGGCAGAGGCTGCCGGGCTGGTGTTCGCCGTCGACCCCACCTCCCAGGACGCCTCCACCATCGGCGGCAACGTCGCCATGAACGCCGGCGGCAAGAAGGCGGTGATGTGGGGCACCACCCTGGACAACCTGGTCTCCTGGCGCATGGTCACGCCCGATGCGCAGTGGCTGGAAGTGGAGCGCCTGGACCACAACCTGGGCAAGATCCACGATCAGGAAACGGTGGAGTTTCGCGTCACCCGCTACGGCGCCGACGGGCGCACGCGCCTCGCCGACCCGGAGACGCTGCGCGTGCCCGGGCGCAGCCTGCGCAAGCATGGCCTGGGCAAGGACGTCACCGACAAGTTCCTCGGCGGCCTGCCCGGGGTGCAGAAGGAGGGCTGCGACGGCCTGATCACCTCGGCGGTGTTCGTGCTGCACCGCATGCCGCAGTACATTCGCACGGTCTGCCTGGAGTTCTTCGGCTCGGACATGCGCCGGGCGGTGCCCGCCATCGTCGAGACCAAGGACTACCTCGACGTCCACCCCGAGGTGCTGCTGGCCGGCATGGAGCACCTGGACGAGCGCTACGTGCGCGCCGTGAGCTATACCACCAAGGCCGCCCGCCGGGAGCTGCCCAAGATGGTGCTGGTGGTGGATGTCGCCGGCGACGACGAGGATGCCGTGGCCCGCGCCGCCTCCGAGGTGGTGCGCCTGGCCGGCGCCCGGGATGCCGAGGGCTTCGTCGCCGTGAGCCCCGAGGCGCGGCGCCGCTTCTGGGCCGACCGGGCGCGCACCGCGGCCATCGCCGCCCACACCAACGCCTTCAAGATCAACGAGGACGTGGTCATCCCCCTGGCGCGGCTGGCCGACTACACCGAGGGGATCGAGCGCATCAACATCGAGTACTCCATCCACAACAAGCTGCGCATGGTCGATGCGGTCCTGGATTATCTGGGCGGCGAGATGCCCGAGCTCAGGGGCCTGCCGGACTACGAGGAGAGCGAGGAGACCACCGAGATCGTCGGCGCCAAGCGCCGCGCCGCCCGGGAGCACCTGGAGGCGGTGAAGGCGCGCTGGCAGCAGACCCTGGAGCGCCTCGACCGGCCGGCTGCCGATCGTCCCGATCTGCTCGATGAGACGGCGCGAGAGCGGCTGCAGCCCGGCGATACGGTCCTGCGGCTGCTGCTGCGCCGGGACCTGCGCATCTCCTACCGGCGCGACGTGGAGCAGGTGCTCAAGGAGATCTTCGGCGGCCGCGAGCTGGGCCGCGTGCGCGAGCGCTTCGACCGCATCCACCGGGAGATCCGCTCCAGCCGCCTGTTTGCGGCCACCCACATGCACGCGGGCGACGGCAACGTGCACACCAACATCCCGGTCAACTCCAACGACTACGTGATGCTGCACGAGGCCGAGCGGGTGGTGGACCGGGTGATGGCGCTGGCCGTCTCGCTGGGCGGCGTCATCTCCGGCGAGCACGGTATCGGGCTGACCAAGATGCAGTACCTGGAGCCCGCGGCGGTGGAGGCCTTCGCCCGCTACAAGGAGCGCGTGGACCCGCAGGGGCGCTTCAACCGCGGAAAGCTGCTGGCCGGCGCCGGACTGGAGGACGCCTATACGCCATCCCTGCGCCTGGTGCAGCAGGAGGCCCTGATCCTGGAGGAGAGCGAGCTGGGGGCGCTCAACGACGATATCCGCAACTGCCTGCGCTGCGGCAAGTGCAAGCCGGTGTGCAACACCCACGTGCCGCGCGCCAACCTGCTGTACTCGCCGCGCAACAAGATCCTGGCCACCGGGCTGATCATCGAGGCGTTCCTCTACGAGGAGCAGACCCGGCGCGGCATCTCGGTGCGGCACTTCGACGAGATGAACGACGTGGCCGATCACTGCACCATCTGCCACAAGTGCCTCAATCCCTGCCCGGTGGACATCGACTTCGGCGACGTCACCATCCGCATGCGCAGGATCCTGCGCGAGCGCGGCCAAAAGCGGGTAAACCTTGGCACCCGAGCCTCCATGGCCTTCCTCAACGTCACCGACCCGCGCACCATCCGCGCCATGCGCAAGGCAATGATCCAGTGGGGCTACGCGGGGCAGCGCCTGGGCTACCGGGTGGCCAGGCGCATCGGATTGGCCGGTGCCCGCCCGCCCGGTGCCACCACGGGCAAGATGCCGGTGCACGAGCAGGTGGTGCACTTCGTCAAGAAGCCCATGCCCGGCAACCTGCCGTCCCGAACCACCCGGGCCATGCTGGGCCTGGAGGACCCCAAGATCGTGCCCATCGTGCGCGATCCGGCTCGGGTGGGCGCCGAGTCCGACGCCGTGTTCTATTTCCCGGGCTGCGGCTCAGAGCGCCTGTTCAGCCAGGTGGGTCTGGCCACCCTCGCCATGCTCTANNGTCGCCATGCTCTACGAGGTGGGCGCGCAGGCGGTGCTGCCCCCCGGGTACCTGTGCTGCGGCTATCCCCAGAACGCGGGCGGCGACGAGGCCCGCGGCCACAAGATCAGCACCGACAACCGGGTTCTGTTCCACCGGGTGGCCAACACCCTCAACTATCTGGACATCCGCACCGTGATCCTGTCCTGCGGAACCTGCATGGATCAGCTGCTCACCTACCGATTCGAGGACATCTTCCCCGGCTGCCGGCTGCTGGACATCCACGAGTACCTGCTGGAGAAGGGCGTGCGCCTGGAGGGCGTTGAGGGGGTGCAATACCTCTACCATGAGCCCTGCCACACGCCGATGAAGACCTACAACGGCACCTCGGTGGCGGGGCAGCTCCTGGGACAGCCGGTGACGCTCTCGGACCGCTGTTGCGGGGAGGCCGGCACGATGGCCGTCTCGCGGCCGGACATCGCCTCTCAGGTGCGCTTTCGCAAGCAGGAGGAGCTGCACGCGGGTATCCGCGGGCTCACCGGCAAGGAAACGGCGCGCGACGGCGCCGTGAAGATGCTCACCTCATGCCCGGCGTGCCAGCAGGGCCTTATGCGCTACGTCGACGACACCGGCCTGGAGACCGACTACATCGTCGTGGAGATGGCCAACCGCCTGATGGGCGGGGACTGGCAGCGGCGGTTCATCGACCGCGCCCGCCACGGCGGCATCGAGCGGGTCCTGCTGTAGGCCGGTCCAGGTTAAAAAATCCAACGCGAAGGCGCAAAGACCAAAAATACAAGATACAAGAAATACTGGGTTACGGTCTGTATCTCGCCACTTGTATCTTGTATCTGTCGTAACCCGTAGGGCGGGTTGCGCGCCAGCGCAAGCCGCCGCAGGTGCCCGCGAACGTCGCTCCGGCGGCTCGCCTGCGGCGAACCGTCCTACATAGCTCATTTACGGAACAGCCACAAGATCACGGTCAGCACGATGCTCACTATGATGGACGTGGTAATGGGGAGGTAAAGCCGGAAGTTGTCCCGCTCGATGACGATGTCGCCGGGCAGGCGGCCCAGCCCCAGCCTGGTGATCCACGGCCAGAGCAGGCCGATCGCGACCATGACGATGCCGAGCGTGATCAGGAATCGGGGCATCTCCCGCTCCTTCCCATCAGGACGAAATAATCTCAACGCAAAGGACGGAGATACAAGATACAAGAAATGCAACCATTCTGGACTTGTATCTCGCCACTTGTATCTCGCATCTATGGTCTTTGCGACCTCGCGTCGGGTTTTTCAGGCCGCTTACCGCGTCATCGTCTTGACGCCGTCCTTGGTGCCGAGCAGGAGCACGTCGGCGGGCCGCAGGGCGAAGAGGCCGTTGGTCACCACGCCGGCGACGTTGTTGAGCTGCGCCTCCAGCTCGGGCGGGTTGGTGATGGTGAGGTTGTGCACATCCAGGATGACGTTGCCGTTGTCGGTGACGAAGCCCTCGCGCCACTCGGGTCGGCCGCCCAGCTTGACGAGTTGGCGGGCCACGTAGCTGCGCGCCATGGGGATGACCTCCACCGGCAGCGGGAACCTGCCCAGGACGTCCACCAGCTTGGACTCGTCGGCGATGCACACGAAGCGCCGGCTGGCGGCGGCGGCGATCTTTTCCCGGGTCAGCGCTCCGCCCCCGCCCTTGGTCAGGTGCAGGTGATGGTCGGACTCGTCGGCCCCGTCGATGTACACCGAGAGGTCGCCCACGCTGTTGAGGTCCAGCACCGGGATGCCGTGGCCCTTGAGCCGCTGCGCGCTGGCCTCCGAGCTCGCCACCGTGCCGTCGATCTTGTGCTTGATCTCGGCCAGGAGGTCGATGAAGTGGTTCGCCGTCGAGCCGGTGCCCACGCCGATTACCGTATCCTGCACCACGTATTCCAGCGCGGCCCGGGCCACTTGCTTTTTCAGATCGTCCTGGGATGCCATGGGAACCTCCTGATGACGCGATGCGGGGATGATACCGAATACAGTAGACAGTCGACAGTGGACACGAACAAGGCCAGGCCCCGGGGTAGCGGGCTTGGGCGGTCGCGGCGTGTGCCCCAGCCCCGGCGGCACGACGGGTCGGGCTCGAATCGGCGACTGTCCTATGCATTTGCCCGTCAAATTGGTAACTTGGCGCTATGCCTGACCGTTACGTCGAGAAGATCCTCAAGGCCCGCGTCTACGACGTGGCGCAGGAGACGCCCCTGGACTCCGCGCCGCGGCTGTCGGCACGCCTGGGCAATCGTGTGCTGCTCAAGCGCGAGGATCTGCAGCCGGTGTTCTCGTTCAAGCTGCGCGGGGCCTACAACAAGATGGTGCTGCTGCCCGAGGAGGTCCGCAGACGGGGCGTGATCGCCTCCTCGGCGGGCAATCACGCCCAGGGCGTGGCGCTGGCGGCCGGCAGGCTGGGGGTCCGCGCCCTGATCGTGATGCCCACCACCACCCCCGGGATCAAGGTGAAGTCCGTGCGCCGGCTGGGGGGCGAGGCCATCCTGCATGGGGATACCTACGACGAGGCCTACCAGCACGCGCAGGGTCTCGCCGCGGAGCAGGAACTGGCCCTCATCCACCCCTATGACGACCCCGACGTCATCGCCGGCCAGGGGACCATCGCCATGGAGCTGATGCGCCACTACGCTGGCGAGCTGCATGCGATCTTCGTGCCCGTGGGAGGCGGCGGGCTGATCGCCGGCATCGGCGCCTACGTAAAATATCTGCGGCCGGAGATTCGGATCATCGGGGTGGAGCCGGACGACGCCCCGTCCATGTACTCGGCGCTGCGCGAGGACCGGCGCGTGCGGCTGGAGCAGGTGGGGATCTTCGCAGATGGCGTGGCGGTGCGCCAGGTGGGCGAGGAGCCGTTTCGTATCGCCCGCGAATGCGTGGACGAGGTCATCCTGGTCAGCGCCGACGAGATCTGTGCGGCGATCAAGGACATCTTCGACGACACCCGCTCCATCGTGGAGCCCGCCGGCGCCCTGGCGGTGGCGGGGCTGAAGAAGTACGTCGAGCGAGACGGAGTCCAGGATAAGAGCTTGATCGCCATCAACAGCGGCGCGAACATCAATTTCGACCGGCTACGACACGTGGCCGAGCGTGCCGAGCTGGGCGAGCACCGTGAGGCGCTGTTGGCGGTGACCATCCCGGAGCGCCCGGGCAGCTTCCGTACGTTCTGCGAGCTTCTCGGCCACCGCAGCATTACCGAGTTCAATTACCGCTATGCCGATCCCAAGCAGGCCCACGTCTTTGCCGGCGTGGAGCTCACCCGCGGCGACGAGGAGCGCAGGGAGATCGTCGAGGAGCTGCGCGCCCGCGACTACCCGGTGATCGATATGACCGACAACGAGATGGCCAAGCTGCACGTCCGCTACATGGTCGGCGGCCACGCCCCGGGAGTGGACAACGAGATCCTCTACCGCTTCGAGTTTCCCGAGCGCCCGGGGGCGCTGCTGAGGTTCCTCACCAGCATGGGCGAGCACTGGAACATCAGCCTGTTTCACTACCGCAACCACGGCTCCGACTACGGACGCGTGCTGGTCGGCATGCAGGTCCCCGAAGCCGAGCGCGCCCGTTTCCAGCAGTTCCTGGACGAGCTGGGATACACCTACCGGGAGGAGGCCGCCAACCCGGCCTACGAGCTGTTCCTGGGGCTGGGGTAGCCCTTCACGGGCGGCCATCCCCTCCGCCTCCGCCATTCCACCGCCTCTCGCCCTTTTACGGGTGGGAGAAGGCGTTCACGGCGCCGAGCCAGGCATAAAAAAGGCCCGCAAAGCGGGCCTTTTCGGGCCGGGAAGCCCGGGGCCGCCTTGGCGGCGCGCCCCGGGGGCCCCGGAGGTGCGGACTACCGTCTGCGCTTGGTAGTCCTCTTCTTCTTGGTCGTGGCTTTCTTTCTAGCCGGGGCCTTCTTCTTCTTGGCGGCGGCCTTTTTCTTCTTCTTAGCCGCGGCCTTCTTCTTTTTCTTGGCGGCGGCCTTTTTCTTCTTCTTAGCCGCGGCCTTCTTCTTCTTGGCTGGAGCCTTTTTCTTCTTCTTGGCAGCGGTCTTCTTCTTTTTCTTGGCCCCCGCCTTCTTCTTGGTGGCGGCCCGCTTGCGCGCGGTTGCCTTCTTCTTGGCGGCGGCCCGCTTCTTCATGGCCGCCTTTTTCTTCGCTGTCGACTTCTTCTTGGTCGTGGCCTTCTTCTTCGTAGCCATACATACCTCCAAGGTGTGTATCGTTTGCCCGCGCTTGAGTATATACGACTTATGTGATTTTTCCAGTAATTCAAAAAATTCGTTCCAGGTTGTTCTAAAGTTTTTTCCCGAGCAGTCGTTAACGGCGCACTCGGCGCACGTCGACATCGAAAACGCCATCGCGTTTCGCAAGGGAGTCACGCGCGAAGTGTAAAGTACAGCAAACACATTGCAGGCGCGAAGGAGGGTGCTGCGCAATGTTGCCGTACAACGGCTCGGCTTCGAATCGCTCCCCATGCGTCCCTTCATTGCGTGCGCCCGCGCGACCAGGCGGCGAGCCCGCCGCGGTACGGCCCACCGGGGCGATGGCGGCGAAGAGCGGCCGGATCAGGGTGAATCTCTGGGGTTCCGCGCGGGTGCGCCGCCGGCGCGGCGGCCGCCGGCGGCTACTGGAGCGCGAGGATGAAGTCCCACTGCGCGCGGCTCACCGGCATGACGGAAAGTCGATTGCCGCGCCGTAGCAGCGGAAGGCCGCTCAGCTCGATGTGTGTGTTGAGCTCGCCCAGCCCGATGGTGCGATCGAGCTTGCGCACGAGTTTCACGTCAAGCATGTACCACCGCGAATGGTCCGGGTCGCTATTCGCATCGTAACGGGGGTCGTTCGGATCGAAGGCGGTGAAATCCGGATACCGCTCCCGCGTGACCTTGATGATGCCCACGATGCCCGGCTGCGCGCAGTTGGAGTGGTAGAAGAACGCCAGGTCCCCCTTCTTCATCTCGTCGCGCATCATGTTGCGCGCCTGATAGTTGCGCACGCCGTCCCAGTGTGTGGTGCGCAAAGGCGTCTCGGCCAGGTCGTCGATGCTGAGCTCGCGGGGCTCGGATTTTATCAGCCAATACTGCATGACGGTCAGGACTTCTCTGTGCGCGCCTGTATTGCAAATTGCAATACAATCCCTTTGGCTGCGCCAAGGGCCCTGTTCAGCCGATGCCAGGCTGCCGGTCGAGGTGCTCGCGCTATCTTCCGCGCTCGCAGGGCAGCGCCGCCGCCGATCAGTGCACCCGATCGCTACTCAATGGGCTGGGGCCAGTACAACCCGCGCTCCGTGGCGACGGCAGTGAGGGGCACGTCCCAAGGCTGGCGATCCAGATTCGACACGCGCTGGAACTCATAGGCCAGGCCCACCAGGTGGGGCTTGCGCCAGTTTCCGCGGTGGCGCAGAAATCCAAACGTCCGGTCGTAGTAGCCGCCCCCCATCCCCAGCCGGTTGCAGTGCCTGTCGAAGGCGACCAGCGGCACCAGGACGAGATCCAGGGAGACCGGATTGATCAACGCACGTCGGGGCACGGCCGGCTCGGGGATGCCGTAACGGTTGGCAACGAGCCTGGTACCGGCGTCACAGGGGGCGAACCACAGGCGGTTGTAGCGATAGGGCACCAGGACCGGCAAGTGTACGGCCTTGCGCATGGCGAGGCCGCGCTGCATCAGGGGCGCGGCGTCCATCTCGCCGTTCACGGCCAGATAGCCGGCGATGCGCCGGCTGCGCAGGAACAGCGGGTGGTCCACAAGGTGCCGGGTGAGCTCGAGCGCACGGGCGGTCCGCTCCCGGGCGGGCAGTGCGCGGCGTTGCCGCCGCATTCTGCGGCGCAGGTCGGGCTGCGGCCCGTCGGCGGCGGTCTCCGTCGGCATGGCGCGAGTATACCAGTGCACCGAGGGCCAAAGCCCAACGCAGAGGCGCAAAGACGCAGAGGGCGCGAAGGAGAGGCCGTTCCGATGCGTCCGCGCTGGCGCGCTTGACGCATCCTACGGTACTGACCGGCGGCAGCGGTAGGAGCGCCGCTACGAGGCGCGACGGGTTGATGCACGGCGGTCGATCGCGGCTCGAAGCGCCGCTCCTACCGGCACCTGCTCGCGCGATCCCGGCGAGAAATGCGGGTTAGGGGTGGCATCCTCCGCGTGTGCCGTCGCGGCCTTCGACCTTGAACCAGAAGTTCAGGTGGGAACATCCGCAGCGTATCAGGCTTTCCGCATCGCGGCGGACATGCGCAACAACGCCCACTTTCTGCTCCCCAGGTCGTTAGTTAGGCTCAAGAGTAATACCCGGCCAACTAGCGAACACCGCAGAGGATGCCGAAACCTTGCTCCATGCGGGCCAAAGCCCGACTCAGAACTCCATTTGCTTGCCCTGGTGCAGGGCGACCTCGATCTTCTCCTGGAGGGCGCGAATCCGGGTGCTCATGGACTCGCTTTGCGTTTCTCTCAATGACCGATGCTGCAACATTTCATGGGTGATGTTCAAGGCGGCCATGACCGCAATCCGTTCCACGCCCACGATCTTGCCGCTGTCGCGGATTTCCCGCATTCGCCGGTCCAGATAGCGTGCGGTCTGCTCCAGGGCGTCCCGCTCGTCCTCCGGGCAGGCGACCAGATAATCCTTATCGAGGATGCGGACCGATACGGGCTGTGTGTCCCCGCTCATCCGCTGCGCTCGAGGGCCCGCAGCCGGTTGATCATGGCCTCGACGCGCACCCGCACCTGCTCGTTCTTCTCGACCAGGCCCGCCCGCTCGGACATCAGAGACTCCTGCCGCGAGCGAAGGGAGCGGTTCTCCTCTTTGAGGCGCTCACAGACCTCGATGAGCTCCTCAACGCGAAATTCCAGCTTGTTGAGGTCGAGATCCGAGCCTTGTGTGGGCTTGCCGTTTGCCATGGTCCCAATATAGAGCGGGCCTCATGCACGGTCAATGGGCGCAGGATCGGCGTTTTCGGCCAAGGCACAGGGTGTTAGCATTGACGGCGGTCCCGGCCCGCGCCGGCTCCGCCTGACCTTGCCGCCGATGGGTGTATCCATGGCACACGCGGTCGAATATGATGCCCTCGCCAGCGCCCTGCAGCGCGCCGGTGCCCCCGCCGGGGCCGCCGAGAGCCACGGTCTGCTTTGCGGCATCTTGTGCGCGGGCGGCGAGGTGGATCGCGGTGTCTGGCTCACCGAGGTCCTGGGCGGGCCGCCGGACGATGCGTATTCGCCCGCGCGCGAGAGCGTTCAGCTCCTCGATCACGTCTGTGAGCGCACGCTGGAACAAATCCACGAAGGCCAAATGGCCTTTCAGCTTCTGCTCCCGCCCGACGAACGGTCATTGTCGGAGCGCGCGGCGGCGCTGCGAGATTGGTGCCAGGGGTTCCTGGCGGGCTTTGCCCTGGGCGGCCGTGGCCACCGCGATGCGCTGCCGGGGGACGTACAAGAGCTGCTGTCGGATCTCGTGGAGTTCACCAAGGCGGAAACGGAGGTCGCGGAGGACAGCGAGGATGAGGAAGACGCCTACGCGCAGTTGGTGGAATATGTGCGCGTTGGCGCAATGCTGATCTTCGAGGAGCTCGCTCGCGGCGATCGGCCGCTCCTGCACTGATGTCCCCGAGACCGAAACGGTGGCCATGGCCCCGCCCATCGCTGGTATGATCCACATCCATGAACCACAAGGAATTCGTTAGGCGGCGCAAGCAGCTGATGCGCATGATGGGGCCGGACTCGGTGGCGATCGTGCCCGCCGCGCCCCAACGCTACCGGAATCGGGAGGTGGAGTACCACTATCGCCAGGACAGCGATTTCTATTACCTCACTGGGTTCCCCGAGCCGGAGGCGGTCGCAGTGCTCGTCCCCGGACGCGAGCAGGCCGAGTACATCTTGTTCTGCCGCGAGCGCGATCCGGCCGTAGAGACCTGGACGGGCTATCGCGCGGGTCAGGAGGGGGCCGTGGACACGTACGGTGCCGACGACTCTTTCCCCTTGGGTGACGTCGACGACATCCTGCCCGGCATGCTGGAGGATCGCGAGCGCGTCTACTACACCGTGGGGATCTTTCCCGAGTTCGATCAACGGGTGTTCGCCTGGGTGAACCGCATTCGCCGCGGCAGTCGCAGCGGCAGCCGCACTCCGGACGAATACGTCTCGCTGGAGCATTTGCTGCACGACATGCGCCTGTTCAAGAGCAAGGCCGAGCTCAAGAACATGCGCCGGGCCGCCGAGATCTCCGTGCGTGCCCACCGGCATGCCATGCAGGTGTGCCGCCCCAGCGTGTACGAGTACCAGATAGAGGCCGAGCTCGTCTACGAGTTTCGGCGCAGTGGGGCCGAGCCTGCCTACCCCTCCATCGTCGGAAGCGGCGCCAACGCCTGTATTCTTCACTACACGGAAAACCGCGGCCGGCTCGAAGACGGCGATCTGCTGTTGATCGATGCCGGCGCCGAGTACGACTATTACGCCGCCGACATCACGCGCACGTTCCCGGTGAATGGGAGCTTCGGCCGCTGGCAGCGCGCCTTGTACGAGCTGGTCCTGTCCGCCCAGCGCGCGGCCATCGACAAGGTCCGTCCCGGCAACAGCTGGAACGAGCCGCACGCCGCGGCGGTGGAGGCGCTCACGGAAGGCATGGTCGAGCTGGGGCTGCTCAAGGGCAAGGTGCCCCGGCTGATTCGCGACGAGGCCTACCGGCGGTTCTATATGCACCGTACCGGACACTGGTTGGGCATGGACGTGCACGATGTGGGCGACTACAAGGTGGGAGGCGAGTGGCGCGTGCTGGAGCCGGGGATGGTACTCACCGTGGAGCCGGGCATCTATGTCCCGGCGAACAGCAAGGGCATCGCCAAGAAGTGGTGGAATACCGGGGTGCGGATCGAGGACGATGTGCTGGTCACCGAGGGCGATCCGCAGGTGCTGTCGGAGAAGCTGCCCAAGGACATCGATGAGATCGAGGCCCTGATGGCTGGGTAGGGTGCCTGGGCGCGGCCGCGCGGGCCCGAGCGCGGAAAAGAAACTCAACGCAAACACGCCAAGGCGCAAAGGACGCAAAGGGAGCGATTGCGGACCGCACCCGCAGCTCTCCCGCCGGGCGGGGTTCCTCGAACGCCAGAGATCCCGACTGAGCCGGCCCGCAGTCGAGCCTTGCGTTGGATTTTTGGTCCGTGGGGTGCGCGCGGGGCCTGGGGCGCTCTACACGGCCATCATCTTGCCCAGCCGATCCCGGCGAGGATGGCGGGCCGGGGTGTGCACGCATGTCGGAGAGCTACGATGTCCTGATCATTGGCGGAGGCATGGTGGGGGCCAGCCTGGCCTGCGCCCTCGCCGACCAGCCCCTGCGCGTCGGCGTGATCGAAGGCGAGCCCCTGCGCTCCGCTGGGCAGCCGGGCCGTGACGATCGCAGCATCGCGCTGGCCTACGGCAGCCGGCGCATCTTCGAGGGTATGGGCTTGTGGTCGGAGCTGGCGCCCGAGGCCGAGGCCATTCGCCGGATCCATGTCTCCGACCGCGGGCACTTCGCCGCCGCTCGCCTGGATTGTGCGCAGCACGGAGTCGATGCCCTTGGCTACGTGTTGGCGGCGCAGGCCCTCGGCGAGACGCTGCAACGGCGGCTGACCGGCCTGGACAACGTGAAGATGGTTTGTCCGGTACGGCTCAGCGGGCTGACGTTCGCGCCCCATGCGGTGCAGGTGTCGGTGGATGCGCCCGACGGTCCGCGCGTCCTGCAGGCGGCCTTGGTCGTGGGCGCCGATGGCGCGCAGTCCACGGTGCGCGAGTGTTTGCAGATTCCCGTCTCCCGATGGGACTACGGCCAGACGGCGATCATAGCCAACGTTACCTTCGAGTGCGCGCACCGCAATGTGGCCTATGAGCGCTTCACCGAGACGGGGCCCATTGCCGTGCTGCCGCTGCACGCGCAGCCGGGTGTAGACGAACCGGGCGGGTATTGCGCGTTGGTGTGGACCGTGGGCAATGGACAGCTCCAGGACATTCTGGGGTTGGACGACGCGGAGTTTCTGGCCCGCCTCCAGGAGCGCTTCGGTCATCGTCTGGGGCGGGCCCTGCGCGTGGGCGCGCGCAGCGCCTACCCGCTGGCGCTGGTGCGCGTACGGCGCCAGGTACAGGAACGGGTGGCGCTGATCGGCAATGCCGCGCATGCCCTGCACCCGGTGGCCGGCCAGGGCTTCAATCTGGGGATCCGCGACGTGGCGGTGCTCGCCGAGTTGCTGGCCGGCGCCCGTGCGCGCGGGGCGGACGTGGGCGAGTTGGGGCTGCTGAATGAATACACCGCCTGGCGGCAGCAAGATCATCGCACGGTGATCGGCTTCACCGATGCGCTGGTGCGCCTGTTCAGCAATCCGCTGCTGCCGGTCGCGTGGGTGCGGGGCCTGGGGTTGTTGGGGGTGGATCTGCTGCCCCCCGTGAAACGGCGGCTGGTGCGCCGGTCTATGGGCCTGGCGGGTCGGCTGCCGCGCCTGGCGCGGGGGCTCCCCTTGCGCGCCAGCCAGTAGCGGCGCAGAGCGTCGCGCGCCGAAACCGATGCACAGGAGGCAGCGGCCTGGAGAGGCAACGTGACAGTGATGTGATCATTGCCGGGGGCGGCATGGTGGGCGCCACCCTGGCCTGTGCGCTGGCCGAGGCGGGCATGCGGGTGGCGGTGGTCGAGCCCCGCACGGCGCGCCAGGGCTCGGGTAGCGGCGACTACGGGCTGCGGGTCTCGGCGGTGACGCTCGCCACCCAGCGCCTGTTTCAGGCCCTGGGCGCGTGGGAGGGCATGTGCCGGCGCCGGGTGAGCCCCTTTCGGGAGATGCGCGTGTGGGATGCCGAGGGCAGCGGCGCGGTGCACTTCGACAGTGCCGAGATCGGCGAGCAGGCCCTGGGCTACATCATCGAGAACGACGTCATCCACGACGCCCTGACCGAGCGGTTGACGGCATGGGGCGAGAACGTGCGGGTGCACAGCGGGGCGGTGCAGTCCTTCGAGCGCGGCGAGGACGGTGTGACGGCAATGCTCGAGGGCGGGCATGCGCTGCGCGCCCGGCTCCTCGTGGGTGCCGACGGGGCCGATTCGCGCGTACGCAGCGGCGCGGGGATCGCGGTGCGCGGCTGGGCCTATCGGCAGACCGCCGTCGTGGCCACGGTGCGGCCCGAGCGCAGCCACCAGGAGACCGCCTGGCAGCGATTCATGCCCACCGGCCCGCTCGCCTTTTTGCCGCTGCAGGAGGGACTTTGCTCCATCGTCTGGTCCGCTACCCCGGAGCAGGCCGACGCGCTCATGGTGATGGAGGATGGGGCCTTCCGCGAGACCCTGGCCGCGGCCTTCGAGCACACGCTGGGCGGGATCGTGTCCGCCTCGCCGCGGGCCAGCTTCCCGTTGCGGCTGCAGCACGCGCAGCGCTACGTGGGCGAGCGCGTGGCCCTGGTAGGCGATGCCGCCCACGCCATCCATCCCCTGGCCGGCCAGGGCGCGAACCTGGGCTTCATAGACGCGGCGGCCTTGGCGCAGGTGCTGGCCGAAGGGCGCGGCCGGGGCCGGGACCTGGGGGAGGTACGCCTGCTGCGCTGCTACGAACGCTGGCGCAAGGGCGAGAATCTGCTCATGATGTCGGCCATGGACGGCTTCAAGCGCCTGTTCGGCAGCCGCGCCGCGCCCCTGCGCGTGATGCGCAACGCCGGTCTCGTGCTGTTCGATCGACTGCCGCCGCTCAAGCAGGCGATCATGCGCCGGGCCATGGGGCTGGAGGGGGACCTGCCGCGGCTTGCGCGCGGGGCCAAGGCGCAAATCGCAAGGCGCGAGGGGCAACGGGCGCACGCGGCCGGGCGAGGGTCGCGACCGTGAGCGGCTGCCGGCGCCGTTTTATGCTTCGTCCTCGGGCGCCCGTGCTCGGTTGAAGCACCCGCGTGGCATTCGAATCACTGGCCGGTGGGCGTGCCTTGGTGCAATATCCAGGCTGGGCCGAGGGGCTTGGAGCTCGCCCCTGCAACTTGAAACTGATCCGATATGACGCTTTTCGATATCCTCGCCATCCTGCTGACCCTCTCGGCCCTGTTCAGCTTCATCAACTATCGCTTCATTCGCCTGCCCACCACCATCGGGCTGATGTTGATCGCCCTGCTGATGTCCCTGGGACTGATCGCCCTGGACCGCCTGGGCCTGGGGCTTCGCGAGCCGGTCGGCGCGCTGCTGGCGGGCATCGATTTCAATCAGACCCTGATGCAGGGCATGCTCAGCTTCCTCTTGTTCGCAGGCGCGCTGCACATCAACCTCAACGACCTTGCGCGCCAGAAATGGATCATCGGCCTGCTGGCCACCTTCGGCGTGCTGCTCTCCACCGCAATGGTCGGCCTGTTGACCTGGATCCTGCTGGGAGTGCTGGGGATCGAGCTGCCATTGATCTATTGTCTGTTGTTCGGCGCCGTGATCTCGCCCACCGATCCCATCGCCGTGCTCGGGCTGCTCAAACGGGCTGGTGTGCCGAAGTCGCTGGAGACCAAGATCGCCGGCGAGTCCCTGTTCAACGACGGCGTGGGGGTGGTGGTGTTCCTGGTCTTGCTCGACATCGCCGTCGGCGGTCACGAGACCGAGGCCGGGGACGTCGCGTTGCTGTTCGCCCGCGAGGCGCTGGGCGGGGCCGTCTTCGGGTTGGCCGCCGGGCTGGTGACCTTCCTGATGCTGCGCGGCGTGGACCGCTACCCGGTGGAGATCCTGCTCACCCTGGCCCTGGTGACCGGCGGGTATGCGCTTGCCCAGGCGCTGCACATCTCGGGACCCATCGCCATCGTGGTCGCCGGCCTGCTGATCGGCAACCACGGGCGGGTGCTGGCCATGTCCGAGCGCACGCGCGAGCACCTGGACACCTTCTGGGAGCTGGTGGACGAGATCCTGAACGCCGTGCTGTTCGTGATGATCGGCCTGGAGGTCCTGGTGCTGAGCCTGGCCGGGCAGTACCTGTTGGCGGGGGTCCTGGTGATCCCGGTGGTGCTCCTCGCCCGCTGGCTGGCCGTCGGGGTCCCGGTGACCTTCATGCGCGTGTTTCGGGACTTTAGCCCCGGCGCGGTGCGGGTGCTGACCTGGGGCGGGCTGCGGGGCGGCATCTCGGTGGCCCTGGCCCTTTCTGTTCCCGCGGGGCCGGCGCGCGACGTGCTGCTCACGGTCACCTACGTCGTGGTGGTTTTCTCCATCCTCGTCCAAGGCCTTACTGTGGGTCGGGTTGTAACCCGGGCGCCGGCCTGAGCGGCGGATGCCTCCCTCTTATATAATGGGTGCCGCCCTCGAGGCCGGGCGGCCAACACCCCTTGTGATATAAATAAGAATCATTATCATTATCGCTATCAAAACGATCGGGAGGGGGTCATGACGCGTATCCTGCTGGTATCCTTGGTCTGCCTGGGGTGGTTCGTGGGCAGCCCGGCCGCAGCGGCGGCCGAAGAGGTGGTGGTCTATTCAGGCCGCAGCGACAAGTTCGTCCGCCCCGTGGCCGAGGCGTTCACCCGCGAGACCGGCATCGCGGTTGTGCTGCACAGCGCAAAGTCCACAGAGCTGATCAACCGGCTGCGGGCCGAGGGCGACCGCACGGACGCCGATCTGTACATCAGTAACGATGCCGGCAACCTGCAGGTGGGCAGCGACTTCGGGCTGTTCGAGCCGCTGCCCGCCGACATCGCGGGCGCGGTCGCTCCCGACTACCGGGCGCCCGACAACAGCTGGGTGGGGCTGTCGGCGCGGGCGCGGGTGCTGGTGGTCAATACCCGCGCCAGCGATCTCGGATTCGTCGATTCCGTGCTCGACCTGGCTGACCCCCGGCTGGAAGGGCGCATCGGCATCACCCACAGCGCCAACGGCAGCTTCATCACCGGGGTGACTGTCTATCGAGAAATGGCCGGTGAGCCCGCGGTGTTGGAGTGGCTGCAGGGTATGCGGCGCAACGCGCAGGGCCGCGTATACAACAAGCACAGCAGGATCGTCCGCGACGTAGCGGCGGGAAAGAAGGACGTCGGCCTGGTCAACCACTATTACATATATCGTCATCTGGATCGCCGGCCGGACGCACCGATTCGCATCTTGATCCCCGACCAGGGGGCCGGGGGCATGGGCGTCGCGTGGAACGTGGCCGGAGTCGCCCTCGTCAAGCACAGCGACAACAAGGCGCAGGCGATCAGGCTCGTCGAATTTCTGGTGTCGCGCCGCGGCCAGAAAATGTTCGCCGAGGTCAACCGCGAATACCCGACTCGCCCGGACGTTCCCGCCGCGGCCGGTGTCCCGCCGGCCGGCGGCTTCGAGGTCGCCGAGGTGCCCATGCACCTATTGGGCAGCAAACGCCGCGAGACTCTGGATCTGATCGAGCAGGCCGGAATGCCGTAGTGCGCTCGAAGGTGGTGCTCGCGCTTGGCAAGGGCCCTAGACGAACGGCTGAAGTCGCCGCCTTGGCGGCCCCACGCCCCAAGGAGCATGCCGCGGGCGCCCAATGTCCGTGATGCGCGTTTCCGGGCCGGCTGTCGCGGCGTTGCTCGTCGCGTTGATCGCGGCAGCGCCGCTCTTCTTCGTTATGTACCGCAGCGCCGGACTGTCCGGCGCAGATTGGGCCGCCCTATGGAGCGTGCGCCTGCCGCGCCTGATGTGGAACACCTTCTGGTTGGCGGCGCTGGTGGCGCTTGGTTCCCTGCTGCTGGGGGTCTCGGCCGCCTGGCTGGTGGCACGCCGCCGGTTCGTGGGGCGGCGTTTGGCCATCTGGCTCATGGTGCTGCCGCTGACCGTGCCGACCTACGTCTTCGCGCACATCTATACGACGCTGTTGGAGGCCGACGGCTGGCTGGGACGCCTGTGGGCGTACCTTTTCGGCCCCGCGGCGTCCGTTCCGGACCTCTACAACGTGGCAGGTGTCGCGGTCATCTTGTCGCTGGCCGGGTTCTCCTACGTTTTCTTGCTGGTGCAGGCCGCGCTGGCCCACTCCAGTAGGACCTTGGAGGAGGCCGCGCGAGTCCACGGGGCGGGGCCGCACCAGGTGTTTTGGAAGGTCAATTTGCCCTTGCTGCGCCCGGCGATCGCCGCGGGGCTGGCCCTAGTGGTATTGCACGTGCTGTCGGACTTCGGCGCCGTGAGCATGCTTCGCTATCAGACCTTCACGCTGAGTATCTACCTGCAGCTCAGCGGGCGCTTCGACTACGCCGCCGCCGCCGGGTTGAGCCTGGTGCTGGTCGGGCTCAGCCTGACCTTCCTCATCGTGGAGCGCTTTTTCCGTAGGCGCCAGCGCTACTACGCGAGCGGGGCCCGGGCCCGGCAGAACGACCGCAAACCGGCCCGGCCCTTGGAGCAGCTGCTCGTCTGGTCGTGGCTGGGTCTCCTCGCGACGCTCTCCTTCGGCCTGCCCCTGGCCTGGATGGTGTCCTGGAGCTGGCGCGCCCTGGCCGCCGGCGCCGTGGACGCGCGATTCTGGGGCTATGTGACGAACTCTCTGCTGGTGGCCGCGTCCGTGGCGACCATCGCCCTTCTCGTCGCTCTGCCGGTAGCGCTCTATCACGCACGCCGTCACACCCTGTTGAGCCAGTTGTGCCTGCAAGCCTCCAGCGTGGGCTTCGTGCTTCCGGGGCCCGTCATCGCCCTCGGGGTGCTCAGCCTGGTCTTGTCGCTGTTGCCCGTGGTGTACGGAACGGCCCTCGCCCTGGTGCTGGGATTGACGATCCGCTTTCTGCCGCTGGCCGTGCAGTCCCAGGAGGCCTCGCTGCAGCAGCTCACGCCGTCCATCGAGCATGCCGGTCGCGTGCTCGGGGCGCGGCCGCTGGAGAATCTGCTGCGTGTCGTGCTGCCCGTGATCCGCGGCGGCCTGATCGGCGGTTGGGTGCTGGTGTTCATCGACGCCCTGAAAGAGCTGCCCGCCACGCTGTTGCTGCGCCCAACCGGCTTCGACACGTTGCCGGTGCGTATCTGGATCGAGGCGAGCGAGGAGATGCTGGAGCAGGCCGCTCCGGCAGCGCTCATGCTCGTGTTGGGGACCCTGCCGGCGATATGGCTCTTGGTGCGCGACCGGCGAGCCGGGCCCAGCGCGCCCCAGGAGCTCTAGCCCGCATACCGTTCCGGTTTTCAGGTACATAGCCGTGGATTTGGAGCGCGGGAGTCATGCGGTTATACTACGCGCTCAACTTCACTCCCCGTGGGAGAGACCCCGCGCGCTCGACGAGGGCAGCGGGGCGCCGAAGGCGCAACCCGCCCGGAAACGCTCAGGCAAAAGGACCACGGGGATCATGGTTGACTCTGGAGAGCGTTCGGGCCAGCGGCGTGAGCCGTGCCCGATCCACCGACGGGGCAGAAGCATTCCCGAGGGCATGCTTCAATCTCTCAGGTTACGGGACAGAGGGGCGGCGGTCGCGGCAAAGGCGACCGTCGCCCTTTTTTCTTTCCGGCCCACGGCCCTGCGCATGGGGCGGGCCACCTGAGCCGAAGGTGATCGATGCTCAAGAGAACCCCGCTGCACGACGAGCACCTGGCCTCGGGAGCCAAGATGGTGGACTTTTCGGGCTGGGAGATGCCTATCCACTACGGCTCCCAGATCGAGGAGCACCATCAGGTGCGCCAGCACGTCGGCATGTTCGACGTCTCCCACATGACCATCGTCGATGTCGAAGGCGACGGTGCACGGGCGTTTCTTGGTTACCTGCTCGCCAATAACGTGGATCGCCTGCGGCGCCCGGGCAAGGCGCTGTACAGCTGCATGCTCAACGAGCAGGGCGGGATCGTGGACGACCTGATCGTCTATTTCGTGGAAGAGAATCGATTTCGCATGGTGGTCAATGCGGCGACGCGGGAAAAGGACCTGGTGTGGATTCGCCGGCAGGCAGCGCGCTTTTCGGTCCGGGCCGACGAGCGCCAGGACCTGGCGATGATCGCGGTCCAGGGTCCCGAGGCGCTGCGCGCGGTGGAGGCCGCCGTGCGGCCTGCGGATGGCGAGGCCCTGCGCAGCCTGCGCCCATTCAATGCGACTCGGCTCGACGAGCTGTTCGTTGCGCGCACTGGCTACACTGGCGAGGACGGCTTCGAGACCATGGTTCCCGGAGATGGAGCCCCGGGATTTTGGCAGGCCCTGAGCCGGCAGGGCGTCCCGCCCATCGGATTGGGTGCACGCGATACCCTGCGGCTGGAGGCCGGGTTGAACCTCTACGGCTCGGACATGGACGAGAGCACAACGCCCCTGGAGGCAGGCCTGGCGTGGACCGTGGCATGGGAGCCGGAGGAGCGCGAGTTCATCGGGCGCCAGGCCCTGGAAAAGCAGCGCCAGGCCGGCCCAGCGCGCAAGCTGGTGGGTCTGGTCCTGGAAGGCAAGGGTGTGCTGCGCAACCGCCAAAAGGTGTTCGTCGCCGACCTGGGCGAGGGCGAGATCACCAGCGGCAGTTTCTCGCCCACCCTCGGCAGGGCGATCGCACTGGCACGGGTGCCGGCCGGTGCCGGGGCCGCGTGCGAGGTGGAGATGCGCGGCAAGCGAATGCCCGCCCGCATCGTAAAACCGCCGTTCGTGCGCAGAGGAAAATCTCAATTGCCCGACGATGTCTGACGATCGCGGATGACCGCGAAAGGGGGAGCCATGAGCGAAGTGCCCGCGGATCTCAAGTACGCCAAGAGTCATGAGTGGGTTAAGGTGCTGGATGACGGCACCGTTACCGTCGGCATCACCGATCATGCCCAGGATATGCTGGGAGACATGGTGTACGTGGAAGTGCCCGAGCCGGGCACCCGCGTCGAGGCGGAGGAGGCCTGCGCCGTCGTCGAATCCGTGAAGGCGGCCTCGGATGTCTATGCGCCGGTGGCCGGCGAGGTGCTGGAGGGCAACGAAGCATTGGCCGAGGGCCCCGAAACGGTCAACAAGGATCCCTACGGGGAGGGCTGGCTAATGAAGATCAAGCCCGACAATGTGGACGACATTGACGCCCTCATGGATGCCGAGGCCTACAACGCCCACGTGGAGTCCGAGGAGCACTAGCCCGAATATCTCACCGGGCGGCCAACGGCTTTACCGCAACACCCTGAAGCGCAGGAGGACCAAGGGACAGTGCAGAGGGCTCGAGCAACGACACACTGTTTGCGCCGTTGTCCTATCGCGGTTCAGGCTTGTCTTCGCGCCCGTAGGCTTGCT
>JABAHS010011893.1_pt1 | contig 26936 bp, 18 predicted proteins | sample 7062111 | NCBI WGS metagenome assembly JABAHS01 (sample SAMN14534600, study PRJNA622989) | marine sediment metagenome | biome: marine biome [ENVO:00000428]; feature: marine pelagic biome [ENVO:01000023]; material: deep marine sediment [ENVO:00002113]; isolation source: pool of 4 deep marine... | reverse complement strand
GCCAGCAGGCGATTGGCCCAGCCGAGCGCGGCCTCGGTGCGGCCCAGGTCACGGTTGAAGGCGGCCAGCGCGAACAGGATGTCGCGATCGCCGGGATGGTCGCGATGGGCCCCCTCCAGCGTTGCCACGGCCGCCTCCGCACGTCCCGAGGAATGCAAGGCGACCGCGTAGACGTATGCGTAACGGGGGTTTTCGGGTTCCAGGGCGGCGGCCCGCTGCAAGGCGGTGAGTGCTTCGGGTAGCCGGCCTCCGCGCACCAGGGCGAGGCCCAGCGCGTGTTCGAGTGGCGCGGTGTCCGGAAGGGACCCCAGCGCCCCCTGCAATGTCGCGATGGCCTGGGCGTTCATGCCCTGGGTGCGGTACAGGTCCGCCAGGTTGATGTACGCCGGCACGAATGCCGTGTCCGCTTCAGGGCCTGTCGATAGTAGCGCTCCGCCTGCACGCCCTCCCCGAGACTCGCCTGGAGAATGCCGAGATTGAGGAGGCTTTCCGCCCGGTCGGCGTTCAGTTCCTGGGTGGCGGCATACTCCGCCATCGCCCGGGCCAGCAGGTCGGCACCGGCCGGATTCATTTGCGCACGGGGGGCGCCCGCCAACAGGCGGGCGGCTTGCGAGCGCACCGCCAGGTAGTCGTCCTGCAGCAGGTGGGCGCTGAACGGCAGCGCCGATTCGACCGGCAACACATCCATCGCCCGGGCGGCCGCCATCCGCACCAGGGGGCTCGGGTCCCGCGCGGCGGACTGCAGCGCCGGCGCCGTGGTCTGGTCCAGGTAGGCCCGCAACTCCAGCACGGCGGTGGCCCGCACGATGGCGGGTATCTCGGGGGCGGTGATGAGACCGGCCAGGTCACGGCCCGCGGTGGCGTCCCCGGCGCGGGCCCGGCTGAAGACCGGGCCCCAAGCCTGGTACAAGGCCCGGGCTTGCGGGTACCAGGCCGCGAAGCGTTCTGCGGCCCACTGGACCGGCTGCTCGGTGTGGCAGCGGCTGCAGGCATTGGGGGTGCCCTCGCGCAGGCTGTGGTCTGGTCGCGGAATGCGCATGCTGTGGTCGCGGCGCGGGTCGACCACCATGTAGGTGGTCTCCGGCATGTGACAGTTCACACAGCGTGCGCCCGCGGATGACGGCGGATGGTGATGGTGCGTGGCGGTTGCATAGGTTGCCGGCAGGTGGCATTGCGCGCACACCGCATCGCCCGGCGCCCGCAACTGCTGGCTGTGCGGGTCGTGGCAGTCGCTGCAGGTGACGCCGGCGGCGTGCATGCGGCTCTGCACGAAGGAGCCCCACACGTAGACCTCGTCGCGAATCTGGCCGTCGGCGTGGTAGAGCCCCTCGGTCAGCAGCGCGGGCAGGTAGTGATCGAGGAAAGAGGCTTCCCTCGCCGCCCCTTCCCGGATGATGCCGCGGCGCGAATGACAACTCGCGCAGACTTCGATCTCGCGGCGGTGCGCGTTCGGCCGGCTGCGCCGGGCGTTGCCGGTTTCGGCGTTCATGGCCCATTGCACGCCCGCGCGCTCGTCCAGCAGGAAAGCCAGGCCCCGTCCGGTTGCGCCCGCGCGTTCTGCTGCCGGCCGGGTAGCCCAGGCGACGTGGTTCGAGCCGGGGCCATGGCAGGCTTCACAACCCACGCTGATTTCCGACCAGGTGGTCTCGAAGCGATCGCTGGCGGACCGGTAGTTCTTCTGCAGGTTGGTGGAGTGGCAATCGGCGCACATGAAGTTCCAGTTCTGCAGCGCGCCGGTCCAGTGCAGTTCGTCCTCGTGGTCCACCGCCTCGCCGGGGTAGAGATGGAACCAGCGCTGCCCACCCTGATCGGCCGGCCGCGAATCCCACGCGATGCCGAGCGCCTGGTAGCGTCCGTCGGGAAAGGCAACCAGATACTGCTGCACCGGGTAGACGCCGAAGGTGTGCGATATGGCGAAGTCCTGCAGGGCGCCCGTGGCGTCGTCCGTGCGGACCATGAAACGGCCCTCGTGGCGGAAAAATCGCGTAGTGACGCCGGCGTAATTGAACTCGGCGTCAGTGAAGTCGCCAAGCACGGTGGCATCGGTAGCCGGCTGCATGGCCTGCCGGTGGTGGGATCCCTGCCATGCCTCGAACTGATCACGGTGGCAGCCCCGGCAGGCATCACTGCCGGTGAACTCTGGCAATTCGCTTGCCTGGATGCTGCCGGCCAGCGGGCCGATGGCCAGCAGTATCAGGAGTTGCCTGGGCACGCTGACTTTCCGAACGAGCCGGCGCCAGCCGCGGCACGACCGGGCGGCTTCAGCTTCCAATTAGGAAAGGTTCCAGAAACCGACATCGTCACCCCACACCACGAGAATGTTGGGCTTGTCGGCCGCGGTCGCACCCAGGCTGACGCAAGGCGCCAGCAGCCCGGGCGTGCATTGGACTTTCGATGTGTTCATGACGCTTCCTTTCTGAGTATTACGGCCAATCCTGCGGGCGCGCAGGGTATCACAATGCCGTGAAAGCTGGGTGAACCTCCGGCGCCCGGTCAGTACGACCAGCCCAGCGAGGTGATGACCCCGTAATCGCTGTTCTCGGCACCCTCGGTGAGTGGCTGGTTGTCGTAGGTCGCGTACAGTTCGAGCGCCCAGAACAGGTCGGTGACCAGCTCCAGCTTGAACGTGGTCCGCAGGTCGCCGCGCCAGCGCCCGGAATCGGTGAGGCTGGGAAACACGCTGAAGTTGGCGTCCAGGCTGCGCTCCGGGTCGGCGAAACGGAAGTAGCGGTAGCGAAGGTTGCCGATGAGTTCCAGGTTGGTTTCCGATTCGCCCTCCGAGGGGGCTTCCTGGCTGGCGTTGAGGCCGGCGGCAACGCTGAACCAGTTGTTGTTGGTCTTGATCAGGTACTTGCCGAATGCACCGCCACCGCTCAGGCGCAGGTCGACGCCAACGGCGTCATTGGACTCTGCGCGCACGAACCAGCTTCTGAACCGCTGCTCCGGCAACAGGTACTCGTGCGCGCCCTTGAGGTCCCAACGACGCTGGTCTTCGCCTTCATCCAGGATGGTGATGTTCGAGCGCAGGCTGAATTCGGTGAGCCGGTCATTGCCGCGCACGGCCAGGTCGCCGGCGAGGTTGAAACCGACGATGTCGGTGGCCTTGGTGTAGTCGAAGCCTACACTCAGGTCGAGGTTCATGCGTTCCAGGAAGGTCGATTCCACCGGCCACGCCGACACGATCTCGGTGCGCGGCACGCCGACCGGCCCGCGCACCGTGTTGACCAGCAGGTATTCCTGCGCATCCGGCGCCAGCAGGTTGCCGAGGATGCGCCGCCCGTCGCTGGTCTCCACCGAGAAGCTCTGCCGGCTGACGAGAGTGGAAATGGCCCGCCATTCGATCTGGATGGTACCCATGAAGTCGGTCTTGTATTCCATCACGCCCGCTTCCAGTTTCACCACCTCTCCCGTGATCCGGTCACCGTTCTTCAGGGTCACGACATCGGTTTTCTCGGCCAGCGCGTTCAGTGGCAGCAACAGGCACAACAATCTCAGCAGACGGATCGACGGTCTCATGGTCAGGCGCACTCGATGGTGAAAACGAAAACTGGCCTGCATTTTAACTGCAAAGCGGAGCGATCCCGACTCCCGCGGGCACGGTGGCGCCTCCGCTGCGGGCGGCGTGGGCTGCCAACCGGCGGCGGGGGAGTGGCCGGGCCCGGCAAAAATTTCTGCACGTCGTGTAAAGGCGGTATGATCGGGGCTCACCGATTGGCCGCAAACCGAATGTCGCATGGCTGAACAACCCGCAAATACCCGGCTGGGCGGGCTCTGGTCCGAACTGCAACGCCGCCGTGTGATTCGGGTCAGCATCTTCTACGCCATCGCGGGCTGGATCGTGATCGAGGTATCCTCGACCGTGCTCCCCAACCTGAACCTCCCGGAATGGACCGTCACGCTGATCACCGTGCTGGTCGTGCTGGGGTTTCCGATCACGGTGGCACTGGCGTGGGCATTCGACATCGGCCCGGAGGGCGTGCAGCGAACCCCGACCCTTCAAGTGCCGCCGGAACCCGAGGCCGCGGCCGCAGCGCCTGCCGCGGAGTCGGCTCACGATGACCGCCGCACCGTTGCCGTGCTGCCCTTCGTCAACATGAGCGGCGATGCCGAGAACGAGTACTTCAGCGACGGCATCGCCGAGGAGATTCTCAACCTGCTGGTCAAGCTGCCCCAATTGCGCGTCGCCTCGCGAACCTCGTCCTTCGCGTTCAAGGGCAAGGATGTGGACATCCCCTCGGTCGCCGAGCGCCTGGGCGTCAAGACGGTACTCGAGGGCAGCGTGCGCCGCGCCGGCGACCGCGTGCGCATCACCGCGCAGCTGATCGATGTGCAGACGGATTCGCATCTCTGGTCGGAGACCTACGACCGGGAGCTCAAGGACGTGTTCGCGATCCAGGACGACATCGCCCAGAGCATCGTCGACGCGCTGCAGGTGACGCTCACCCCCAAGGAGCGCCGTGCCATTCAGTACGTCGCGACCTCGAACCCCAAGGCGTACGATTTCTACCTGCGCGGGCGCAGCTACATGTACACCATGACCCGCCGCGACTACGAGTACGCCATTCGCATGTTCCAGCAGGCCATCGACCTCGACGCGAAGTATGCCCTGGCTTATGCCGGCATCGCGGATGCCTTCTCGCATCTCTACCGGTACGCGGACGCCACCCGCGAGAACGCCCGCAAGGCCCTCGAGGCGAGTGAGAAGGCCATCGCCCTGGACCCGGATTCGGCCGAGGCGCGAGCCTCGCGGGGCCTCGCCATGTTCATCAACGAGCAGTACCAGGAGGCCGAGCGCGAATTCGCACAGGCCATCGAACTCAATCCGAACCTGTTCGAGGCCTACTACTACTTCGGCCTCGCCTGCTCCTCGCAGGGGGATTTCGAAAAGGCCATCGCGATGTACCGGCGGGCGATGGAGGTCAACCCCAGCGACTATCAGTCGCCCATCTTTCTCGCCCAGGCCTATGCCTCGCTGGGCCGCCGGCACGATGAGATGAAGGCCCGACTGTCGTCGCTCGAACTCATTCAGCGGCACCTGGAGATGAACCCGCATGACACCCGGGCCCTGTACGTGGGCGCCAATCAGCTGTGCAGCGTGGGGGAACTGGACAAGGGCATGGAATTGGCCGAGCGTGCCCTGGGACAGGATGAGAATGAGCCGGTGGTGCTGTACAACGTGGCCTGTTTCTATGCGATGAAGGGGGATCCGGACCGCTCGCTGGAACTGCTGGAGCGTGCCGTGGAGCGCGGCTGGGGTGACCGGGCGTGGCTGGAAACCGACAGCGACCTCGATTCCCTGCGCGCGGATCCCCGTTTCAAGGCCCTGCTGGACCGCATTGACGCCTGAATCGACCCCCGCCCCCCGGCCCGCCGGTGCGCCTCGCCATGAAGATTCTGCTGGACCTCGACGGCACCCTGACTGATCCGTTCGACGGCATCAGCCGCTGCATCATCCATGCGCTGGAGAACATGGGGTTGCCGGCGCCGTCCACGGTGGAGTTGCGCGGCTGGGTGGGTCCGCCGCTGCGACGCAGTTTCGCGACCTATCTGGAACGCGTGGGCGGCGGTGAGGCCGAGCGTGCGCTCGCGCTGTACCGGCAGCGGTTCGGACGCCAGGGCTGGCGTGAGAACACCGTTTACGAGGGGATCCCCGAAGTGCTGTCCACGCTGCGGATGGCGGGCCACCAGCTGCTGCTGGCCACGGCCAAACCACGCGTGTATGCGCAGCGCATCGTCGCGCATTTCCACCTCGCACCGCACCTCTCGGCCGTGCATGGCAGCGAGCTCGATGGCCGACACAGCGACAAGGCCGAGTTGATCGCGCACATCCTCGAGCACGAGGGCCTCGCAGCGAAGCAATGCGTGATGGTGGGTGATCGGGGCGATGACATGCGCGCGGCCCGGGACCATGGCATACCGGGAGTCGGGGTGCTGTGGGGTTTCGGGACGGCCGACGAGTTGCTGGCCGCGGGCGCTGCCTGCCTGGCCGGGCATCCTGCAGAGCTAGCGGAACAATTGCGGCGACTGCGTGGGTTCGGATGAGCGCCTGAGCCCCGACCCGGAATTTCCTCACCCGCTGCGCCTATAATCACCGCAATATTTCGCTGCGAGGTCCGCATGCAGAACCGTCGTACCAAGATCATCGCCACGCTGGGCCCGGCCACCGATGAACGCGCGGTGTTGGCCCGTGTCATCGAAGCCGGCGCGGACGTGTTGCGCATCAACCTGTCCCACGGCAGCCCGGAACAGCAGCTCGCGCGCGCCCGGCAGGTACGCGAGGTGGCGGCCGAGGTGGGTCGCGAGGTCGCCATCCTGGCCGACCTGCGCGGGCCGAAGATCCGCATCGAGGATTTCACCAACGGCTCCGTCACCCTGGACCCGGGCGACCGCTTCATCCTGGATGCCGGCAAGGATCCCGAGCCCGGCACGGGTGCCGGGGTCGGGGTCAGTTACAAGAATCTGCCCGACGACGTGCGCCCCGGAGACGTCCTGTTGCTGGATGACGGCCTGATCAGCATGCGTGTCGAGAAAATCCAGGGCCGCAAGGTGATCTGCGAGGTGGACAACGGCGGCGTGCTGCGTGATCGCAAAGGCATCAACCTGCAGGGCGGGGGCCTGTCGGTGCCCGGCATCGCGGAACACGACGTGCGCGACATCCCGCGTGCGGCCGCCATGGACGCGGATTATCTGGCGGTCTCGTTCCCTCGCAACGCGGAGGACATGAACGAGGCGGGGCGCCTGCTGCGGCAAGCCGGAAGTGCGGCGCGGCTGGTCGCCAAGATCGAACGCGCGGAGGCGGTGGCCCACCTGGAGGAGATCGTTGCGGCCTCCCACGCGGTGCTGGTGGCGCGGGGCGATCTCGGCGTCGAGATCGGCGATGCGGAGCTGCCGGGTCTGCAAAAACGCATCATCCGCAGTGCACTGGATCGGAACCGGATCGTCATCACCGCCACCCAGATGATGCAGTCGATGATCGAAAACCCGATACCGACGCGGGCCGAGGTGCTGGACGTGGCCAATGCGGTCATCGATGGTACCGATGCCGTCATGCTCTCGGCCGAGACCGCGGTCGGCAAGCACCCGGTCAAGGTCATCGAAGCCATGGATCGGGTTTGCCTGGGCGCCGAACGGCACTGCGACACCCGTGACGAGATCCGGCCTCTGAACGTGCACTTCCAGCGTATCGACCAGGCCATTGCCATGGCGGCGATGTTCATGGCCACCAATGTGCACGTCGATGCCATCGTGGCCCTCACCGAATCCGGTTCAACGGCACAGTGGCTCTCCCGCGTGCGATCCAACGTGCCGATTTACGCGCTCTCGCCACTGGAGGCCAGCCGGCGCCGCATGGCCCTCTATCGCGGGGTGTACCCGGTGGCACACGTGCAGAGCTGGAGCGACGTCAACCGCGCGGTGGAAGAAGCCATCCTCTCGCTTACCGGGCAGGGCCGCCTGCAGCCGGGCAACCGGGTCATCCTCACCACCGGTGATCGGGTCGGCAACATGGGCGGCACCAACACCCTGCGACTGGTGCAGGTGGGCAAGCGCGGCGCGGTCGAGCACCAGGCGGAACTGGACCTGCGCTGAGCCCCGGGCCTGGCATGGCCATGCATCGCCACTGCCAGTAGAATTGAAGGTTCCAGCCAAAGTTTGACCGCGAGGAGTAGTGCATGAGCAGCATGGATTTGGTGAAAGTCGCCCGGGCGATGGTGGCCGAGGGTAGGGGGATACTGGCCGCCGACGAGAGCACGGGCACCTGTCAGAAGCGATTCGACTCGATCGGCGTGGAATGTACCGAGGAGAACCGTCGCCAGTACCGCGAGATGCTCCTCACCACGCCGGGGTTGGCCGAGCACATCAGCGGCGTGATCTTTTTCGACGAGACCCTGCGCCAGGCCACCGCCGACGGCAAGCCGTTCGTCGACGTGCTGGAGGAAGCCGGGGTGCTGCCGGGCATCAAGGTGGATACCGGCGCCCACCCGCTCGCCGGCCACCCGGGCGAGAAGGTGACCGAGGGGCTCGATGGCCTGCGCGGACGGCTGGAGGAGTATGCCTCGCTGGGGGCCAAGTTCGCCAAGTGGCGGGCCGTCATCACCATCGGTGAGAATCGGCCTTCAGCCGCTTGCATCGAGGCCAACAGCCACGCCCTGGCGCGTTACGCGGCCCTGTGCCAGGAAGCCGGGCTGGTGCCGATGGTGGAACCGGAGGTGCTGATGGACGGCGCCCATGCGCTCGACGAATGCTACGAGGTGACGGAGGCCGCCCTGCGCAGCCTGTTCAGCCAATTGTACGAGCAGAGCGTGCTGCTGGAAGGCACGATTCTCAAAGCCAGCATGGTGATCTCGGGCTCCGAGGCCGCCGAGCGCGCCGGCGTGGAGGAAGTGGCCGAGGCCACGGTGCAATGCCTGCTCAACGCGGTCCCGGCAGCGCTCGCCGGGGTGGTGTTCCTGTCGGGTGGGCAGGGTGACGAGGAAGCCACCGCGCACCTCGATGCCATGAACAAGCTGGGGCGCTTCCCGTGGCCCCTGAGCTTCTCCTATGGCCGGGCCCTGCAGCATCCGTCGCTGGTGACCTGGGGCGCGGACCCGGCCGCCAACGTGGCCGCCGCGCAGCGCAAGCTCGCGCACCGCGCCCGCATGAACGGCCTGGCCACGCTGGGCCGTTACGAGGCAGAGCTTGAAGCGGCCTGATCGTGATCACCGTCGCCGCGGTTCCGCCCACCGGCGGGCCGCGATGACGGGCTGACCGGCGAGCGCCATGCTGAACGAAAAACTCAAGCAACAGGCCCTGGAGTACCACCGTCAGCCCCGGCCTGGCAAGATCAAGATCACCCCGACCAAGGCGCTGACCACGCAGAACGACCTCTCGCTGGCCTATTCGCCCGGCGTGGCGGCGGCCAGCGAACTGATCCATCAGCAGCCCTCGGAAGTCAGCGCCCTGACCGCTCGCGGCAACCTGGTGGCGGTGGTCAGCAACGGCACCGCGGTGCTGGGGCTGGGCAACATCGGCCCGCTGGCGGCGAAGCCGGTGATGGAAGGCAAGGGGGTGCTGTTCAAGAAGTTCGCCGATATCGACGTGTTCGACATCGAGATCGACGAGCAGGACCCGGACCGGCTGGTGGACATCATCGCCGCGCTGGAGCCGACCTTCGGCGGCATCAACCTCGAGGATATCAAGGCCCCCGAGTGTTTCGAGGTCGAGGCCGCGTTGCGCGAGCGCCTCAATATCCCGGTGTTTCACGACGACCAGCACGGCACCGCCATCATCAGCACGGCCGCCCTGATCAACGCCGCGCGACTGGTGGGCAAGGAACTCGGGGAACTGCGGCTGGTCACCTCGGGCGCGGGCGCCGCCGGCATCGCCTGTCTCGATCTCATGGTGAAACTGGGGCTGAACCCCGATCACATTCTGGTTTGCGACAGCCGCGGCGTCATCTACACCGGGCGCGATGCCGACATGGAGCCGCACAAGGCGCGGTATGCACGCGATACGGAGCTGCGGACCCTGGCGGAGGCCATGGTCGGCGCCGATGCGTTCCTCGGCGTATCCGTCGAGGGCGCGGTGGACCAGGACATGGTCCGGTCCATGGCGGAACAGCCCATCATCTTCGCGCTGGCCAACCCGGTGCCGGAGATCCTGCCGGAGGCCGCCCTGCAGGCGCGCCCGGACGCCATCATCGCCACGGGCCGCTCCGATTACCCCAACCAGGTCAACAATGTCCTGTGCTTTCCCTATATTTTCCGTGGCGCCCTGGACGTCGGCGCCACCACCATCAATGACGAGATGCAGATGGCCTGCGTGCGGGCCCTGGCCCGGCTGGCGAGGATGGAGGTCAGCGACGTCAGCGCGGCCGCCTACGGCGGCAGGCCGCTCCGGTTCGGTCCCGAGTACGTGATCCCCAAGCCGTTCGATCCGCGGCTGCTGGTGCACCTCGCCGCGGCGACCGCCGAGGCGGCGATGTCCAGTGGCGTGGCCACGCGGCCGCTGGAAAACATCGACGCCTACCGCGAGCGGCTCAGCCAGTTCCTGTACAAGACGGGCCTGCTGATGAAACCGGTGTTCGATGCCGCGCGGCGCGACAACAAGCGCGTGGCGCTGGCCGATGGCGAGGAAGAGGTGGTATTGCGCGCGGCCCAGGCCGTGATTGACGATGGCCTCGCGCAGCCCATCCTGATTGGGCGCCCCGAGGTGGTGAGCGCGCGGATCGAAAAATTCGGGCTGCGCATCAGGCCGGGCGAGGATTTCGAACTGGTCAACCCGCACTCGGACCCCCGCTTCTGGGATTACTGGACCACCTACCACGCCATCATGGAACGGCGCGGCGTTTCCCCTGACACGGCCAAGGCCATCGTGCGGACCCGCAACAGCGTCATCGGTGCGTTAATGGTGCATCGGGGTGATGCCGATGCGCTGATCACGGGCGTGGTCGGCCGCTACCAAGAGCAGCTGAACAGCGTGATGGACGTAATCGGCGTGCGGTCTGGCGGCAAGGTGGTTGGGGCGATGTGCGCCCTGAACGCCGAGGATGGCGTGTATTTCGTGTGCGACACCCATGTCAACGTCGACCCCACCGCCGAGGAGATCGCAGAAATCGCGCTGTTGGCGGCGGACCGCCTGCGCGTGTTCGGCATCGAGCCGCGGGTGGCATTGTTGTCGCATTCGAGTTTCGGCAGCCACCAGAATGGCAGCGCCGCCAAGATGCAGCGGGCGCTGCAGCTGATCATCGAAGCCGGCCCGGATTTCGAGGTCGAGGGTGAGATGTCGGCGGAGGTGGCGCTGGATGAGCAATTTCGCAAGCGTATTTTCCCTAATTCGCGCCTGCACGGGCCGGCCAACCTGCTGGTGATGCCGGACATGAATTCGGCCCACATCGCCTTCAACCTCGCGCGCCTGGCCAGCCACGCCGTCAAGGTCGGTCCGATCCTGCTGGGCGCGCGGCTGCCGGTGCACGTCATGTCCTCCTCGGCGACGGTGCGGCGCATCGTGAACATGACCGCACTGGCGGCGGTCGATGCGCAGCTTCTGGCCACCTCGCAGCAGGCCGCGGGCCAGGCGCGGTGAACCGTTTCAAGGACCAGGCCCAGGCCGATCGGGATCCGCAGGAAACAGCCGAGTGGCTGGAAGCGCTGCAGGCCGTCATCGAGCGCGAGGGACCCGAGCGCGCCCATTTCCTGCTCGAGCACCTGGTCGATTTCACGCGCCGCTCGGGCGGCCACCTGCCGTATGACGCCACCACCGCCTACATCAACACCATCCCGCCGCACCTGGAGGCGAAGAGCCCGGGTAATCACGAGATCGAGCGCCGGATTCGCTCGCTGACCCGGTGGAACGCGATGGCGATCGTGGTGCGGGCCGGCAAGCGCGGTGGCGAACTGGGCGGCCACATCGCCAGTTTCGCCTCGGCCTGCACGCTATACGATGTAGGCCTCAATCATTTCTTTCGCGGGCCGGACCACCCGAGCGGGGGCGACCTGGTGTATTTCCAGGGCCATTCCTCACCCGGCATCTACGCGCGCGCCTACCTGGAGGGACGCCTGGACGAGGCGCAGCTGGACCGGTTCCGCCAGGAGGTCGAGGGCGGCGGCCTGAGTTCCTACCCCCACCCGTGGCTGATGCCGGATTTCTGGCAGTTGCCCACGGTGTCCATGGGCCTGGGGCCGATCATGGCCATCTACCAGGCACGGTTCCTCAAATACCTGCATGACCGTGGCATCGCCGATTGCTCGGACCGCAAGGTGTGGTGCTTCCTGGGCGACGGTGAAACGGACGAGCCCGAATCGCTGGGTGCCATTTCGCTGGCCGGCCGCGAGGGGCTCGACAACCTGATTTTCGTGGTCAACTGCAATCTGCAGCGCCTCGATGGCCCGGTGCGCGGCAACGGCAAGATCATCCAGGAGCTGGAGGGCGTCTTTCGCGGCGCCGGCTGGAATGTGATCAAGGTGATCTGGGGCTCGCGGTGGGACGGGCTGCTGGCACGCGATTCCGAAGGCCTGCTGCGTCGGCGCATGGAGGAGGCGGTCGACGGGGAGTATCAGAATTACAAGGCCAAGGGTGGTGCGTATACCCGCGAGCATTTCTTTGGTGCCTACCCGGAACTCAAGGCCATGGTGGCCAACATGTCGGACGACGAGATCTGGCGCCTCAACCGCGGGGGGCACGATCCGCACAAGGTGTACGCGGCCTACCATGCAGCCAGCCAGCACGCCGGGGAGCCCACCGTGATTCTGGCGAAGACGGTCAAGGGGTATGGCATGGGCAGCGCGGGCGAGGCGCAGAACATCACCCATCAGCAGAAAAAGATGGACGAGGACGCGCTGCGCGCCTTCCGCGACCGCTTCAACGTCCCGGTCGCCGACGAAGACCTGCCGGCGGTGCCGTACTACCATCCCGGCGCGGACAGCCCCGAGGTCGGGTATCTGCAGGAGCGCCGTACCGAGCTCGGTGGACCGCTGCCGCGCCGCTGCCACGAATCACTGCCCCTCGCGGTACCGGACCTGGACGCTTTCGGGCCGTTGCTCGAGGCCACCGGGGAGCGTGAGATCAGCACCACCATGACCTTCGTGCGGGCGCTGGCCGTCATGCTGCGCGATCCCAACATCAAGGAGCGCATCGTCCCGATCGTGGCGGACGAGGCGCGCACCTTTGGCATGGAGGGCATGTTCCGGCAGCTGGGCATCTATTCCTCGGTGGGCCAGCTGTACACGCCGGTCGACTCCGACCAGCTGATGTTCTACAAGGAGGACCGCAAGGGGCAGATCCTGCAGGAAGGCATCACCGAGGCCGGCGCCATGTCCTCCTGGATCGCGGCCGCCACCAGCTACAGCGCCACGGGCGTGCCGATGATCCCGTTTTTCATTTTCTATTCCATGTTCGGCTTCCAGCGGGTCGGCGATCTCGCCTGGGCGGCGGGCGATCAGCGCGCGCGCGGCTTCCTGATCGGCGGCACCTCGGGCCGCACGACGCTCAACGGCGAGGGGCTGCAGCACGAGGATGGCCACAGCCACATGCTCGCCGGGGTGCAGCCGAATTGCGTGCCCTACGACCCCACCTTCGCCTACGAGCTCGCCGTGATCCTGCAGGACGGACTGCGGCGCATGTATACCCAGCAGGAGGACGTGTACTACTACGTCACCGTCATGAATGAAAATTATGCCCATCCGGCCATGCCGCCGGGGTCGGAGGAGGGCATCCGGCGGGGGTTGTACCTGCTGCAGGAAGGCGGCGAGGGGCGGAACCGCGTGCAATTGATGGGCTCGGGAGCGATTCTGAGGGAGGTGATCGCGGCCGCGGCCCTGCTGGAGCAGGATTTTGGCGTGGCCGCGGATGTCTGGAGCGCCACCAGTTTCACCGGCCTGCGCCGCGACGGGGAGGCGGTCGAGCGGCACAACCGCCTCAACCCGGGCGAGGAGCGGGAGAGCTGGGTCGCACGATGCCTGCGCGAGCGCGAGGGGCCCGTCGTGGCCGCCACCGATTACGTGCGCGTCTTCGCCGACCAGATCCGGGCCTTCCTGCCCCAGGAAACCTATATCGTGCTGGGCACGGATGGTTTCGGGCGGTCGGACACGCGCGAGAACCTGCGCCGGTTCTTCGAGGTGGACCGGCGCCATGTGGCCTTCGCTGCCCTGCATGGCCTGTACCGCGAGGGCCGGCTCGACCAGCCGGCATTGCTGGCGGCACGCGAACGCCTCGGCATCGACTCCTCCCGCCCGGATCCGGCCAGGGCCTGAGCAGCCGATGGGCGAGCGCATCGAAGTCAGGGTGCCGGATATCGGCGATTTCAGTGACGTCCCGGTGATCGAGGTGCTGGTAACGGCCGGTCAGCGGGTCGTGGCCGATCAGTCCCTGATTACACTGGAAAGCGACAAGGCCACCATGGAGGTTCCGTCCAGCGCGGCCGGGGCGGTGCTGGAACTGGCCGTGGCCGTGGGCGACACGGTCTCCGAGGGCGACCTGGTGGCGGTGCTCGAGGGGGATGCGGCACAACCGGTCGTGGAGCCTGCAGCGGACGCCGTCGACACTCCGCAGCCGCCCCCGGCCGCGAGGGCGCCGGTCGTCCCGGCGCCGGCAACGCCCGCGGCTGAAGCCGGCCCCCGCGCCTCGCCGCCGGTGCGTCTCGATGCGGGCACCCTCCTGCCCGGCAGCGTGCCCTATGCCAGCCCGGCCATTCGCGCCTTCGCGCGCGAACTCGGCGTCGACCTGAGGCAGGTGCGGGGCAGTGGCCGCAACGGGCGCATCGTGCGCGAGGACGTGGCCGCTTTCGTCAAGCAGGCCCTGGCCGAGACCGGGGCGCGAGCAGCCGGCTTCGCCCTCGACCTGCCGCCGCTGCCGGAGATCGATTTCAGCGCGTTCGGCCCGGTCGAGCGCCAGGAGCTTTCGCGCATTCGCCGCATCGCGGGGCCCAACCTGCATCGCAACTGGGTGGGCATCCCGCACGTCACGCACGACGATGTGGCCGACATCACGGCCATGGAAGCATTCCGCCAGGCCCACAAGGACGAGGCGGCCGCGCAGGGCGCGCGGCTGACGCCACTGGTGTTTCTCATCAAGGCCTGCGTGGCCGCATTGCAGGAGTACCCCCGCTTCAATGCCTCGCTGGAAGCGGGTGGCGGCGCTCTGGTGCTGAAGCGTTATTTCAACATCGGTATCGCGGTGGATACCGAGCAAGGGCTGGTTGTGCCGGTCATCCGCGGGTGCGATGCGAAGGGGGTCGTGGAGTTGGCGATGGAACTGGGAGAGGTCAGCCAGCGCGCGCGGGCGGGCAAGCTCACGCCGCAGGACTGGCAGGGCGCGTGCTTCACCATCTCCAGCCTCGGCGGCATCGGCGGAACCTCGTTCACGCCCATCATCAACGCCCCCGAAGTCGCCATTCTGGGCGTGTCCCGGGCGCGGATGGCACCGGTATGGGATGGCGAGGCGTTCCAGCCGCGCCTCATGTTGCCCCTGTCCCTTTCCTATGACCACCGGGTCATCGACGGCGCGGATGCCGCGCGCTTTGCACGCTTCCTGGCCGGGTGGCTGGAAGACCCGGACCACCTGGTGCTGTGAGCCATGTCTGAGCGCCATCCCGGTCACCCCCACCGCGCCGGCCGCCGCCTGCTGTGGCTGGGGGCGCTGGGTCTGCTGGCCGGCCTGACCGCCCTGTTCCAGGCGATCGGCACGCGCAGCGGGGGCATCGTCGAGAGCCACAATGACTCCGGCCGGGCCCTGGTGGTCGTGCAGCGGGACCGAAGTGGCCATTACCTCGCGGAGGGCGCCATCAATGGGCAGCCGGTCCGGTTCCTGATCGACACCGGCGCCACGGACGTGGCGCTGCCGGAGGCGACCGCCCGCGCGCTGGGCCTGGAGTTTGGGCCACGGGTAGTGGTGTCGACCGCCGCCGGGCCGATGGCGGCATGGATGACCCGGCTCGAGCGTGTGACCCTCGGCAGCCTGGAGCTGTCCAACGTGCGCGCCACCATCACGCCCGCACCCCTGCCGGAGGCGCTGCTGGGCATGAGTTTCCTGCGCCATTTCAAGCTTCGCCAGGAGCGCGATCAACTGATCATCGAAAGCGGGAGCATGACGGGCACATGACCGCAGCCACTGAAATTCGCGTGCCCGATATCGGGGAATTCACGGACGTGCCGGTAATCGAGGTACTGGTGGCGGTCGGCGACCGGGTGCAGCCCGAACAGTCGCTGATCACCCTGGAATCGGACAAGGCCACCATGGAAGTGCCGTCCCCCCTGGCCGGCGTGGTGACCTCGGTGGCGGTCGCGGTGGGGGATGCCGTCTCCGAGGGCACCCTGATTGCCACCCTGGAGCCGGATGCCGCTGCGCCGGAGGTGGATGAGCCGCAAGCGGCACCCGCGGAGGCTTCCCGCCAGCCGGACGTCGCGGCCGCTGCGCCCGTTGCGCCGCCCGCGCCGGTCGGCGATTTCGACCACGACCTGGTGGTGCTGGGTTCCGGGCCAGGTGGGTACACGGCGGCGTTCCGGGCCGCCGACCTGGGTTTGAAGGTAGCCCTGGTGGAGCGTTACCCCAGCCTGGGCGGTGTATGCCTCAACGTGGGCTGTATCCCGTCCAAGGCGCTGCTGCACGCGGCCAACGTGATCGAAGAGGCGGCCCTGATGTCGGAGCATGGGGTGGAGTTCGGTGCCCCCCGAATCGATCTGGACCGGCTGCGCTCCTGGAAAGACGGTGTCGTCGGGCAGCTTACCCACGGCCTGGCGGGCATGGCCCGCCGGCGCGGCGTGCGGGTGATAGAGGGCACCGGCACCTTCACCGGGCCCCACGCCATGCGGGTCGCAACGGCGGACGGGCCGCTGGAACTGAGTTTTGCGCATGCCATCATCGCGGCCGGCTCCCAGGCCCTGCAACTGCCGGGGCTGCCCTGGGATGATCCGCGGGTGATGGATTCCACCGGCGCCCTGGCCCTGGCGGACATTCCCGCTCGCCTGCTGGTCATCGGTGGCGGCATCATCGGCCTGGAGATGGCCAGCGTGTATCAGGCGCTGGGCAGCCGGGTGACGGTGGTGGAGCTGACCGGGCAATTGATGCCCGGGGCCGATCCGGACCTGGTGCGGCCACTGCAAAAACGCATTGCCGGGCGGTACGCCGCCATCCACCTCGACACCCGCGTGGGTGAGGTGCAGCCGGGCGACGACGGCCTGGCCGTCTCTTTCGAGGGCGAGTCGCCTCCCGGCGGGGAAGTGTTCGACCGCATCCTGGTTTCCGTCGGCCGGGTTCCCAACGGGCATCGCATCGGGGCCGAGGCGGCGGGCGTGGAGGTGACCGAGCGGGGGTTCATCCCGGTCGATGGTCAGCTGCGCACCAACGTGCCGCACATTTTCGCCATCGGCGACATCGTGGGCCAGCCGATGCTGGCGCACAAGGCCACGCACGAGGGCAAGGTGGCGGCCGAGGTCTGCGCCGGCCAGAAGCGCGCCTTCGACGCCCGCGTGATTCCCTCGGTGGCCTACACCGACCCGGAGGTCGCCTGGGTGGGACTGACCGAGGCCGAGGCACAGGCCTCGGGTGTCGATTACGGGGTGGGCAAATTCCCCTGGGCCGCCAGCGGCCGGGCGCTGGGCATCGGCCGGCCCGAGGGCTTCACCAAGCTGCTGTTCGACAATGCCACGCGACGTATCGTCGGCGCCGGCATCGTGGGGCCGCACGCCGGCGACCTGATCGCGGAGTGCGCGCTCGCCATCGAGATGGGCTGCGAGGCGGCGGACATCGGCCTGACCGTGCATCCGCACCCGACCCTGTCCGAGAGCGTGGCGATGGCTGCCGAGGTGTTCGAGGGCACCGTGACCGACCTGTACCTGCCGCGGCGCGCATGATCCGGGCCGCGCGGCCGCGGCGGCGGGGTCACGCCAGCAGCCACCAGCTCACCCCCGTGATCACGAACGCGCCCAGGATGTTCAGCACCAGTCCCGCCCGCGCCATGTCGCGAATGGTGACCTTGCCGCTACCGTAGATGACCGCATTCGGCGCGGTGGCCACCGGCAGCATGAACGCACAGCTCGCGCTCAGGGCACCCGGGATCATCAGCAACATCGGGTTGATGCCCATCACCACCGCCGCCGCGCCCAGCAGCGGCATCAGCAGGCTCGCGGTGGCGGTATTGCTGGTGACCTCCGTCAGGAACGTCACCGCCAGGCAGATGGCGAGAATCATCAGCCATAGCGGCACATGGGCCAGCGCCTCCAGTTGCGCGGCAATCTGGTCGGCGAGGCCGCTCTGGATAAAGGCATTGGCAATCGCGATGCCGCCGCCGAACAGGATCAACACCCCCCACGGGATGGTGCGCGCCGCCTCCCAGCGCAACAGGCGCTGGCCCTCGCCGTTGGGCATGACCGCCATGGCCACCACCGCCAGCAGCGCGACCGATGCATCGTTGGCCTGCGGCACGCCCAGCCACGTGCTCCAGCCCCCGAACGGCGCCTGGCGGGTGACCCAGGCCAGCGCGGTCAGGGCGAACAGCACCATGACCCGCTTCTCCGGCCGCCGCCAGGCGCCCACCCGGGGCAAATCGACGGGACGCTCCAGGCGCAGGCCGCGGGTCAGCCACAGCCCGGCCAGCGGCACCATGATGATCACCACCGGCAGGCCCCAGCGCATCCACTCGGGAAAACTCGGCGTGGCGCCGAAACGGTCCGCGTAGACCTGCATGAAGATCAGGTTTGGCGGCGTGCCGATCGGGGTGCCGAGGCCGCCGATGCTGGCCGCATAGGCGATTCCCAACAGCAGCGGCACCGCCAGCCGTTCCGGGGTGCGCTCCAGCACCGCGAGCGCAACCGGCAGCAGCATCAGGGTGGTGGCGGTGTTGGAAATCCACATGCTGAGCAGGGCGGACGCGGTCATGAAGCCCAGCACCAATGCCCGTGCATTGCCGCCGCCGAACAGGTTGACCATGAACAGCGCCGCCCGCCGGTGCGCACCGGACTCCGCCATGGCCTTGGAAATCATGAAGCCGCCGAGCAGCAGCAGGATCAGCGGGCTGCCATAGGATTGCGCGACTTGCGCCGGGCTGAGGATGCCCAGCAAGGGAAACAGCGCGAGCGGCAGCATCGCGGTGAAGGGAATGGGCACCGGCTCGAAAATCCACCACAGCGCGCACCACAGGGTGATGGCGGCGGTCGCGGCCGGGGCGAAACCCCAGCCCCCGGCGCTGAGCCAGGCCCCTAGCAGCAGCGCCGCCGTGGGGCCGCCGATCAGCAGCCAGCGCTGCACGGCTGGACCCGAAGCGTGATTGACATGGCCATCCCAACTTGAACCTGGTCGGCATTTTAGCGAATGATGGCGCTCGTGTGCGCAGCGCCCGCCGGCGGGCGGGGGGCCGGATTGCACCCCGCCGGCCCTGACCTAAGTCATTGCCCGCGCTTGCATTAAGCGAAGCTTAGTTTCTATCATACGAAGGCTTACCCTCCGCTCATCCGCCACGGAGACAACGAATAATGAAATTGCGAATGTTCGTGCTTTTCCTGTCGCTGCTCGGCGTTCATGCCCAGGCCCAGTATGGCCCGGCGCTGAACAAGGACGGCAGCGTGGTCACCGGGGTGCTGGCGGCCGCATTCGACCCGCGCGCCGGCGGCCCGTTTCCGAACAACCTGTTCTTCGATCCCGGGGACAGTATTCCGGACGGCACCATCAACCTGCCGGTCGCGGACCCGAACAATCCCAGCGACCCCTTCGTGGTGCTGAGCGCGCAGGACGGCTTCAGCACCACCGAGCGCTGGATCACCACCTTCGTGTCGGACGAGGATACCGGTGCCCCCGGCACCATCGACCCCGCCTCCGTGGTGCCCGGCCGCTCGGTGCGCGTGTTCCAGGTCACCGTGGTGCCGGGCAACCCGCTGGCAGTGACCGGCATCGTGCGGGAGCTCGTGCCCGGCGTCGATTACGTGGCGCTGGCGGCCAACGCCAATACCCTGGCCATCCTTCCGCTCAAGCCGCTGCCGGAGTACTCCAGCTTCATGGCGGTGCTGACCAACGACATCCGCGACGCCGACGGCAACGACGCCACGGCCGACACCACCTACCACCTGGCCAAGCGCCGCACGCCGTGGGTGGATGCGAGCGGCAAGAGCACTTACCCGTTGCTGCCGGACGCTACCGCCCAGCAGCTCGAGCCCATCCGCCAGCTGGTCAACCTGATGGAAGCGGCCGCCGCGGGTGCCGGCATGAACCCGGACGACATCATCCTCAGCTGGACGGTGCAGACCCAGTCGATCACGCCCACGCTGAAAATCCTGCGCAGCCTCGCACAGCCCGCACCGACCCTAGCCGGGCCGACTTTCCTCGACACCTCGGTGCTGGGCGGGCCCGGACTGGCGGATATTTATGCTGGGGTGATCACCGTGCCCTACTACGGGGGCGTGCCCAGCGCGGAGAACCCGACCGCGCCGCTGAACCAGTACTGGCGGGCCGCGCCGGGCGGTTACATTCCGCCCTTCGACCAGCTGGGGCTGGACCCGAATTCGACCAACGTGACGGTCTTCAATCCGATACCGGTCAAGACCAGCGACCAGACCGTGCCGCTGTTCATTACCGTGCCGGGAGCCCGCTCGGGGCACAGCAAGCCCGCCGCCGGCTGGCCAGTGGTGATCTTCGGCCATGGGCTCGGCGGCAACCGCGTGCAGGCCGCGAGCATCGCCGATACCCTGGCCTCGATCGGTTTTGCGGTGGTCGCCATGGACTTTCCGCTGCACGGCATCAGCCCGGATTTCACCCCCGCGTTGGCGCCCTTCTACAACGAGAACACGCCGTTCGCGCCGATCGCCAACGAGCGGACCTTCGATGCGGACTACTGGAACAACCAGACCGGCGCGCCGGGCCCTGACGGGCTGATCGACCCGCCGTTTTTCAACGCGTTCTTCGGGGGCCTGATCAACAACCTGGGCGCGCGCGATGGCCTTCGGCAGGGCATCGCGGACCTGTCGGTGCTGGCGCTGTCGGTGGGCGGCATCGACCTCGATGCGGACGGCCTGCCCGACCTCAACGGCGCCGACATCGCTTACGTCGGTATCTCCTGGGGCGGCATCAACGGCACCGCGTTCACCGCGCTCGAGCCCCTGGTCACCCGCTCCTTCCTGTCGGTGCCTGGCGGCGGGCTGGCGCGCATTGCCGATTTCGCGCCGGCCTTCCAGCCGTTTCTGCGGGGTTTCCTGGGTGCCGTCGGCGTGCAGCCTGGCACGGCGAATTACGAGCTGTTCCTGACCGTTTGGCAGACCGCGCTGGATTCCGGCGACCCGATCAACTGGGCGGCCGCGGCGGCGGCCCACACGCCGATCATGTTGCACGAGGTGATCGGCGACACGACGGTTCCGAATTTCGTGCCCACCGCGCCCCTGTCCGGCACCGAGCCGATGATCGCGGCGATGGGCCTGACGTCCTACAGCAGCACCCAGCAGAGCGCGGACGGACTGCGCGCGGTGGGCCGCTTCGTGCCGCCGGCCACCCATGGGTCGCTCGGCAGCCCCGCGGCGGGTTCACCGGCGGCATTCTTCGAGATGCAGTCGCAGATGGCATCCTTCGTCGCCTCCGGGGGCGGCGTGATCGTGGTGAGCGATCCGACCACCATGCTGCCGGTCGGCGCTCCGGATTGAGTTTCAAGAGGGCATAACCCATGAATTACACCTCATTGACGAAACGCATGTACCCACGCCTCGCCCTCGCTGCCGCCGTGGTGGCCTGTGCGCTGGCCACCCCCGCCGCCGTGGCATTCGAATTTTCCAGCGGCGAGTGGAGCGGCAGCCTGGATACCACCGTCAGCTACGGCGCCTCCTGGCGACTCAAGGATGCCAAGGACAAGGACGTCGGCAAGGCCGCCAACAACCCGCTCACCTTCCTGCTCGACAATGCCGGGCAGCGCGCCCAGGTCGGGCGCTTCTCGGTGCTGGGCGACGACGGCATCCTCAATTACCCCGATGCGGGCGATCTCATCACGCACAACGTCAAGCTCACCAGTGAGCTGGATCTCCGCTACGGCCAGAACTTCGGCGCCTTCGTGCGCTTCTCGGCGTTCTACGATTTCGAGAACAGTGACCGCGACGAATTGTCCGACATCGCGGACGAGCGGGTGGGCTCCGACGTGCGCCTGCTGGACGCCTACATCTGGGCCGAGCATGCCCTCGGCAATGGCTTCTTCACCTGGCGCCTCGGCCAGCAGGTGGTGAGCTGGGGCGAGTCCACCTTCATCCAGGGCGGCCTCAACGTCATCAACCCGGTGGACGTCTCCAAGCTGCGCCTGGCCGGCTCCGAACTGAAGGAGGCCTTCGAGGGCGTCAACATGTTCTGGGGCTCGCTGGACCTGACCGCCTCGGTGTCACTGGAAGGCTTCTACCTGTTCGAGTGGGAAGAGATCATTCCCGACCCGGCCGGCACCTACTTCTCCACCAACGACATCGCCACGCCGGGCGGCAGCTACGCGGTGCTGGGCTTTGGCATTTTGCCGCAGCCGGTGACCAACCCCGACCTGTTCAACGACGTGTGCGCCGGTTTCAACTTTGGTGGCTCCGATTCCATCCTGCCTCCCAGCCTGGTGGCGGCCGGATGCTCGGTGTCGCTGCCCCGCCTGCAGACCCGCAAGGCGGACGACGGCGGCCAGTTCGGCGTGGCGCTGCGCTGGTTCAACGAGAACTGGGGCGGTACCGAGTTCGGCTTCTACTACATGAACTACCACAGCCGCCTGCCGCTGATCAGCGGCAACGCGGTGATCACCAACCCGCGGATTCCGCCCTGGTTTCTGAGCACCGGCTACTGGACCGAGTATCCCGAGGACATCGACCTGTACGGCATCAGCTTCAACACCACGGTCGGCACCTGGTCGCTGGCCGGCGAAGTCAGCTACCGGCCCAAGCTGCCGCTGCAGATCGACGACGTCGAGGTGCTGTTCGGGGCCCTGACGCCGCTGAACCCGCTGATCCCGGCGCCCATCAACCGCTACAAGAGCCAGCTCGGCGAATTCGCGCCGGGCGAGTACATCCAGGGCTGGTCCGAGCACGAGTCGTGGCAGGCGCAGAGCACCCTGACCAAGCTGTTCGGCCCCAACAACCCGTTCGGCGCGGACCAGATCGCCTTCGTCACCGAGGTCGGCTTCAATTACGTGTCCGACCTGCCCGAATGGGAGGAGCTGCGCTACAACGGTGACGGCACCGACACCGGCGGCGGCCCCGATTTCCTGACCGGCGATTTCAACAACCCGATCACGCAGACCAGGGGTTTTGCCGAGGACTTCAGCTGGGGTTACCGCATGCTGGCCCGCCTCGACTACAACAACGCCCTGGGCGCGTGGACCGTCAGCCCGCGGATCGGCTGGTCCCACGACGTTGACGGCACGACGCCCGGACCGGGCGGATCGTTCATCGACGGCCGCAAGACCCTGACGATGGGCCTGGGCTTCAATTACCTCAACGAGTGGGTTCTGGACTTCGCCTACACCACCTATCTCGGTGCCGGCACGTACAACCTGCTCAAGAATCGTGATTTCTTTGCCGCCAGCGTGCGCTACTCGTTCTGATTACCGGAGGATTCCATGCACCCGTTGAACAAACATGTTTTTTCAGCCTGCGTCGGCGTCTTGCTGGGAATCAGCCTTGCGCATGCGGGGCCCAAGCCCGACCAGATCCACCGCCTCAGCGAAGACCTGACCCCGATGGGGTCGGAGCGCGCCGGCAACGCCGACGGCACCATTCCCGAGTGGACCGGCGGCATCACCGAGCCGCCGGCCGGTTATTCGCCGGGCGACCATCACCCCGACCCGTTCGCGGACGACCAGCCCCTGTTCCGCATCGACGGCAGCAACTACCAGCAGTATGCGGACAAGCTCAGCACCGGCCAGAAGGCCATGTTCGAGCGCTACCCGGATAGCTACTTCATGGACATCTATCCGACGCGGCGCTCGGCCTCGTTTCCCCAGCGGTCGCTCGACATGACCATCGAGAACGGCAAGACGGCGCGGCTGGTGGCGGAAGGCGAGGGAGTCGAGGATGCCGCCGAGGGCTTTCCGTTCCCGTTCCCGGAAAACGCCTACGAATTGATGTGGAACCACAAGCTCAAGCCCAAGGGCACCGGGGGCGTGCGCTACAACAATCAGGTGGCGCCCACCACGGACGGTTCCTACAACGTGGTGAAGCTGCGCGAGGAGCTGTTGGGGCTGTACTACAAGGAAGGCATCAAGATCGAGGACATCAACAATGTCCTGCTGTATTTCTTCCAGGAGGTCGAATCGCCCGCCCGCCTGGCGGGCAATATCCTGTTGGTTCACGAAACCCTGAACCAGATCGAGCAGGTGCGCCAGGCCTGGCTCTACAACCCCGGCCAGCGCCGCGTGCGGCGCGCGCCCAACGTGGCCTACGACAACCCGGGCACCGCCTCGGACGGCCTGCGCACCAACGACATGACCGACATGTTCAACGGCGCCATGGACCGCTTCGACTGGGAGATCGTGGGCAAGAAGGAAATGTACGTGCCCTACAACTCCTACAAGGCGCACCAGTCGGACGTGACGACCGACGACCTGGTGATGCCGGGGCATCTCGACCCCTCCTATTTCCGTTATGAACTGCACCGGGTGTGGATCGTCGAGGCGCGCCTGAAGGACGGCATGCGCCACATCAATTCGCGGCGCACCTACTACATGGACGAGGACAGCTACCAGATCGTGCTGATCGACCATTACGACAACCGCGACCAGCTGTGGCGCTTCTCGGAGGCGCACTGCATCAACTACTACGACATGCCGACGTTCTGGTCGACGTTCGAGGCGCACTACGACCTGCAGTCGGGCCGCTATGTCGCCCAGGGCTTCGACAACCAGGACCCGGTCAACACCTTCAACGTGGAGATGAACCCCGCGCAGTTCACGCCGCAAGCGCTGCGCACCCGTGGCCGGCGTTGATTCTCGAGCGGGGGGCCGGCGCCCGCCGGCCCCCCGCCGTTCAGTCAGAGGGGAACCGCGACCAGGCCGTGAAGTTTAAAGCCCTTCGCAAGCTTCTGGGCGCACCGGCGCTGCTGGCGCTCTGGGTGCTGCCGCTCGCTGCGGCCCGGGCCGCCGATCCGGGCGCCCTGGATGTCGAGTATGCCGAACACCAGCCGCTGGCGGCGCATTCGCTGCTGCTGGACATCCTGCGCCTGCCATCCGGGCGGTTCGTGGCGGTCGGGGCGCGCGGCCACGTGGTGCACTCCGATGACGGCGAGTCCTGGACCCAGGCCGAGGTGGTGCCCACCCGGTCCACCCTGACCAGCCTCACGCGGGCGAACGGCCGACTGTGGGCCGCGGGCCACGACAGCGTGATCATCACCAGCGGCGACGGCGGCCGGAACTGGACCGTGCAGTACTTCGACCCCGATCGCCAGCAGCCGATCATGGACATTCATTTCTTCGATGACGAGCACGGGCTGGCCATCGGTGCCTATGGCCTGGCGCTGGTGACCCGCGATGGCGGCCGGCAGTGGGAGGACACGCTCATCAACGAGGAAGAGTGGCACAACAACGCCGTGCTCAGCATCGACGACGGCCCGCTGCTGGTGGCGGGCGAGGCCGGATTCAGTTACCGCAGCGAGGATCGGGGCGCGAGCTGGGAGACCCTAGAAATGCCCTACCCGGGCTCCATGTTCGGCGCCGTTGCCGGTCGCGAGGGCTGCGCCCTGTTTTTTGGCCTGCGCGGCCACGTGCAGCAGAGTTGCGACGGCGGAGTGCGCTGGGAAGAACTCGCCAGCGGCACGGAGGCCAGCATCGCGGGGGGGGTGCGGGTCGCCGGGCGCAGCGTCATGGTGGGTAACAGCGGTCTGGTGCTGGAGCTGGACGACAGCGGAGCGTTTTCGGCCCATTATCACTCCAGCGGCGTGGACCTGGCCGCCATCGTGCCTGACGGTACGGGGGGCTTCCTGATGGCGGGCGAAGACGGCCTGCATCGCTATCCAGAGGCGGAGGCACACCCGGGTGACTGACGACCGACACGCATTGCTGCACCGCGTCGCCACGTTCCTGATCAACATCCGGTACGCGGTGGTCGGAGCGTTCGTGCTGATCACCATCGCGATGGCGTTTGCCATGTCCGAGCTGCGCATCGAGACCGGCTTCAAGAAGCAGTTGCCGCTCAAGCACGAGTACATGCAGACCTTCCTGCAGTACGAAAAGGAGTTCGGCGGCGCCAACCGGGTGCTGGTCGCGCTGGTGGCACGCGACGGCAACATGTTCACCCCCGAGTTTTTCGAGGCCTTCGAGGCGATCACCAACCAGGTGTTTTTCATTCCCGGGGTCGACCGCGCCAGCGTGCGCTCGATCTTCACGCCGAACGTGCGTTTCGTGGAAATCGTGGAGGACGGATTTGCGGGCGGCAACGTCATTCCCTCGGACTTCGCACCGTCCCTGGAGATGTTCGAGCGGGTGCGCTCCAACATCGTGAAATCCGGTGAGGTGGGGCGGCTGGTGTCCGAGGATTTCACCGGCGCGATGGTCTGGGCCAACCTGCTGGAGGAGAACCCGCAGACCGGCGAGCGACTGGACTACCGCAACGTCGCCAGCCAACTGGAGGCGATTCGCACCCAGCACGAGGGTGACGCGTTCACGGTGCACATCATCGGCTTCGCAAAGATCGTGGGCGACATCTCGGACGGGGCCCGCTCGGTGGCGTGGTTCTTCCTGGTCGCGCTGATCGTCACCGCCATCCTGCTGTACCTGTACACGCGTTCCATCTGGCTGACGGTGCTGCCGCTGGTCTGTTCCCTGGCCGCGGTGGTGTGGCAGATGGGCACGCTCAGCCTGCTCGGCTACAGCCTGGACCCGATGAACATCCTCACCCCGTTCCTGATTTTCGCCATCGGCGTCAGCCACGGCGTGCAGAAAATCAGCGCCTGGGTGGTGGAAAAGGAGTTCGACGGGCGCACGCCGGACCAGTGGGCGAAGAGTGGTGTCGAGGACATCTCGGAGATTCGCCGCCGCTCCCCGATGCACGGCTCGCGGGAAACCATCAAGAAACTGCTGGCGCCCGGCATCATCGCGCTGGTCTCGGACACCATCGGTTTCCTGACCATCCTGTTCATCAAGATCCGCATCATCCAGGAACTGGCCATCACCGCCAGCGTGGGCGTGGCGGTGATCATCTTCACCAACCTGATCCTGCTGCCGGTGCTGCTGTCCTTCGTGCATCTGCGCGACCCGGACAACTATCGCCGGCGCTTGCTGCGGCGGGCGCACCGCAAATCGACGCTGTGGGCCACCATCGCCTCGTTCACCCGGCCGGAGCGCGCCCGGCTGGCCGCCATCGTCGCCCTGGTGCTGTTCGTGTTGGGGGTCTGGGTGGCGCAGGACATGAAGATCGGCGATTCCGAGGTGGGCGTGCCGGAACTGCGGCCGGAGGCCCGTTACAACCAGGACGCGGTGCTGATCTCCGAGCGGTTCTCGCTGGGCGTGGACCTGCTGACGGTGGTCGCCGAGACGGTCCCGG
>JABAHS010000406.1_pt2 | contig 26953 bp, 29 predicted proteins | sample 7062111 | NCBI WGS metagenome assembly JABAHS01 (sample SAMN14534600, study PRJNA622989) | marine sediment metagenome | biome: marine biome [ENVO:00000428]; feature: marine pelagic biome [ENVO:01000023]; material: deep marine sediment [ENVO:00002113]; isolation source: pool of 4 deep marine... | reverse complement strand
CCGTGCAGCATATAGCGGCGCGGGTGACGCTGCTTCGCGCTTCGCTCGACGACGCCCCGCGCGGCATCGGTGAGCTTGCCGTGGGCCCCGGCGCCGATGCCGAGATAGTCGCCGAAGCGCCAGTAGTTGAGATTGTGCCTGCTCTCGTCGCCGCGCCTGGCATGAGCGGAGATCTCGTAGCGCTGCAGCCCGGCGTCCTCGAGGCGCGCCACGCTCTCGCCGTGCATCTCCCAGATGACGTCCTCGTTGGGGCGCTCGGGAGGGAACCTGTGAAAAAGCGTGTTCGGCTCGATGGTGAGCTCGTAGTGGGAAACATGGCCCACGCCATGATTAAGCGCCTGCTCGAGGTCGGCGAGCGCGCCGCCGAGCGACTGCCCGGGCAAGCCGTACATGAGGTCGATGTTGATGCGCTCGAAGCCGGCGGCACGCGCCATTTCCACCGCCCGGTGCGCGCCGCGGGCATCGTGGACACGGCCGATACGCTTCAATGCCGCGTCGTCGAAGCTCTGAACCCCGATGGACAGGCGATTGACACCGGCGTCGCGATAGCCGGCGAAACGCTCCGCCTCGGCACTGCCCGGATTGGCTTCCAGCGTGATCTCACAATCCTGCGCGAGCTCGGCGCGCGTGCGGATCCCCTCGAGGAGTGCGCCGATGGCGGCGACCGAGAAAAGGCTCGGTGTTCCGCCGCCTATGAACACGCTGTCGAGGGCCCGCCCCGCGGCGCGCGCGAGCTCCTCGTCCAGATCGGCGAGCAGCGCGGCGACGTATTCGGATTGTGGAATGTCCTCGGCGGCGTGGGAGTTGAAGTCGCAGTATGGGCACTTACGTTCGCACCAGGGAAGGTGCACGTAGAGCGCGAGCGGCGGAATCGATGCGAAACGCATCACGACGCCTCGAGATGCGCGAGCAGGGCACGCATCGCTGTGGCCCGATGGCTGATGCTGTTCTTGTCCGCGGGCGCGAGCTCCGCGGAGGTGCAGCCGCGCTCCTCGACGAAGAACACCGGATCGTAGCCGAATCCGCCGTCACCCCGCGGTGCATGCGTAATGCGGCCGCGCCACAGGCCCTCGCCCACGCGCGGACAGGCGTCATGCGGGTCGCGCATGTACACCATCACGCAGACGAAGCTCGCGCCGCGCCGCGCATCGGGAATGCCGCGCATGTTATCGAGCAGGAGCCGGAGATTCTCCTCGTCGCTCGCCCCGACGCCGGCATAGCGGGCCGAGCGCACACCCGGTGCGCCGTCGAGCGCATCGACGATCAGACCGGAATCGTCGGCGATTGCCGGCAGGGCGCAAAGGCGCGCCGCGTGCCGCGCCTTGATGATGGCGTTCTCGATAAACGTCTCTCCGGTTTCCTCAGCGGCCTCGATGGCGAACTGCGACTGCGGCACGACGTCCATGCCGACCGGGGCGAGCAGCGCATTGAGCTCGCGAAGCTTGCCGGCGTTGGCGCTCGCGAGCACCACCCGTTTCACCGCTTCAGTCCTCGAGCGCGTCGCGCTGCAATTCGATCAGTGTCGCGACGCCGCCCTCGGCCAGCGTCAGCATCGCGTCGAGCTCATCGCGACGAAATGCGTGACCCTCGGCGGTGCCCTGGATCTCGATGAAACCGCCGTTGTCGTTCATGACGACGTTCAGGTCGGTTTCGGCCTCCTTGTCCTCGGCATAGTCCAGGTCCAGAACCGGCTGGCCCTGGAAGATCCCCACCGATACCGCCGCCACCTGTCCGTGTATGGGCGAGGCGGCGATGCGCCTGGCGCGCTCGATCGTGCGCATGGCGTCAACGAGCGCCACGTAGCTGCCCGTGATGGCGGCGGTGCGGGTGCCGCCGTCGGCCTGTATCACGTCGCAGTCGAGGGTCACCGTGCACTCTCCGAGAGCGGCCAGATCGACCACGCTGCGAAGCGAGCGCCCAATCAGGCGCTGAATCTCCAGCGTGCGCCCGCCCTGGCGTCCGCGTGCCGCCTCGCGGGCGCTGCGCTCACCGGTCGCCCGGGGCAGCATGCCGTACTCTGCCGTGACCCATCCCTGGCCGCGACCGCGAAGAAACGGCGGAACGCGTTCCTCGACGCTGGCGGTGCAGATGACCCGCGTGTCGCCGAAGCTCACGAGCACCGATCCTTCTGCATGGCGCGTGTAATGCCGCTCGATGGAGACATCGCGCAACTCGTCTCTGGCTCTGCCGCTCGGGCGCATGACGGGAATCCTTCGCACAGTGGAACGCGCCCGCCATTATATAGGGCCGGCGCTTTTGCAGACACGCACCCGCCCGGGGGTTTACCATTGGCGCACCATGATTCGAAGCATGACCGCCTTCGCGCGCAGCGAGCGCACCGAGGACTGGGGCACGGCGTACTGGGAGCTGCGCTCGGTCAATAACCGCTATCTGGAAGTGAATCCGCGCCTGCCCGAGGAAGCGCGTGCGCTCGAGAGCACCGTTCGCGAGCGGATCCGCAAACGCCTGAGCCGCGGCAAGGTGGACTGCGTGCTGCGTCTCACTCTCGGCGCAGCCAACGACGTGAGCCTTACTCTGAATCTGGATCTCGCCAAACGCGTAGCCGACGCGACCCGCGAGATCGACGCGCTGCTGCACGATCCTGCCCGCGTCAGCGCCGTCGACGTGCTGCGCTGGCCGGGCGTCGTTCAAACCCAGGCGCCCGATTCCGACGCCCTCGGAACGGCCGTGCTGGAACTGCTCGACGACGCGCTCGCCGAGCTGGTGGCGTCGCGCGAGCGGGAGGGCCGCCACATCCACGCCGCGATTGCCCAACGCTGCGACGAGATCGAGAAAATCGTCGAAGCGGTGCGCGCACGCATGCCCGAAGTGCTCGAGACCTGCCGCCAGCGGCTTCGCGACCGGCTCGCGGAGTTCGTCGAGCAGCTCAATGAGGAGCGCCTCGAGCAGGAAATGGCCATCCTGGCGCAGAAGACCGACGTCGCCGAGGAGCTCGATCGCCTCGATGCCCATCTCAAGGAGGTGCGGCGCGTGCTCGAGGAGGAACAGCCAGCCGGGCGTCGACTCGACTTCCTCATGCAGGAGCTCAATCGCGAGGCGAATACCCTCGGGTCGAAATCAATCGATACCGAAACGACGCGCGCCTCGGTGGATCTCAAGGTGCTCATCGAGCAGATGCGCGAGCAGATCCAGAACGCGGAGTGATTGGCCCGCATGGAGCAGAACGCGAAGGGCGATCTCTACGTGATCAGCGCCCCCTCCGGCGCCGGCAAGACCAGCCTGGTGCACGCCCTGCTATCCTCGCAGAGCGCACTGAACGTGTCGGTGTCGCACACGACGCGACCGCGGCGTGCCAACGAGACCAACGGCGTCGACTACCACTTCGTCAGTGAGGCGGACTTCGTCGCCATGATCGACGCGGACGCCTTTCTCGAGCACGCGCGGGTATTCGACCACCGCTACGGCACGGCCCGGGAGTCGGTGCTGACGCACCTCGCCGCCGGAGAAGACGTGATCCTCGAGATCGACTGGCAGGGAGCGCGCCAGGTCCGCGAGCGCCACCCGGACTGTATCGGCGTATTCATCCTGCCGCCCTCCCGGGAGGCCCTTGCCGAGCGGCTTCGCCACCGTGCCCAGGACTCCGACGAGGTCATCGCCCGGCGCCTGCGCGACGCGGTGGCGGAGATGTCCCACTACCGGGAGTTCGACTACCTGGTCGTCAACGACGACTTCGAGGCCGCCGTCGAGGATCTGCGCAGCATTGTCCGCGGCCGGCGCCTGTGCCTCGGACGCCAGAGCGCGGCCCACGAGGATCTGATCGCGAGTCTGCTGGTATAATTAACTATTGTTAAATAGACTTTAACGTTTTCGCCCAGCAGGAGCTTCATCTGATATGGCGCGCATCACCGTCGAAGATTGCATCGAAAGGGTCTCCAATCGCTTCGAGCTGGTTCTTCTGGCCACCAAGAGGGCCCGGCAGATTACCCTCGGCTCGACACCGCTCGTGGAGGTCGAGAACGACAAGCCCACCGTCATCGCGCTGCGGGAAATCGCCGCGGGTAAGATCGACGCCGCCACCCTCAACGACATGGTCGAGGAGCCCCTCGAGGAGGAAGGTGCGCAACCGAGCGAAATCCTCGGAGGCGAGTAAGGGGAACGACCTTCCCCCTCCCTGGGCGGGCTTCTAGAGTCTGGAGGCCGCGTGTTTCTCATCAGCGATCTCTGTGGTCTCGCCGATACCTACCTCGAGTCAGACCAGGTAAAGGAAATCTATCGCGCCTATCTGTTCGGCGCCGAGGCTCACGAGGGCCAGCACAGGGCCTCGGGCGAGCCCTACATTCATCACCCCATCGAAGTCGCCCGGATTCTCGCCGAGATGCGCCTCGACTACGAGACCATCGTCGCGGCCATCCTTCACGACGTCATCGAGGACACGGAAACCGCCAAAGCCCAGATCGCCGAGGCGTTCGGTGACGAGGTGGCGAACCTCGTCGACGGCGTCAGCAAGCTCACCCAGATAAGCTTCAAGAGCAAGGCCGAGTTCCAGGCCGAGAACTTCCGCAAGATGCTGCTCGCCATGGCCCGGGACATCCGGGTGATATTGGTCAAGCTCGCCGATCGCCTGCATAACATGCGCACGCTTGCGGCGCTGGCCCCCGAGAAACGTCGGCAGATCGCGCGGGAGACGCTCGAAATCTATGCCCCCATCGCCAACCGGCTGGGCCTGAACAGCATCCGTCAGGAGCTCGAGGATCTGGGATTTCAGGCGCTCTACCCCATGCGCTTCCGCGTGCTCGCGGCGGAGGTTCGAAAGGCACGCGGCCATCGAAAGCAGGTGGTGCGCAAGATCGAGACGGCCATCAAACGGCGGCTTCGCCAGGAAGGCGTAAGCGGCAAGGTGTTGGGACGCGAGAAACACCTGTACAGCCTTTACAAGAAAATGCGCGGCAAGGGATTGTCATTCAAGGAAGTGCTGGACGTTTATGCTTTCCGCATCATCGTCGACAGCGTGGACGACTGCTATCGCGTGCTCGGCATCATGCACAATCTCTACAAGCCGGTGCCTGGAAAATTCAAGGACTACATCGCGCTGCCTAAAGCCAACGGCTACCAGTCCCTGCACACGGTTTTGTTCGGCCCGTACAGAGCACCGCTCGAGGTGCAGATTCGCACCAACGACATGCACGGTGTGGCCGAATCCGGAATCGCCGCCCACTGGGGTTACAAGAGCGGCAAGGCAGGCAGCAGCGCAGCCCAGGAGCGGGCACGCCAGTGGATCAAGGAGCTTCTCGAGATGCAGACCGAGGCCGGTGACTCCATGGAGTTCATCGAGCACGTCAAGGTGGATCTCTTCCCGAAAGACGTCTACGTGTTCACGCCGGCCGGCGACATCATGGAGCTGCCGCGTGGCGCGACCGCCGTCGATCTCGCCTACGCCGTGCACACCGATGTCGGCAATACCTGCATCGCCGTCAAGATCGACGGCCGCTACGCACCACTCAGAAGCCAGCTGATGACCGGACAGAATGTCGAGGTGGTGACGGCGTCCTGGGGTCGGCCAAACGCCAACTGGCTGACCTTCGTGGTAACCGGCAAGGCGCGCGCCGCAATTCGAAATTATCTTAAGAACCTGCGCTCCGAGGAGGCGGTGGAGCTCGGGCGCCGGCTGCTCAACCAGTCGCTCGCCNNGAGCTCAAGCTCGAGACGCTCGACGAGCTGCTCGAGGACATCGGCCTCGGCCAACGGCCCGCAGCGCTCGTCACCCGGCGCCTCACGCGCTCCGCCGAAGAGGCCAAGCCGGGCGCCGAGGGCCCGCGCAACGGCCATCCGGTCTACATCAAGGGCTCCGAGGGGATGGTCGTCAGCCTCGGCAAATGCTGTCACCCGATTCCCGGCGACCCGGTGCTCGGCTTCGTGAGCACGGGGCGTGGTGTCGTCATTCACACGGCGGCCTGCCGCAACATCGCCGAGTACGCCGACAAGCCGGACAAGTGGGTCGACGTGGAGTGGGAACCGACCATCGAGGGAGAGTTTCCCGTCGAGGTGCGCGTCGACACCGCCAATCAAAAGGGGGTGCTCGCGACGGTCGCGGCGGCCATCGCCGACATGGGCGCCAACATCGAGAACGTGTCCATGGAGAACAGCGAAGGCAGCAATGCAACGCTCAACATCGTGATCGGCGTAACCGATCGCGTTCATCTTGCCCACATCATTCGCCGCATCCGCAACATCAACGAAGTGACCCGTATAATGCGCAAGGGAAGCTGACCTCTGCCCGAGGAGATCGCAAATGAGTAGAACGATAATCAGCACGCCGAATGCACCCGAGGCGCTCGGCACTTACTCCCAAGCGGTCGACGTCAACGGAACCGTTTATCTGTCCGGGCAGGTCGGATTGGATCCGCGGACCATGGAGCTGGTCGAGGGCACCCGTGCGCAGATCGAGCGCGTGTTCACCAATCTGCGCGCCGTGGCCGAAGCAGCCGGCGGCGATTTTTCCCATGTCGTCAAGCTGACTGTGTACCTGACCGACCTGTCGAATTTTCCCCTGGTCAACGAGGTGATGGGCGAGCACTTCAAAGAGCCCTATCCCGCCCGCGCGGCGGTCGGCATCCGTTCGCTGCCCAAAGGCGCCGAGGTCGAGATCGAGGGCATCATGGTGCTCGACGCCTGAGCCGCGCCGGCGCCGGTGTGGCTGTAGCAGAGAAGTCGGACAGCGTGCCCGTCACGGCGCTGCGGGGCGTCGGCCCGCGCGTCGCCGAGCGTCTCGCGGCGCTCGGTATCGAATCGTTACAGGATCTCCTCTTCCACCTTCCGCTGCGTTACGAGGACCGTACCCGCCTGAGTCCCATCGGCTCGCTGCGGGCCGGTGAGGAAGCCGTGGTATGCGGCGAGATCCAGATTACTCAGATTCAATACGGCCGCCGCCGCTCCCTCATTTGCGTGATTCACGATGGCACCGGGCGCCTGAGCCTGCGCTTCTTCCATTTCAGTCAGAGCCAGCAACAGCGGCTCGCGCGCGGCAAGCGGGTCCTCTGCTTCGGCGAAGCGCGCCGCGGGCCGAAGGGCCTCGAGATCGTGCATCCCGAGTACCGCCTGCTCGCAGAACAAGAGCAGGCGCGCGTGGAGGACCACCTGACACCGATTTATCCGAGCACCGAGGGTCTGAATCAGAACAACTGGCGGCGCCTGACCGATCAGGCGCTGCAACGCATAGCGAGCGACGCGACGCTGGCGGATTTCGTGCCCGCGGAGATCCTCGAGCGCCACGGTTTCGCGCCGCTCGAGGAGTCGCTGCGCGCAGTCCATCGTCCGCCACCCGGCGACGATCCCGACAACCCGCACTCGGCAACCGGGCGCGGGCGCCGGCGACTTGCCTTCGACGAGCTGCTCGCGCACCGCCTCAGCCTGCGGCTGCTGCGCCAGCGGCTCGACGCCGATTCCGCGGTCTGCATGCGCAGCGACGGGCACCTGCGCCGGCGCTTCGTCGATGCCCTGCCGTTTGCCCTGACCGGCGCCCAGCAGCGGGTCATCGAGGAAATATCCGCCGATCTCGAGCGACCCCATCCCATGCAGCGTCTGGTTCAGGGCGACGTGGGATCGGGCAAGACCGTGGTCGCTGCGGTAGCAGCGCTTCAGGCCATCGAAGCCGGCTATCAGGCGGCCTTCATGGCGCCCACCGAGCTGCTGGCCGAGCAGCACATGGCGAACTTTCTCAGCTGGCTCACGCCGCTCGACGTGCCGCTCGCCTGGTTGTCCGGGACGGTCACGGCGAGGGCGCGGCAGACCGCGCTCGACAACATCCAGAGCGGGCAGCCGATGCTGGTGGTCGGCACCCACGCGCTTTTCCAGGAGCAGGTGGCCTTCGAGAATCTTGCCCTCGTCATCATCGACGAGCAGCACCGCTTCGGCGTTCATCAGCGTCTCGCGCTGCGCGACAAGGGCCTGCGCGACAACCGGCGGCCCCATCAGCTCATCATGACCGCGACGCCGATACCGCGCACGCTCGCGATGGCCGTGTATGCCGACCTGGACACCTCGGTGATCGACGAGCTGCCGGCGGGGAGACAGCCGGTGGAGACGGCCGTCGTGCCGGACTCGCGGCGCGCCGAGGTGGTAGCCCGGGTTCACGCGGCCTGCTCGCAGGGCCAGCAGGCCTACTGGGTCTGCACCCTCATCGAGGACTCCGAGGCGCTCGAGGCGCAGGCCGCCGAGCAGACCCATCTCGCTCTCAGCGAAGCGTTGCCGGAGATGCGCGTGGGCCTGGTGCACGGACGCATGAAGTCGGCGCAAAAGGAGAAGACCATGGCGGCGTTCAAGGAGGGCCAGCTGGATCTGCTGGTGGCAACGACGGTCATCGAGGTCGGCGTCGACGTTCCCAACGCGAGCCTCATGATCATCGAGAACGCGGAGCGCCTGGGGCTCTCGCAGCTGCACCAGCTGCGCGGCCGCATCGGGCGCGGTACGCGCAGGAGCGCGTGTGTGATCATGTATCAGCCGCCACTCTCGGGGCCGGCGCGGCAACGATTGGATGCCCTGCGCGAGACCAGCGACGGATTCAGGATCGCGGAGCGCGACTTGGAGCTTCGCGGCCCCGGCGACGTGCTCGGCACCCGCCAGACCGGGCTGATGCAGCTGCGTATCGCCGACCTGGTGCGCGATCGGGCGCTTCTGCCGGCCGTCTCGAAGGCTGCTGATGAGATCCTCTCGACGCGTCCCGAGTGCGCCGAGCCGCTCATAAGGCGCTGGATAGGGAATGCGATAAACTACGCGCGTGTATGAATCGTCGAACCAGCCGGCCCTGAGCGGACCGCAAGCATCGCCAATTCCGTGAACGCCCCGCGAACGGCAGCCTCTGTGGGCGAACGCGTGCGCCAGTACGGCCTTCTGATGCGCGTGGACCGTCCCATCGGCTCGCTACTGCTGATGTGGCCCACCCTGTGGGCACTGTGGATCGCCGGCGAGGGCCGGCCGGATCCTTTCATCACGCTGGTGTTCGTACTCGGCGTGTTCCTCATGCGCTCGGCGGGCTGCGTCATCAATGACTACGCCGACCGCAATCTGGATCCCCACGTCGCCCGCACGCGCGAACGCCCCCTGGCGGCCGGGCGCGTCACCCCGAGAGAAGCGCTGACGCTGTTCGTGGTGCTGTGCCTGACGGCGTTCGCGCTGGTGCTGACGCTCAACCGACTGACGCTGATGTTGTCGCTGGTGGCGTTGCCACTGGCGGCGAGCTATCCGTTCATGAAACGTTTCACCTACCTGCCGCAGGTGCACCTCGGCGTCGCCTTCGGTTGGGCCGTGCCGATGGCATTCGCGGCGCAGACCAACGGCGTTCCTGCCGTGGCGTGGCTTATTCTGATCGGCGTCGTGCTCTGGGCGGTCGCTTACGACACGATGTATGCGATGGTCGATCGCGAAGACGATATCTATGTGGGAGTGAAATCCACGGCGATTCTGTTCGGTGAGCTGGATCGCGTGATGATCGGCATCGTTCAGCTGTGCTTCTTCGTGGTCATGCTGCTGCTGGGTCAACAGCTCGGCCTCGGCATTTACTACTACCTGAGCCTCGTCGCCGCCGGCGGGCTCGCGATATACCAGCAATACCTCATCCGCGATCGCGTGCCGAGCGCTTGTTTCAAGGCTTTCCTGAACAACAACTGGCTGGGCGCGGTGATTTTTCTCGGCCTGGTCGCACACTACGCGACCCGGCCGTAGAGCCTGCCGCGCTAGGGAATCGATGCGGCCGCGGGACCTCGCTCCGAGAACAGCTCCTGGACCATCGCCAGCTTGACCCTTGCGGTCTGATTAGCGTCATCGAGCTCGAGTGCCTTACCGTAGGCGATACCGGCCATGCGCGCGTAGATGTCTCCGAGATTCTCGTGGGCTGTGGCGTAATTCGGGCGATTGCTGATGGCCTGCAGGAGTGATGCGCGCGCCAGGGTGAATTCACCCTTGGCCGCGTAGAGCACTGCCAGATTGTTGTGCGGCTCCGGTAACTCCGGGTAGTCATCGGTCAAGGCCAGGAATACGTCCTGTGCCCGCTCGCTCTCTCCCCGCTCAGCGAGCGCCAGACCTTTTAGAAAGCGCGCCTCGGCATGCTTGGGATTCGACTGCAGAAACGCCTCCAGGCGCGGCAGCGCCTTATCGTACTGGCCACTCCGGAGGAGCTCCTTGACGTTCTTCAAAGGATCGGCGGAAGCGAAGACGGAAAACGACACCACCATCAGCATCGTGGCCGCGAGCACTCGCGCAAGGCCGCTGCCCGGCTTCAAGGCTGCAACGGACGATGTGAGCAAGAGAGCACCAAACGCTATCGTGACTGAGTCGAGGAGACAGGCGAGTCGGATTCGGCTTTGCCCGCCGTTTCCCGCTGCGCGGCAACGGCTTCGTGACGGATTGCATCGAGCATGTCGATAATTTTCGCAAATCCGAACAGAACGATGCCGCCGAGCAGGCCGGAGAAGAAAGCTCCGAGACAGAACGCCCGGGCGATTTCATCCTCTATGTAGAACGAGCCGCCGAAAAAGAGGATCGCCAGAATGATGGCCGCCCCGCCAAACCCGTTCAGCACGACACCCAAGCGCACGGGGTTTCGCGCGGACAGATAGCTCGCGTCCTGATCAGATGGCTGCTTCACGTCAGTCATTGCCTGGCCAAATCCGCCGACAGGCTCGCCAGAATCTCCTCCACGGCCTCGCCGATAGCGCGGGTGGCCGTCGCTACCCTGTCGTCACCCACGGGTTTGTTCACAGTGTAGCTCTTCACCCAGACGAGATTGCCCTTGGCCTGATCGCGCAGACCGAACTCGAGCTCCACCAGCACACTCGACGAGTTGCCCACCACGTGCTCGAGCTTCTTGATGTCGCCGCTCAACGTATAGCTCGGAACGCCGCGAAGACCGCTTTTGACCACGCGATCGGCAACCTTCGCCGACTTGAGGTAATCCACGGTCGCTATCTGCAGCATGCGGGTCGGCGGGTCTACCCAAAGATGATAATCATAGCGGTGAATGACGTTGGGCGTGTCGTGCTCGATGAACAGGATGGCCCTATCCTGTAGCACTCCGGCGGCATTGAAGCGATCCACTTCAAGGGTGCCGGCAAGCTGCGGCGTCTCGTAGACCTTCGCAGGCGCAGCGACGGTCAGGCGGTGGAAGCGGTCGGAGGGCACGGGCACGCCCTCCCCGCCGCATCCGGTCAGAGCGGCGGTGAGTATCACTGCGAACAACCTGTATCGACTATTCAAGTGCGGATCCCGCGCTGCTCTGCAGATCGATCAATTCCTCGCGGTTCTTCGTCGTCCCCCTCAGCAATACCGAGGGATTCTTTCTTATCGTTCGGCTGAACTCGGAGAGGTTGCGGCTTGCACCCTCCAGATTGTAGGTGATGGCATCTACACGCTGCGACAACGCTTTCAGCGTGTAACGCAGGTCGGCTACGGATGCCCGGAGATCCGGACGGTTCTCCTCGCTGATGGCATTGAGCCCAACGAGAAGCCGATCGAGCTTCTCTCGGGTCGAGTGCAGGTCGCTGGTCAAATCTGCGATGTTGCCGGCTGCATGGGCGACGTTGTCGAGAGCACCCTGGATTTTCTCGGTCGTCTTCGGAGTCAGCACCTCCTTGACGCGTTCATCGAGGGTCTCGCTGACGGTGGCCACGTTGGCGGAGGCGCGCGTGAAATTGTCCACCATGGCGTTGATGCGCTCCTGGGAGTCCGGCCCCAGCAACATCCGCACGTCCTCGCGCGCTTCCTCGCTGAGCAAAGCCAGGCTCACCGATGCCTTGAGGACATTGTCGACGACGCTGTCGAGCTTGTCGGCATTCCGGGCAGACAGGACCTGTGCGAGGCTGTCACTGGTCTGCTTGAGCGAGGCGGAAAGCGATACGATTTCATCGACGAGCTGCGGCCCGCGCTCGGCCAGCGTTCTTGAGAACGTGGCGAGGTCTCTAATCATGGCGCCGCCATCGGAAACGATGAGCTCTCCGATGGACTCGACATAGCGGTCGAGATTGGCCATCAGGGGCTCCAAACGTGTCTCGGTAAGCCTTTTCAAAGCATTCGCCGTATCGGAGACGGCGACAAATATATCGGTCGCCGGCTCACCCCGAATGAAATCACCCGGCTCGAGGTGGGCGCCGTTTTCACCTTTGCGAATATCAATTGCCATGGCCGCGAGCAGACCGGACGATTTCATTTTGGCGACGCTGTCGGCAGGAACCTTCCAGTCCCTGAATCTTTCTGTAAGCGCCAGCTCCAGGCGGAACACGAGCGCCCCGTTCTCGAGCTCGGGAGATATACTCTCCACCTGGCCCACGGGAAACCCCATGTACAGAACCTGGCTGCCGAACTTCAGACCGGTGACATCCTCGTAGCGCGTATAGTACGTATCAGTGCCACCGGTGCGGCCCGTAAGCATGGCGACGCTCACAACAATACCCACGAGCATCACGATTACAAAGCTGCCGACAATGATGTAATTAATGCGATCGCTTCTCATCGGACACCATGCCTACAAGATAGGTCACAACGCACGCCCTCCGGTCAACCGGCGCAGATACGCTTCCGGATCCAGCTCTTCCTCCTCCACGCGCCGGTTGAGCAGGTTCTGCACACGCTGATCCTGACAACCACGCACCTCGTCGACACTGCCGACGATCAAGATTTCACCGCGATCGAGCACCGCGATGCGGTCGGCAATCTTGAAGGCGCTCTCAAGCTCATGGGTGACAATCACAACGGTCATCCCCAGCGCATCGCGCAGGCGCAATATTAAATCGTCTATAGCGGCCGCGACCACAGGGTCGAGCCCGGCGGAGGGCTCGTCGCAGAAAAGCAGCTTGGGATCCATGACCACCGCGCGCGCCAGAGCCGCTCTTTTTATCATGCCCCCGGACAGCTCGGCCGGCATCAGATCCTCGAATCCCGCCAGCTCGACCACCTCGAGCTTGAGTCGGGCCATGATCCGGATCGTCGACTCATCGAGATCGGTGTGCTCGCGAAGCGGCAGCCTGATATTGTCGCCCACGCTCATGGAGCTGAACAGCGCTCCGGATTGGAAAGCGACACCCGATCTCTTCCTGAGCTCGTACATCTCCGACCGGCTTGCGCTGGCTACGTCGCGACCCAGAACACGAACGCTGCCGCTTCTCGGTCGCTCCAGCGCGAGCATGTAGCGCAAAAGGGTGCTCTTTCCCGAGCCGCTGCCGCCCATAATCACCAGTATCTCACCGTCCTCAACGGCGAGGCTGACGTCTTTCAGGATCTGTCTTTTGCCATAGAAAGTATTGAGGTGCTCTACCTCGATGACTTTCGCCGGCGCTGCGACTTGGGAGTGGATTGCCATGGTCAGCGGGTAACGATGAACACGAAGAGCATGTCAGTGATCAGGATCGCGGCGATGGCCTGCACCACCGAACGCGTCGTCGCGCGCCCCACTCCCTCGGCGCCACCGGTCACCATTGAGCCATTGACGACCGCGACCAGCGTGATCAGGGCGGCAAAAATCGCACTCTTACCCAATCCGTGTGTGAGGTCGTCTACCGTTATCGAATCGAGCACCTCTTGGGTGTACGCACCAAGGCTCATTCCCAGATCGATACCGACGTAGATTCCCCCGCCCAGAAGACCGATAAAATCCGACCAGAAGGTCAGCAGCGGAACCATTACCATCATCGCGATGAGGGGCGGTGCGACCAGAAAACGCACCGGATTGATGCCCATGACCCGAAGCGCATCGATCTCCTGGTTGATGTTCATGGTGCCGAGGCGCGCGGCGAGCGCTGAGCCCGAGCGCCCCGCCACCAGGATACCCGTGATCAGCGGAGCGAATTCCCGCGTGATGGAAAGCGCGATGCCGAGCGTCACCCGGGATTCCGCGCCGAAGAGCCGCAGCGTGTGGATCCCCTGAATCGCCAGCATGATCCCGATGGTCATCGAAAGGACGGTGACGATGGGTAGCGCCAGGATTCCAATCTGCATCATCTCGGCCACGACGCTGCCAAGTCTCACCGGCTGGCGCCAGCGGCGTCCGAGCAAGAGCCAGTAGAGGCTCTCGAAGAGGAGCGCGGCCGCGTATCCGAACTCCTTTATGCCGCTGATGGTCCTGCGACCGAGGCTCTCCACGGTATCGAGGACAGCCAGTCCGGCGACCCCTCGACTTTCGTGCTCAGCCGCCATCGGCGAGGGCCTCGGTGACGCTTTCGTGGATGGAGAAGACCTGATCGAGGCGCGCGAGCTCGAGCACGCGCCTTGCGGCGTCGCTGACCGCCACCAGAGCGAACATCGTGCCTCCACGGCGCGCGGACTGGTAAGCCTCTACGAGACTGGCGATACCCGAGCTGTCGATGTAGGAAATCGCCGACATGTCGACCAGGACCGCGCGCTTTTTGCCGACGTGCTCGAGCAGAACAGAGCGTACCTGGGGCGAGCTCTCGAGATCGACCTCGCCGCTCAATACGATGATGGTGCTGCTGTCCTCCTCCCGGATCTCGTACCCCATACCCGTGCCTCTATGTGATTTTCTTTACCAGTCGCAGGCAATTACCCGCTCCATCCGGTGGCTCGAGGAATGCGCACTCGTCCACGCACGCCTGGATAAAATGCGTGCCCAGACCGCCGGGCTTCACGTCGTCGAGTTGTCGCGGCTTTATTTTACTGACGTCGACCGGCGCAGCGTAATCGAGCAAATGAATCGCTAACGAGTCGTTCTGGTGGCGTATATCTACAATGATTTCGCCGTTCGGATCGCCCCCGTAGGCGTGTCGTATGATGTTCTGACAGGCCTCGTCTACGGCCATCACCAGCTGGTTCACGCACTCGTCGCCGCAGCCGACGGTTTCCGCCGCCTCCTTGACCATGGCCCGCACGAGTCGCAGGGAATCGGGGCGCGAGGCGGTGCGCATCCTCGCGATACGATCCCCCGGAAAATCGTGGTCGTCCCAACGCCGCCGTGGGGCTCGAGCATCGCCCGCGCCGTCGCGTCTGGATTTTTCGGAATCTCTGCTCATCGACTCATGCGCCGGGGAGAGCGTCGCAGGGGCGGGGCTGGAGCCGTCGCCTACTCGCGCTCGACACAGCCCCTTGCCAGACCCGTATGGGCCCCCTCGTTCAGCCCAATCCGAGATTAAAGCCTACCTCACTATGCCTTCTTTGTGGGTTCCGATAAACACACCGGTGAGAAGACCACGCCTGCCCGCGGCCCGCGATCGACCCCGTAAATCCCGAAATCCCCGTGCCAAAGCAGCGCCACTAGCGCCTTGCCTGCCGTCCCGGCGTCTCGATTTCTCGAATAGTGGCAAGACGCATTCACGCGTGGGGGTAGATGGGAAATTCCGCGCACAGGGCGAAGGTGTTCTCGCGCGTGGCGCGGCACACGTCCGTGGCTTCGCCGCGCGCGAGCTCGTCGAGGACGTCGGCGATCCACTGTCCGATGCGCGTGAACTCGCCGCAGCCGAAGCCGCGCGTCGTGCCGACCGCGCTCGAGAGCCGCACACCCGACGTGATGTGGGGCTTCTCGTCGTCGAAAGGAACGGTGTTCTTGTTGCAGGTCAGCCCCGCCTGCTCCAGTCTCTCGCTCGCGAGCTTTCCCGTGATGCCCCGCGAGCGCAGGTCGAGTAGAAGCAGGGACGTATCGGTGCCTCCCGAAACCAAGTCGAAATCGCGCTCGAGCAGCGCTTCGGCCAGCGCTTGCGCGTTGGCAACGCAGGCGGCGGCGTAATCGGCGAACTCCGAGCGCAGCGCCTCACCGAGACAGGCGGCCTTGCCGGCCATGGCGTGCAACATGGCGCTGCCCTGGATGCCGGGGAACAGCGCCGAAGCGAAACGGCGATGGAGATCGGCGTCGTCGGTGAGAATCACGCCGCCGCGGGCGCCGCGCAGGCTCTTGTACGTGGTCGTCGTCACCACGTGCGCATGGGGCACGGGCGATGGATGCACACCGCCCGCGACCAGGCCCGCGATGTGTGCCATATCCACCATCAACCACGCACCTGCCTGGTCTGCAATGCGGCGAAAAGCCGCAAAGTCAATCACCCGTGGATAGGCCGACGCCCCGGCGATGATGAGCTTCGGGCGGTGTGAGGCGGCCCGCGCGGCGACCCGATCCATGTCGATGAGGCCGTCCTCGCGCCGCACGCCGTAATGGGCGACGTCGAACAGCCGCCCGGACTGATTGGGTGGCGCGCCGTGGCTGAGGTGACCGCCCATGGCAAGCTCCATCGCCAGGATGCGGTCGCCCGGTGCGAGCAGCGCGTGATAGACGGCCTGATTTGCCTGGCTCCCGGAGTGCGGCTGCACGTTTGCATGGCGGGCGCCGAACAGTCGGCAGGCGCGCGTAACGGCAAGCCGCTCGAGCGCATCGGCCCACTCGGTTCCGCCGTAATAGCGGCGGCCCGGGTNNCGGCCCGGGTAGCCCTCGACGGTCTTGTTGGTGAACACGGAGCCCTGGGCTTCGAGCACCGCACGGCTGACGAGATTCTCCGAGGCGATGAGCTCGATCTGATTCGCCTGGCGCTCGCGCTCGCCCTCGATCATGGCAGCGAGCTCCGCGTCCGTATCGGCGAGTGAGGAGCTGAAGAAGGCGCGAGGCTCGCTCATGTCACGGTACTCCCGGCAATTGCGCATCCCATCGACGCTGACCGAGCCGGGCCAACGGCACGCGCGCCATCTTCTCCCGGGTATCGAGCGCTTGCGGTGCTCGAGCGCCCGGCACGCAAACGCCTCGAACGTTGCTCAATCGCTATCCGGTCGGCACTCGCTGGCGGAGCAACCCTTGTCGAATCGGTGATCATCGAGAGCACCGGGGCCAGGACAGTCATCCGGAATGTACCCGGAGAATTACGAGTGGCCGGCATCTTTCGGTAATCGCGGATTCCCGCCCTCGAGAATGACAGACGGGAGCGCGCTTTATCGCGCTGCACCGTCCGAATCGAGCGGCCGCTTCGCTGCCGTTGCCAAACATCGTGTCGCGGGCAACGACCCGCATGTCGTTCCCACGCATGTTGCCCGAAACGGCCACGGCCTTTGGCCGCGCGGGGCGCACGAAGAGATGATGGTGCCGGCTGCAGGAGTCGAACCCGCGACCTGATGCTTACAAGGCAACTGCTCTACCAACTGAGCTAAGCCGGCGATGGAACAACCCATGAAGACAGCGGGATCGAACGTCCTGCGGCCCGGGCGAGCATTGTCCGTCGTTGCGCCGAACATGCGTTCATGGTCGCTCGAAACGAGTTACTGGCTGCGCGAGCGGCCGCTTGCCTGCGACGCCGTATCCGAGTCGCCGCCTTCCTGCCGCGAGTCGCCGGAATTGTAGGAAATCGCAGGATCTCCCGCAATCGGCGCCTCGCCGCACGCCACCTCCCGAATGATCAGGTCGGGGAATATCTGGTCCAGCACGCCAACCGTCATCGGCTGGGTGGCGCTCGTGACGACATCGAACCAGGACGCCATCACGGTTCGGTATCGCGGCAACACCGACGGCGTGAAGCCGCGTTCCTCGAGCTCCGCGACGCGTCTTCGCAGGGATTCGTCCTGGCTGTAGAGGCCGAGCGAGATGGCGTTCGCCATGTCGCCTCGGGGAATGACATAAATGTCCTCGATGTTCCTGGCCTGCATTTCCAGAACCCGGGCAGCGGCCGCCTCGCGGCTTTCGAGCGGCGGCAGGAAGACCCACGTGCTCACCACCTCGCGTCGTTCATCGGTTCTGAGCTTCGCTCGACTGCCCTGAGCATCGAACCAGGCACTGAGCGCGGATATGTCGTCCTCTTTGTCGAGCGGCCCGATGGTGTAACAAACGGCGCCGGGATCGGCGGTTGCGGCGGAGCCGCTCTCGCTCGGCCCCGGGGTCGTTGCGCTGTCGACCTTCGCGATCGCGACAGCCGGCTCCGGCTGCGACGCCGGCTGCGGCGCCGGACGCGGCTGCGCAGGGGGAAGACTGCGCCGGGGCCGCAGCACGCCGCGCTCGAGCTCACTCAGCAGCAGAAGCCGGTTGACCATCGCAGAGGTGGTCGTCGCCGGCGCAACGGGCTCGATGTCCATGGCCATCTCGCGATCCCGCGCGAGCTGCCAGCCGAAAAAGGCGAAGTTCGCGACCACGAGAAGCACGATTACCCACTTCACAGCGAATCTCCAGACGAGCCGACAGACGTCTGCGACTCTTGTCTGTCAAGTATACAAGCGGCTGAGAGCACGGTTAGGCAAGCGACGCCTCAGCGCGCCGACCGCAGGCTCACCTCCGCCGAAAGCACCCGTTCGCAGCGCCCGCCTATCTCGATCAGCAGAGCACCGCTGGCGTCCACGCCCCTGGCGATGCCCGAGCGCCGGGCCGCGCCGGCGTCCAGCTCGACGACGCAATCGCGAAGCGCGTCGAGGGCCCGCCATTCGCCGCTGAAGGCTTCGAAGCCGGCGTCGATATAGGTGCGTTGCGCACCGAGCAGCTCGGCGAGCACGTGGGCTGCGAGCCGGTTGCGACCGGGGTTCGAACCGCTGCGGGCAAGGTCCGTCCACGGCTGATCGATACCGGCGCCGGCCGCATCGGGCATGTCCACGTTGAGCCCGATTCCGGTAACGACGCAAACCGGCTCCTGTGTCCCGGTGCCGGTCGTCTCCAGCAATATTCCGCCGAGCTTGCATCCCTCGAGCAGCACGTCGTTGGGCCACTTGAGCATGATGCCGGCCACACCGAGCGAGGCGAGCGCCCTCGCCACGGCAACGCCCGTCGCCAGACTCAGTCCCTGCAGCGACTGCGGAGCCGTGGCAAAAGCGCGCACAACCGACAGGTAGAGATTGGCGCCGGAGGGCGACACCCATGGGCGACCCCGCCGGCCGCGTCCGGCGGTCTGAGCCTCGGCAACACAGGCATGAATCCCCGCCGCGTCCGGAGCTGCGCGCTGCATGAGGAAACGGTTGGTGGAATCGACCTCATCGAGCACCGTGAGCGAGCCCAGCTCGCGCCGCGCCGCCGCCGGCATGGCGTCGAGAATGCGGCTTTGGTCGAGTAGCTCCACGTGCTCCCTTTTCACGCTCAGGCTCGAGCGTCGAGCAGCTCGTCGAGGGTTCGCGACAGTCGCATCAGGTCCGCGGGCTGCGAGAGACGGTGGTCGCCGCCCTTGACGAGCGCCAGGGTCACATCGTCCGATGCGATGGCGCGAAGCAGTCGGCAGGCGTGCTGCCACGGCACGTCGCGGTCCTCGAGCCCGTGCAGCAGACGCACCGGACACTCGATGGGGATGTCGGCGCCGAGCACCAGATGAGCGCGGCCCTCCTCGATGAGCGCGCGGCTGATGGGGGTGTCCTGCGCGGAGTACTGCGAAGGGATGTGGATCACGCCGGTGCGCTCGAGCTCGGCACGGCTCTGCGCGGACAACGGTCGCCAGATCAGCTCCTCGGTGAAATCCGCTGCCGCGGCGATACCCACCATGGCGTGGACGGCGCGCGATGTCGCGCACGCTGCCAGCACCATGATCCAGGCGCCCATGCTCGAGCCCACCAGAAGCAGCGGGCCCTCGCTGCAGTGCTCTATCACGCTGAGCGCGTCGTCTCGCCAGGCCCCGATGGTGCCGTCGACGAAGCGTCCGCTCGAAGCGCCGTGTCCCTGGTAGTCGAATCGCAGGTAGGCCTGTCCGCGCGCCCGGCAATAGCCATCCAGATGACACGCCTTGGTGCCGGTCATGTCGGAGGTGAAACCGCCGAAGAACACCACCGTCGGCGACCGCCCTTCGATACGCGCGTAGGCGATGCGCGCGCCATCCTCCCGGGTCAGGAAATCATGTTGCGCTCGTGCACTTTCTCGATTCATCCTCTGGTCGCGGCTCCGATTCAAACACCGCTGTGCGAAGACAAGCGGCGACGCCGTTTCCGGCCCTGCCCGGCTGGCGGCGCTGCAGCGCATTGTAGCGCGCTCGCCGACCTTTGCCCTTTTGCTGCAAATCGTGGATCCTTGGCCGCGCCGCGCACGGCGACCGGCCGGCCGCCGATGGCGCAGGACACTGTAGCGGACAATCCACGAGGGCATCTCCAGAATGGCAGCGACAGCGCAAGACGCGATGAAGATCACCGGCGGGAAAAAGGGGCGCCCGAGCATGGCGAGCAAGGCCGATCGTCACGTGCTCTACGAGGATTCGGTTCAGTGCGTCGAGGCGGAGATCGATTTCGTCGACGACACCTTCAAGCAGCTTCGCAATCGCAAGGCGCGGCTGCTGCGAGAGGACTTCTGCGGCACCGCCAACACTTCCTGCGAGTGGGTGCGCCGGCGCAAACGAAACCGCGCCATCGGCGTGGATCTGGACGCCGAGGTCCAGAACTGGGGACGAAAGCACCATCTGAGTAAGCTCGGGCGCGCCCAGAAGCACGTCACGCTGCTCACCGAGAATGTGCTCGAAGTGCAGACCGAGCCCGTCGATATCGTCCTCGCCATGAACTTCAGCTACTGGATTTTCAAGGAGCGGGCGCTGCTCAGGCGCTACTTCCGCAGCGTTTACGAAAGTCTGGTGGAGGACGGCATATTCTTTCTCGACGCCTACGGTGGCTCCGACGCGCACAGGGAGATGCGCGAGCGCACCGAGTACGACGACTTCACCTATGTATGGGACCAGGCGAGCTTCGACCCCATAACCGGCGATATTGTCTGCAAGATTCACTTCAGCTTTCCCGACGGCTCGCGCATGAAGAACGCCTTCACCTACGACTGGCGCCTCTGGACCCTGCCGGAGATCCGCGAGATCCTGCTCGAGGCGGGTTTCGAGCGCGTCACCGTCTACTGGCAGGGCGACGACGAGGACAGCGACGAGGGTAACGGCGAGTTCGAGCCCGCCGAGCACGGCGAGGCCGACGACGCCTGGATCGTCTACATCAGCGCGGAGAAGTAGAGCGCGCCCTGCCGCGGGTCATATTGTCGCAATCGGCGACCTCTAGTATGTTTCAAGCTTCACCTGCAGGCGCGGGCGGGGGCTCGTGGCCGCCGATTTCATCGATGCTAAGTCTTTGATTCTAAGCGAATCGTGGAATGGGGGTAGCGCACGCGGTGAGCCTTCGGCCTCACCCGGGCAGCCATGCATCAGAGCGAGGAGTGACAGATGTCGGACGTAAAAGTGTACGACGTTCCCGCGGACGTCGCCGCCGGGGCATACATCGACGACGCCAAGTACCAGGAGATGTACCAACGGTCCATCGCCGATCCCGAGGGCTTCTGGGCCGAGCAGGCCGAGAGATTCGTCGATTGGATCAAGCCCTGGAACAAAGTTTGGGACTGGGACTACAACGAGGCAAAGATTGCCTGGTTCGAAGGCGCCAAGCTCAACGTCTCCTACAACTGTCTGGACCGTCACCTGGCGAGCCGTGGTGATCAGGTCGCTGTCATCTGGGAAGGCGACGACCCGGCGGTCGACAAGAAGATCACCTACCGCGAGCTGCACGAGGACGTGTGCAAGTTTTCCAATGCCCTCAAGTCGCGCGGCGTCAACAAGGGCGACCGAGTCTCCATTTACATGCCCATGGTGCCCGAGGTGGTGGTCGCCATGCTCGCCTGCGCGCGCATCGGCGCGGTGCACTCCATCGTCTTCGGAGGCTTCTCCCCGGAATCGTTGAAGGATCGGATCCTCGATTCGGACTGCCGGGTCGTGATCACGGCTGACGAGGGCCTGCGCGGCGCGCGACCGGTGCCTCTGAAGGCCAACACCGACAAGGCCCTGGAAGCCTGCCCCAACGTGCACACCGCCGTGGTCGTCAAGTGCACCGGTGGCGATATCGGCTGGCACGAGGAGCGCGACGTCTGGTACCACGATCTCATGGCGGAGGCGTCGAGCGATTGTCCACCGGAAGAGATGGACGCGGAGGACCCGCTTTTCATCCTCTACACCTCCGGCTCCACCGGCAAGCCAAAGGGCGTGCTGCACACCACCGGTGGATACCTCCTCTATGTCGCCATGACGCACAAGTACATCTTCGATTACCACGACGGCGACATTTACTGGTGCACGGCCGACGTCGGCTGGGTAACCGGCCACTCGTATATCGTCTACGGTCCGCTCGCCAACGGTGCGACCACGCTCGTGTTCGAGGGGGTTCCCACCTATCCGGACGCGAGCCGCTTCTGGCAGGTGGTGGACAAGCACCAGGTGAACATCTTCTACACCGCCCCCACGGCGCTGCGCGCGCTCATGGGCCAGGGCGACGAGCTCGTGCAGAAAACCAGCCGCAAGAGTCTCAAGCTGCTCGGCACCGTCGGCGAGCCCATCAACCCGGAGGCATGGGAGTGGTACTACCACGTGGTCGGCGAAAAGCGCTGCCCCATCGTCGACACCTGGTGGCAGACCGAGACCGGCGGCATTCTGATCACGCCGCTGCCCGGAGCGACGAAGCTCAAACCGGGCTCGGCCACGCGTCCTTTCTTCGGCGTGGTGCCGGAAATCGTCGACGCCAACGGCACCGTGCTCGACGGGGCCTGCGAGGGTAACCTGTGCATCCGCCAGCCGTGGCCCGGCCAGATGCGCACGGTGTTCGGCGATCACCAGCGCTTCAAGGAGACCTATTTCTCGACCTACAAGGGCAAGTACTTCACCGGTGACGGCGCGCGCCGGGACGAGGACGGCTACTACTGGATCACGGGGCGCGTCGACGACGTCATCAATATCTCCGGACACCGCATGGGCACGGCGGAGGTGGAAAGCGCACTGGTGCTGCACGAGCAGGTCGCGGAAGCGGCCGTGGTCGGATACCCGCACGACATCAAAGGACAGGGAATCTACGCCTATGTGACCCTGATGGCGGGCACCGAGGGCAGCGAGGCGCTTCGCAAGGAGCTGGTTGCGCTGGTTCGCAGCGAGATCGGCCCCATCGCCTCGCCCGACGTGATCCAGTGGGCCCCGGGGCTGCCCAAGACCCGCTCGGGCAAGATCATGCGGCGCATCCTGCGCAAGGTGGCGGCCAACGAGCTCGACACCCTCGGTGACACGAGCACGCTCGCCGACCCCTCGGTGGTGGACGACCTCATCGCCAATCGCGCCAACAAGTAGATCGCGGACGGCGGTCGCGCGCCCGGCGTCCGCCGGGCGCTTTCCCGGAGCGGCCCCACATGGGCAATTCCCGTAAAACCGATCCCACATCCGGGCAGGCGCAGACAGCGCCTGCCCGGGCCGAGCTTGCCGCGCAGTGGCGCGCGACGGTCGAGTCCATGTGGAGCCGCGTCGCGGACGGCACGCCGCCCGAGGGCCGCGCTTTCCTGCAACGCGCCGTCGATCAGGGCGGGGCTTTGTTCGCGCTCGCCGGCGCAGGGGACGACGGGCCGGACGGCGATGTGCTGTGGAGCCAGCCGCTGCAGCTGTGGCAGGAGGCCGCCGCCGGTGTGCTCGCCGCGGCGCTGCCGGACGCGGGCGATCCGCGCTCCGAGGCCCTGCGTACCTACCAGAACGCTCTGCTCGCTTACACGGACACCATCCGGGGCGTCGGCGCCAGAACCCTCGCCGATGTCGTCGAGGCGTGGCCGTCGCGGCGCGCCTGCGGCGGCGCGCGCACGGGCCTGCGCGAGCTCTTCGACCTGTACGTGGAGCTCGGTGAGCGGCACTACCACGAGCTGGTCTCGGCGCCTGCCTTCGCCGAGATCAGCGGCCGTCTGATCAACGCGCTGGTCGCGTGCGTGGCGCCTCGACAGGGCGAGGTTTCGAGCGGCAGCGGCGAAGGCGGCGCGCACGCCTCGCGAGCCGGCTTTTCAGCCGATGCGATTCCGGATGTGTCCGCGCTGCTGGCCGGGCTCGACCTGGGCATCGAGCAGACCTTGGCCGAGCTCCAGGCCTTCGGTGAGAAGCTCGACGTCGGCGTCGCGACCCTCGGCAGGGTCGGCGCCATCGACGTGGGCACGAGCGAGAAGCAGGCCGTTCATCGCGATGGCAAGATGACCCTGTACCGTTATGCGCCTATCGCCGACGTCACCAACCCCGTTCCGGTGCTCATCGTCTACGCCCTCGCCAATCGCCCGTACATGATGGACCTGCAGCCGCAGCGCTCGCTGGTTCGCGGTCTCATGGAGCGGGGGCTCGAGGTGTATCTCATCGATTGGGGATATCCCGACGATGACGATCGACAGCTCGACCTCGAGCGCTACGTCGGCGGTTTCATCGATGACTGCGTGCAGGTACTGTGCCGACGCCACGGGCTCGACAGCGTCAATCTGCTCGGGGTCTGCCAGGGCGGCACATTCGGCCTGTGCTACAGCGCGCTCAATCCGCAAAAGGTCCGCAACCTCGTCCTCATGGTGACGCCCGTGGATTTCCACACTCCGGAGAATCTACTCACTGCCTGGCTGCGCCACGTCGACGTGGACAATCTCGTCGATACGCTCGGCAATATCCCCGGGGCGCTGCTCAACTGGGCGTTCATCTCCATGAAACCGCTTCGCCTCACCAGTCAGAAATACCTCGACATGCTCGATTCGCTGGGTGACGAAGAAAAGGCCAGAACTTTTCTGCGCATGGAGAAATGGATTCACGATAGCCCCGATCAGGCGGGCGAATGCTTCCGCCAGTTCGTGAAGGACCTGTATCAGCAGAACAAGCTGATCAAGGGCGAGCTGCAGATCGGCGATCGCACGATCGACCTGCAGCGGATCACCATGCCCGTGCTGAATCTCTATGCCTCCCATGACCACATCGTGCCGCCATCGGCGAGCCTCGCACTCGAGGATCTCATCGCCACCAGCGATTACACGGCCTGGAAATTCGAGGGCGGCCATATTGGCATCTATGTGAGTGCCCGGGCGCAGCAGCAGGTGCCTCAAAAGATCGCCGAGTGGCTGCGCGCGCGTTGCCCGAGCGGGGCCCAAACGTCGCCATGAGGGTGGTGGTCGAGTAGTATGTGGCACGTTGCATCCGCACAGGTCGAATAAAAGTGTCAGACGAACCGCTCATTGCCGTCTTCGTGGACTTCGAGAATCTCGCCCTCGGCGTGCGCGACATGGGCAGCGACGATTTTCGGGTCGAGCTCGTGCTCAAACGGCTACTGCAGAAAGGCCGAATCGTCTTCAAACGGGCCTACTGTGACTGGAGCAACTACCGCAGCGCGGTGCGCGAGTTCCATGCTCACGGCATCGAGATGGTCGACATTCCCAGAAGCAAGGTAAGCGGCAAGAACAGCGCCGACATTCACATGGTCGTCGACGCCATGGATTTGTGCTACTCGAAGCAGCACATCGACTTCTTCGCGCTGCTCTCCGGCGACAGCGACTTCTCACCCCTGGTTTCGAAGCTCAAGGAAAACGACAAACGCGTCATTGGTTGCGGCGTCAAGAGCTCGACGTCCGATCTCCTCATCGCCAACTGCGACGAGTTCATCTACTACGACGATCTGGTGGTTGCCGCCAAGAAGCGGCGGCCGTTGAAGAAGAAGGGCAAGAAAACCACGGACAGAAAGCAGGAAGCGGCGGAGCGGCTGGTGGAGATCGTGCGCTCCCTGGAGGGCGACTACGACCCGCTTTGGGGGTCGCTGGTGAAGCAGACCATGCGGCGCATGTACCCGGGGTTCAACGAAGGCTATTACGGTTACCGCACCTTCTCGGACATGCTCGAAGCGGTCGCCGAAATGGGCCTGCTGAAGCTCGACTTCGACCAGGAGCGCGGCAACTACAAGGTTCGACTGGGCGGCGACTGAGCGTCGGGCGAAACGCCCGCAGCAGACGAGTGTCCCGGGCACCCCGCGGGGGTGGCCCGGGATTCGTCGTCGCCGGCTCCCTGGCTTATTCCCGAAGCGTGCTCAGGCGGCCTTCTTGGCGCCGTTGCCGAGGGGCACGCCGGCGGCCTTGAAGCCTTCCTGGGCCCAGTCGGTGAGCTCGTCCTTGACCTGGCCGAAAACCTCGGCAGCCTTCTTCGCGTGCTCGACGAACTTCTCGTTGAGCTCGCTGTTCAGCCGCGCCTGCTCCTTGGCGGCTGCCTGGATGTCCTTGCTCTCGCTGATCAGCTTGAGCTGCTTGATGCCGCCGTCCAGGTAGTCAGCCGTGGCCTCGATCTGGCGCTGCGCGAGCTTCTCCAGGGTACGCATGTTGATTTCGCCCAGCTTGCGGGCCGATTCGATGGCCGCCTTGTTGAGGGTTTCGATGTTCTTCAGATAGTCGTTCTGCATGGTCTTCACTCTCCGCATACCGTATGCCTGAATGCAGTTTTGTGCAGTGCACAAATGCTGCAGTGCAATATAGGGATCCGGCGGCCCCGTGTCAAGGGCCCTGACCGCGCCGGCCGGTCAGTGCATGTGATGGCCGCCGTTGACGCTGAAGTTGGCCCCGGTGACGTAGGAGGCGTCCTCGGAGGCCAGGAAACCGACCACGGCGCCGATCTCGCTGGTGCGGCCGAAACGGCCCAGGGGGATCTGCTCGAGGATCTGCTCGCGGATGTGCTCGGGCACGGCGCGCACCATGCGCGTTTCCATGTAGCCCGGAGACACGGTGTTCACCGTCACGCCCTTGCGCGCCACCTCCTGGGCCAGCGCCATGGTGAAGCCGTGCATGCCCGCCTTGGCCGCCGAGTAGTTGGTCTGTCCAAACTGGCCCTTCTCTCCGTTCAGCGAGGAGATGTTGATGATGCGCCCGAAGCCCCGCTGGGTCATGCCGTCGACCACCTGGCGGGTGATATTGAAGACGCTGTCCAGGTTGGTGGTCAGCACCTCGTTCCACATGTCGGGCTCCATATTGGCGAGCCGCGCGTCGCGCGTGATGCCGGCGCAGTTGACCAGGATATCGACCGGGCCCACCAAGCGCTCCACCTCGCCGACCGTGGCCGCGCAGGCGTCGAAGCTCGTCACGTCGCCCTCGACCAGGGTCAGGTCGTGACCATGAGCGCGCATGCGTGCAAGCCACTCGCCGGCGCCGTTCTCGATGCTGATGTCCATGGCCACCACGCGGCAGCCCTGGGACGCCAGACGCTCACAGATGGCCCTGCCGAGCTCCCCGACACCACCGGTTACCAGCGCCACTCGTTTCGTCATGGGTTTCCTTTTCTCCGCTATCCGGCGCCAC
>JABAHS010114767.1_pt1 | contig 26972 bp, 27 predicted proteins | sample 7062111 | NCBI WGS metagenome assembly JABAHS01 (sample SAMN14534600, study PRJNA622989) | marine sediment metagenome | biome: marine biome [ENVO:00000428]; feature: marine pelagic biome [ENVO:01000023]; material: deep marine sediment [ENVO:00002113]; isolation source: pool of 4 deep marine... | reverse complement strand
GAAAACCAGGAAAAACTTTAAAAAAGTAAATAGGATACTAAATAATACAAATGAAGTATTTAGGAAATATATTATAGAAATAAATAATGTGCCTGCAATCATAAGCGATCTTCCTTCTCCGTAGAATGGATAAGAGAATACGCTTGATAATTCTTGCCCAAATGATGGCTCTCTTATGGGCCTTTGAGGTTTGGGGTTGTAGACTCCTGTGGGTTGTTGATGTTCACTGGGCTTTTGAATATTTTCTAGTTCCAGAGTGTCTTCTGGCTCCGGAGTCTCTGCTGCAATTTTTTGTCTGCGCTCTTCTTCAATCTCTTTTCTCCATTTATCATATTCATCTTTTTTCCTGGATCTGGACAATGTGATCTCCTTTAGTGAAATTGCCGCATGTCAACAACTGCATATTACAGGGGGCATATCTCTTATATAATCATAAATATCGAATTGTCAATATTGATATGGTGTAGTGGGTATAGGGTATTGATAAATCCTGAAAGCATATGCATAGGGGCATGACGTATGACTTATTGTAATGGTAGCTGGTAACATCTTAATTATATTTGTCAGATATTGTGCTCTTCTTCAGCATCAGAAACTAATTTTTCTACTCTAAGAGCAATTTTAATAGCCTCATTAACCGATTTTTGAATAAACTTCTCTTCATCCCCTGAAGCGACTATTCCAGATGCTATGTATGCAGCAAATATGTTTGAAGCCGATGACAATATAGCTTTTTCGTTGCTCTGCAGGTCAATAAAATACTGTTCAGTATTTTGTTTATTGCGCCTTTCTAAAAGTTCGAGAATCTCATCAAGGTCTGTATTTTCGCTCATAAGCTCTATTGTTAAATTAACTCATCAATTGGAGTATATTTGAGACCAAAAGCATCAGCTACACCTTTATATGTAATTTTACCATTTATAATATTAGCACCAAGTTTGATTTCATCATTTTCCTGCATCGCTTTTTTCCAGCCTTTATTTGCAATTTCAAGTGCATAGGGAAGTGTGGCATTTGTAAGAGCCAGTGTAGAAGTCATGGGCAGTGCCCCCGGCATGTTGGCTACACAGTAGTGCACAATACCGTCTACGTTATAAATAGGATCAGAATGAGTAGTGGGTTTTGATGTTTCAAAACACCCACCCTGATCAATCGCAACGTCTACGAGCACGGCTCCCTTTTTCATAAGCTTTAACATTTTTCGGGTAACAAGTTTGGGTGCCTTGGCTCCGGGAATTAGTACAGCGCCAACCACTACATTTGCTATTCCGATAAGTCTTCTGAGAGTAGCGGGTTTTGACATAAGCATAAAGCAGTTCTTCGGCATGATATCGCTTAAGTATCTTAGGCGCTCGAGGTTTAAATCCAGTACATAAACCTTAGCTCCAAGGCCGCAAGCTGTCTTTGCGGCATGAGTGCCCACAGTGCCTCCGCCAATGATAAGCACAGTACCGGGGTCAACACCGGGTACGCCTCCAAGAAGCACTCCATGCCCTCCGTGCTCCATCTCCAGGTATTTTGATCCCTGAAGTACTGACATCCTGCCGGCAACTTCACTCATTGGGGTAAGAAGCGGCAATGACCTGTCGTCTTTTTGAATTGTCTCATAAGCTATATCTACCGATCCTGTTTTCATTAGTTCAGAAGTTAGTTTTTTAGATGCTGCAAGGTGAAGGTAAGTAAAAACAATCTGGTCTTTTCTTATCAGTTTATACTCAGAAGGCAGGGGTTCTTTTACATGCATAACCATGTCTGCTCGTTTATAAATCTCTTTTGCCGTGTTTACAATCTTGGCACCATGTTCCTTGTACCAAGCATTATCAAAACCGCTTCCAAGCCCCGCATTTTTTTCAACAAGCACCGTATGGCCGTGCCCTGTTAAAAGCTCTACTCCCCCGGGAGTCATTGAAACCCTGTTCTCTTCAGCTTTTATCTCTTTTAGAATTCCTACTATCATGTGTTCTCCTGCAATTAGTTATATATATAAGAGTAAATTATATTAAGGCTGTTTCAAATAACCCGGTAAAGCGAAACAAAATTATCTGAGCTAGAATGTCTTATACTCGCTTGCGATCTTCTCCATTCTTTGCTGCAGGGTTTTATTGGCACTTTCGAGTGAAAAGGCCTGCCCTGTTTCAAGCCCGTCTATATAGTCAGAGACAAACTGGGCGCATTGAGACCATATAAATGATGTGTGGGCATAGGTATCTATAAACTGCACATGCGGATTTTTTTCTTCGGTATCCAGACTATTATAGTAAATGTCTACAAGGGCTTTGAAGTTAGGCTCCAGTCCACCCACGGGATTTAAATTGCAAAGATTATTTAACATGGAGTGGAGTTCCACTATCAGTGACTTTGTGTCCTCTACTATATAAATTCGTATAAGCGCATCTTCTAGGACTATGAGCATAATATTAATGTACGCCGGATAAAACTTTCCAAAAAGCTCCAAGGGCTCTAATTCGGAAGATTTTAATGATTCAAGATCGTTTTTAAGACTGTGAAGTCTGCTGGGTGTTTTGATATCAGATATCCACCCTGTATTTTCATCCACATTTAAAAGCCATTCTTTTATTTCGTTGAGCTTCTCTTGAGGCTTTGTAAGTTTTATAAGTTTTATATCATCAAACCTGGAAGAATAAGCCGCGATCATCTCATAGGTGCGGGCGCTTAGGTCAGAGTTTAGGATTGATCTTGTAATTATTCCCCGCGTGTGTTTATTTGTAAGCGTATACTCTGAGCTAAAATACTTTCTTCTCAGATTGTATGCATTTGTAACGTCTACAGTTCTCATATTACTATTTATGTATAAAACAAATAGGCGTGGAAATTATTAGACTTCCGGTCTTATTATCATTATATAATTTTTTGGATTTAAGTACAATGGGGGTGTTATCTTTCTTAATCATAATTATTTTATCAATTCCCAAAACTTTTTAGAATAAATATCGTATAATTAATTAAACTTAAAAACAAGGTCGCGGCTGTGTTTGGTTTTGCAAAGAAAAAAGAGCTTACAGATGAGCAAATGATGGAAAACTTTCAAAATGGCGATAGTGCTGCGTTTGATGAACTACTTAACAGGTACGGCTCCAAAATTTTGTACTTCATAATGAAAAAGCTCAATATGTCCAAACCGGCGGCAGAAGACTTAATGCAGGAGATATTTATAAAGGTAATTGAAAAGAGGGATACATTTAATACGGAGAGGAAGTTTTCAACATGGCTCTACACTGTAGCAAACAACAGGTGCATTGATTATATGAGAACGGATAAAAATAAACAGACAAGTTCTTTGGATAAAGAAATAACGGCTGAAGCTGGCGGCGCCACTCACCTGGAGCTTGTAAAAAGTGAAGCGGGCGATCCTGAGCAATATAGTTATAATAAACTGATAAAAGAGTATGTGGATGAAGGCGTGCAGGAGCTAAAAGAAGAATTAAAAGAGGTGTTTTTGCTAAGGGAAATTGAAGGATTATCATTAAAAGAAATATCTGATATTACAGGAGCGCCGCTAAATACTGTAAAAACGCGGCTCAGGACGGCATACTTAATCTTAAGAGAACATTTGATAGGTACAGGGTGCTTTTCACAGAAACAAAATTTGGGGAGTGTTAAATAGCGATGAAGTGTGAAAGGGTAGAAGAGTTTCTTGTAGATTATCTGGCAGGCGAGATAGAGCCTCAGGAAAACAAGATCATTCAGGCTCATCTGTTTGAGTGTCATAACTGTTCTACTAAGTTTGAAGAGTTTAAGCAGATACAGAGCGCTTTTAGGAGTGAGACTTTACCCGAGCCTTCAAAGGATTTGTTACAAGATCTTAGCACTAAAGCCAGGCAGGATTTAAGGCATGAACATGTACCGTTTTGGAAAAAATGGTTCTATTCTCCGATACTAATTCCAACCCTCACAACTGCAATAGCGCTTATGATCTGGATAAATGTGGGAGGGGATAATGTTTCGGAATTTGGAGACTTTAATAATGAGCCGGATTATTACTCAAGAGAAGTAATGGCCGAGAAGGTTCCTCAGGAAGAAATAACCGGAAAAGCAGTTGTAAAAGGCCAGGGGAATTTCAGGGCAAAAGACGATCTTGCAGGCAGGAAACAAAATGCACAAAGTCCTGCATCTAATATAGCAGAAGGTGAGAGAAGAAGAGATAACGCTGCTGCGCCTTCTATTAGGGATGAGTTTTCTCAAAGACAGTTTAAATCTGAGAATAAAGTGATAGATGAACCTGATTCAAGAGCTGAAGCCACTTTTGGTACTTCAGGTTTAGTGGCTGAAAGTGAAGATGTGAAGAATTTAAAAAATAAAAAATCTGGTGGATATGATGAAGAGGCTCCTGAAAGAGAAGGTTTTGATGACGGATACAATGTAACAGCAAAACCTGAGCCCCCTGCAGACCCGGATAAGCAGGATGACAGCAGCTCTGGTGACGGATTCAGGTTTAGTCTAGGAAGCAGTNNAGATCAGGATGGACATGATTATGCAACAAGTGCCAAAGTTTCTGAGCAGGTAAGGTCTGCTGAGAAGACTGAAAAATTAGATGAAATGAAACTAGAAGATAAAAGGTTAACTGTCGTTGATACTCCGAAAGAGCTCACGGATAAAGAATCACTAAAGCAGCTCGGTGTTGCCTTAAAACAGCAAAGAGCCGGAGACTGTGAATCTGCGATTGCAACAAACGAGTACAATCTAAAGAACAGCCCCAAGGCGCCTGCAAGCGTAAAAGAACAGACATACCTTTCGCTTGCCCAGTGCTATGAGCAGCAGAATATGTTTGTAAAGGCTATAGAGAACTATAATTATCTTCAGCAGGTCTCACCTTCTCAAAAACCGTTTGCAACACAGAAAATTGAGGAGCTTAATTTTAAGGTTCAAAATATGAATGTGCCTGCTGTTACCAAGCCTTCTAAGACTTCGGAGACTGGGGTAGAGGTTACGAAATAACAATCCCGGTTTAAACGGCTAATTTGCAATCTCGTTTTTGCATTTTTATGTCATCTCGAGTGCATACGAGAGATCCTTTTATCTGACTATCCCAAAGTTGAACTAAAAGGATTTCTCACATCTGTTCGAAATGACATAATAATTATTAAGAAACCCAGCACACTGAGCCCAGTCGAAGTGTGACTAGAGCCGAGCTAACTATGAGTAACTACGCATTTCGACTGGGCTCAATGCGTTTTGAGATCATCCTATTTTTAATTACTTAAAAACCTTTCTCCACCCCCTTCGTATTAATAATTAAAAATCAGTTATGAGGAGAAAGCCTATGGGAATAAGAACACGCTTAAATACCATTTTTAAATCAAACATTAACCACATTGTAACATCTGCCGAGGACCCTGAGAAAATTATCAATCAGTCGGTTGAGGAAATGCAGGACAGTTTTGATGCCGCAAAGAAAAGAGTATTTGCGCTAAGCACAGAGATAGAAGACGACAAGAGGTATATGAACAATATCTCAGAGCAAATCGAGTACTGGACAGATAAGACCCATGAATTTGTAAAATCCGATATGGATGAAAACGCAAGGCAGGCTATAAGAAAGAGAAGAATACTCGAGGAGTTAAAAAGAAAACTAGAATACAGGATAGCAGAGATTGAGACAAAATTTAAAGCGGCGGACAGAAAGATCAGAGAAGCAGAAGGAAAGCTCTTAGCCGCAAAGAACAAGAGGAAGATCCTTCTTGGCTCTTATGGAAAATCCAAATCTGCTCAATCTGCAGACTTGCCCCAGGCAGGATTTACAGCTCCCAAAATCTCACCCGACCCTTATGAAACATTCATGAGGATGGAAGAGAGGTTAAATGATGAAAAGGAGCTAATAGATATAAAAGTATCAAACGAGAAGGACTTGTTTGAAAAAGAAGAAAAGGTGATAGACGAAGAGCTTCAAAATATTAAAAAACAGATCAAAGGAGGAAAGAAATAATGTTTACTGAGAAGAATAAGAGAAAATATTTTTTATTTAGTGCAATATTAGTCATTGCCGTGCTAGCCGGGACAAGCTTTCTCACGGCTTTTCCGACAATCCCAAAACCAGCGGGAGCAGCAGGTGGCGCACTTTCATGGGACCTTAAGCTAGCAAATCCTTATATGCTTCAGGGTGATGACAAGGATCTTGTGCTGAACCTGAAAATAAAAGGAGAAGAAATTACGGTATCCGAAAGACCGCCGGTAAATCTTGTATTGGTTTTAGACAGAAGCGGCTCTATGAGCGAGAAGGGCAAGCTCGAATATGCAAAGAAGGCTGCAAATGAAATAATATCAAGCCTATCTTCGCGTGACAGGCTCGGCATAGTTGCCTATTCCACCAATGTTGAGCTCATGTATCCGATCCAGACGCTGGAAAACAAGCAGGCTGCAAGAAATGTGGTTAACTCGCTATATCCCACAAATTCCACCAATCTCTCAGGCGGGCTTATAGAGGGAATAAACCAGATCAAATCTGTCTATGATAAGGAATATCTCAACAGAGTGGTTCTTCTCTCGGACGGTCTTGCAAATGCAGGTATTACAAGCATCCATCAAATAAATAATATCTCACGTGCGGCATCGGAAAAAGGCATAAGCCTTACCACAATGGGCCTTGGAGCTAGCTTTGATGAAAACATGCTAACAAGCATTGCAGAGTATGGGGCTGGTAATTATTACTTCATCGAGTCTCCCACACAGATAGCTTCTATTTTCAACAGAGAATTCGGCCAGCTAATAAAAACCGTTGCAAAGAATCCAAAGATAAGGCTCAAGCTTGAACCAGGCGTAAAGGTTAAGGATGTACAGGGTTATAAATATTTTGAGAAAGACGGTGGGATTGAGATTGTGCCGGGTGACCTCTCAAGCGGACAGGAAAGGAACATCCTTATAAGATTAGATGCTCCTACTGACAAGGTAGGAAACAACAAGCTTGCAAGGGCATATCTGGAGTATGACGATATTGCTTCAAAAGAGCCTAAATCTTTTAGTGAAGGACTTGATTATAAGGTTACCACGAAAATGGGGCTTGTAGTTAAAAATGAGAATAAGGATGTGGGAGCAAGGGCTGCTTCGGTCGATGTTGCTTCAGAGCTTTGCCGCGCAGCAGAAGAATATGAAGATGGAAAGCTCGATGAAGCCAGACAGCGAATGACTCAGGCAATTACTGGTTTGGAAAAACTAAACAGCTCTCCACTAAGAACACAAGGAACTGTAGAACAGGAAAAGGCGCTCAGGGACGCGTTTGGTGATATGGATGCTGCTAATGCGCCTGCACCAAACACAGAAGCCGGAAAGAGTCTAATTAAAAAATATAAGGCACAGTCCAGAGAGCAGCAAAAATAAATCCAGTCAACAAGAAGAGGAGGGCATTTGCCCTCCTTTATTTTTTAATAAGGGGTGATAATAAATGAATCATTTAATAAAGAATATCAGTATAAGCCTAGTATTGGGAGCAGTCTGGGCGGTTATCACAAAATCAGTACTATCGGTAAATTTTATTCCAGTATCTATAATCCTGCCTGTTTTTTACCCGCTGCTTTTTACCGGGTTTTTATTTATAAGCTCATTATATTTTGATCTTGAGATTGGATTATCAAAAATACTTATAACAGGAGCATCTTCGGGGTTTGTGTACTATCTGCTATCGTTATATTTCCCTTTAATATCTATAGTTCTCATTACAATCATTATTTCAGCGGGTTTTGTAAACCACAAAAATATTACATCAGGTTTTATAACCAGTTTAATAAAAGGATTAATCTTTATACCCGTTGGAATATTTGCATCCGATGTACTTATTGGAATCTTTAGTGCATTTACAACAGTTGAGATATTTTCATGGATAATCCTTGGATCAGTGCTAAATGTGTGCTTTATGGCCGTAATTATTCCATTTACAAGACTTATGGGTATTGTAGATAAAAAAGACAATAATCACCAAGTTAAGAGTGAAATAGATGATTTTCGTGCGCAAACCTCTGATATTATTAAAGAAATAGAGTCAATTCGCACAATTTAACAAAAAATAAAAAATGAAATAATTAAAGTTTCTTCTTAATTATGTATTGTAACTATTCAATAATATAGTAAAATATAACAATAAATAAATTGAATTACTGTATTGGAATCAAAATAGACAGTTAAGAGGAGATGAAAATGAAGAAGTTATTAATTCTGGGCTTAGCACTATTTACAGGGCTTATATATACAAGCACTACAAGTACTGCCGAAGAGCAAATGCTAATAGCAAGAGCCAAGGCAAAGACTTTAAGTGGCGTTAGAGGTACAGTTTCCGGTTCTTCGGGATCATCGGGTTCTTCGGGATCATATAGCTCTGGAGCAGGCTCATCCAGTGGCGAAGCGTCATCAAATGTTAAGTACTTTCATGGTGATGCAACATACTACGGTGGAGAATCTAAGGACAAGGCCGAGCTGCAAAAGACAAAACCACATCCTAAAAGAAATAGCTGTGCAGAGCTTTGGAACGCATACTATGATAAAGAAGATATAAACATCAAGGTATCAACAAGAGGAAATTATGATGAGCAGATTCTGTTTTTCTGCCCTACCTGTACAGATGAAGAGCATTTCGTAAAACCTTTTACAGAGTCTGAATATCAGGGGTATACGGGTATGGACAGGATTAAGTCATGTGGATTTGACTACGCTGTGTTTAAAGGCGGCAGGGGATTCAATGAAGTAGTCGTAGAAGTACCAAAAGATTAAATATACGATAATTGATAATATCTTTGAGTTTAGTATTTTGATTTTTAAAATACAGTAATTATATTCATTATATGTTGTCTACATTTCCATTTGGATGGGTAAGAAATATAGATTCGGAAAACTGGCAGCTTTTGTGGGATTCTATTAACCATAAATTCTATGCAAAAGGGGCACAGTCCAAGAAAATTATACAGCTTGCTGATATAAAGGACTGGTTTGAGTCTAAAAAATTTGCCGATGAAGTTTTAAGCGACCCCTCCAAATATATCCCTTCTTAAATCTATAAAATTGGTTATTCTGTATTGTAGATGGATGTTTAATATATTTAAGCAGACCAATTTTGTATTAAAAGGATTATTCTCTAACTATGAAATATATGGAACAGGAGCTCATTGCTATTCCTTTTGGAAGCAGCAAGGTTGACGCTCTATATTATAAAAGCAAGAAGAATGTTTCAGAAGAAATATCAAAAACAGCTGTAATTCATGTTCATGGATTTCTTGGAAACTTTCTGGACGGTACGCAGAGATTTTTACCACCCATTTTGGCAAAGTCCGGCTATTCATCCCTTTCAATTAATACCAGGCTTGCAAATTTCGGCCTGTTTTTCGGCTACGGAATCATAGACGATACCATTCCACAGATAGACAGATCTATAGAGTTTTTATTAGAGCAGGGATTTAAGAATATTATAGTTTCAGGATACAGCCTTGGCGGTGCTGTGGCGCTCAGGTACATGGCAATGAGAAACTCTAAAAGTAAATACCCCCACATTAAGGGAGTAATAGTGCTTGCAGCTCCCTATTCAATGCCCGATTCAATAAAAAGAAGATGGGATAAATGGGGAAGCGAGCCCTCATATGACCAGATCTACAAAGAAGCGGAAGAAATTTTCAAAGGCGATCCTGATAATACCGACGAGGACAGGACAATTGTGATATATAAGACCAGAGGTGACTCTTATATACCCGAACACAGCGGAATTTATACATACAAAACATGGTGGCATCTTGCCAGTCCCCATGCCGAGAGTGGGAAGTGTTATAAACAGATTGAAAAGATAAAGCTTCCTATTTTACTAGTTCAAGGCTGGTACGATGAAATAGTAGGTTCACAGGAAACCTACCACCTGGCCCAGGTTGCAAGGGATGCCGGTAATAAAAGCGTATCGGTTTTCTTCGTAGATTCTGGCCATGCCTTCGAGGAACATGAAAAAGAGCTTGGTGATATAGCCGTGGGCTGGCTAAACTCTAAATTTGAAGAATAGTTTTATCTCACAGAATTAATTCCCCTAATGAATATCTCTCATAAAAAGCTTGTTACTTTTAAAGCCAAAGATGGATTTGAAATTAATGCCGTACTCACTGTATGCAGGAAAAGGAACGAAGAGCAGCTTTATAACACACCAATAATTATCCAGGTACATGGTGTTCTTGGAAACTTTCTTACTAGAGGTACCCCAAGGCTTCTTCCTCCTGCACTGTTTGATGTGGGCATCCATTCACTTTCAATAAACTCACGAATGGCTCACATGGGTCAGATTATTGATAGCGCAATCTTTGATGAGACAATTTATGATATAGATGCAGCGGTTAAGTATCTTGTTAAACTTGGGTTTCATAGAATATTTATTCTCGGATACAGCCTGGGTGCAAATCTCACCGCCCACTATGCTTCAGTTAATACGCACAGAAACGTAAAAGGAGTAATCCTCGAGGGCTGTTCATACTCACTTCCCGAGTCTCAGAAGGACAGGCTTAAAAAGTGGGACAGCATTCCAAACTATGATGATATTTATAGTGCGGCAAAACAGCAGCTGGGCTCTGATCCTCTAAAATCAAAAAACGATATGATCTTTGTTGTATACAGAGCGTGGGGGCCTACATTTAACCCAATAGATTGTGAGATGTTCTCATACAAGACGTGGTGGTTTATGAGAAGCCCGGAGGCTGAAAATGCAAAAACTTATAAAATAATTGATAAAATAAAAATTCCTGTGCTTTTTATAAACGGTAAAAACGATGATATTGTTTTTAGCTGGGAGCCAAAAGACCTTAAAAAAATTCTCGAACGATCGGGAAACACACATGTTAAATTAAAGCAAATCCCCGATGCAAAGCACGATTGCATGGAAAATCCCAAGGCCACAATCTCGGCAATTTCTGGTTTTGTGAAGAAAATAAAGTAGATAATATGAAGTTATTTAAAATTAATGTTATCTGCATGTTGAATTTTTGTTAAGATTTGTTAAATTCTAGCTTTTTTAAAATTAGAAATTGTAAATCTAGCACTCTCCATAGATTTTAATTTGCAAGTTTAGGACGGAGGACTTAATGTCTAAATCAGAGGTTGGAAAACGAGTAGCAAAGAAACACGGTATTACTAAGCCTGGTAATATTTACTATAACCTTCCCATACCCACTTTGTATGAAGAATTCATTAAGAGAAATGAAGGCACAATAGGTGAGGGCGGCACAATAGTTGCCCACACTGGAAAACACACAGGACGTTCCCCGCAGGACAGATTTATTGTTCAGGATTCAAAGAACAAAAATACTATTAACTGGGGAAAGGTAAACAAGCCTTTTGATCCTAAAAAATTTGATGCACTACTAAAAAGAGTACTAAAACACCTAAATGGAAAGGACCTGTTCGTAAGAGACCTTTTTGCCTGCGCGCATGATGACTACAAAATGCCTGTAAGAGTTATAAACGAATACGCATGGCATAATATTTTTGTAAACAGCCTATTCCTAAGACCAAATGATGACAACTATGCACACAAAAAAGTTGGTTTTACCGTAATCAGTTCTCCAAGCTTCAAAGCCAATCCAAAAAGGGACGGCACGCGTACCGAAACCTTTATAATTTTAAATCTTACTAAAAAAATAGCGCTAATTGGCGGTACGGAGTATGCAGGAGAGATGAAGAAGTCTGTATTCAGCGCACTCAATTATCTTCTCCCAGAGCAAAATGTTTTTCCAATGCACTGTTCTGCAAATGTAGGCCAGAAAGGTGATGTATCCCTTTTCTTCGGACTTTCGGGAACGGGAAAAACTACACTTTCTGCAGATCCAAGTAGACCTCTTATAGGAGATGATGAGCACGGGTGGTTTGATAAGGGAGTGTTTAATTTCGAGGGCGGCTGCTATGCAAAAGCCATTAAGCTCAGCCCTAAAACAGAACCAGAAATTTATAATGCATCTCTAAAATTCGGCTCAGTTGTTGAAAATGTAGAATTTGATCCGGTAACAAAAAGGATTGATTTTGACAGCACCAAGTACACTGAGAACACAAGGGTAGCCTATCCTATCGACCACCTCGAAGGAATTGTGCCTGAAGGAGTAGGCGGTGTTCCAAAGACAATCTTCATGCTTACATATGATGCGTTTGGTGTGCTTCCTCCAATTTCCAAACTTACACTCAAGCAGGCCATATATTTCTTTATTATTGGCTACACGGCAAAAGTGGCCGGCACCGAAAGAGGGGTTACAGAGCCTCAGGTAACATTCAGTTCATGTTTTGGAGCGCCGTTTCTTCCGCGTCATCCGAAGTTCTATGCAGACCTTCTGCACAAAAAACTTAAAAAGCACAGAGTCGATGTATGGCTCCTGAACACTGGTATAACAGGCGGACCATATGGAATAGGAAAGCGTATGCCGCTTCCTGAGACAAGGGCGCTTGTAACTGCGGCACTTTCAGGTTCGCTTAATAAAGTGAAGTATATTAAGGTTCCGATATTCGGCTTAAACGTTCCCACAAGTTGCCCGGGCGTTAGAAAAGAAGTTCTGCGGCCAAGGCTTGCATGGAAAAGCACAAAGAAATATGATGAGAAAGCGGCAGAGCTTCAGGCAATGTTTGATGCCGAGTTTGCAGGGCATGATCTCTGATTGTCTTAGAGTAAAAATTATTATTTAACTATAAAATAGCGGATTGATATTAGGACTGAGTTTTTTCTTCTGTTTGCAAAACGACACCTTCAGGTTGGTTTAATATCTCGATCTTTCTTGCCTTCATCACATTTTTGCGTTTTTTAAACAAGAATGATTTTTCTTTACTGTATCTGCCGTAAATTCTGATTTCCGAGCCTTCATCTATATCTTTTACATATCCTCTTGCATACACGTTTATTGTGTTGTTCTCACTATCGGTGAGGCCAAAATATGTAAATTTCCTGCCGTTAAACATTTTTTTGAACTTAAGCTTTTTTACAGTTCCCTCAACCGTGAGTACATCTCTGTGATATTTGTCCTTATCAGAAAATATCGCAGCGATGGTTAAATCACTTTTTTCTATGGGTCCGATATCGGTGTATGCCTTATATTTCTTCTCCTCAGAAGAAACGGCAAACGGGCTCAATATAAGACCCAGCAATAAAAAAGAGATGATAAGTCTTAACCTAGTCATACATATATAAACTGCAAAAATCCATCCGGGTTACACTAATTAACGGATTATCAGGACTGTATATACTGATTATTTAGCAAGAATAGAGTCTACTGACCACTTTCCCGAGCCCTTTATTGCTACTATTAAAAGTAACCCGACCATAAGTATATGAAACTCAAAACCCTCACCCTTTTGGTTTCCAAACCAGTTCATAAAAAATCCGTTTTCAAGGTGAACATTAATTGCGCCAAGCATTATTATAGTAAGACTGGCTGCAGCAAACCTGCTGAAAAGGCCTGCTATCAGCATCACTGCACCTACAGATTCACCCATGATTATCAAAAAGCCAATGAGTTTTGGAAGGCCGCTTGATGCAAAAAAATCAAGCGTGGCACTAAAACCATATCCTCCAAACATCCCGAGTAATTTTTGCAGGCCGTGGGGAAGCATTACAGCTCCTGCAACTACCCTTGCTATAAAGCTTCCTATATCCTGCGGGTCTGTTTTCAGTAATGAATTTATCATATTAACCCCCTAAATATTATTAGTTGCTCATGCAACTAAAAAGTAATATACAGTATATAGTTGTAAATGCAACTATATTTGTTAAAATGATTTTATGGAGAAAAAACTCACAGATATTGAGACAAGGGCGTGGGTGGGCTTTGTAAAGGCTCAGCAGGCTGTACTTGAAAAACTGGATGAGGATTTGAAAAACAGAGGGTTTCCTCCAATGTCATGGTATGACGTACTTCTTGAGCTTGAAAAAACAAAGGATGGCAGGCTGAGGCAAAAAGAACTGGGTGAGTTGATTCTACTATCAAAATACAATGTATCCAGATTGCTGGATCGTCTTGAAAGAGAAGGGCTTATAAGACGCATGCCCTGTAAAGAGGACACACGAGGGGTGTTTGCCGTCATTACTGCAAAAGGGAAAAAGCTAAGAAGAAAAATGTGGCCTGTATACTATGAATCTATAAAAGAGCATTTGCTTTCAAAGTTTAGTGAAAAAGAGCTTGAACAGATGACTAAATTTAATGACAGGCTTGTAAAGTTTGTTATAAGCCGGTTTGAAAGCCAATAAGAACATATAAATCTGTCTTCCTAGTAAAAAACTTCTTTATTTTTTATATTAATTTTATTAGAATAGGATTGGGGTATCAAAATTACTGAATTACAAGGAGATGGATACTATGTATAGACTATTATTGTTAGGATTTTTGATTGTTTTTGCCTCATGTGCGGCAAAGGAGGTTGCACCACCTGAGGCGGAAGTAGAGAAAAAGCCGGCACAGCAGGCTGCAACAGATTTATCGGAGCTTGGGACTGTAAATTTCCAGACTTCATGCAACCCCGCAGCAGCGGTTCACCTAAACAGAGGACTTGCACTTTTGCATCATATGACCTATGGTCTGGCTAAAAAAGAGTTTCAGACGGCTACTTCAATAGATCCGCAGTGCGCTATAGGCTACTGGGGGCAAGCAATGACAGGCATTCATCCACTATGGTCTGATAAGCCATCCGATAAGCTATTTAACGATGGAAAAAGCCTTATAGATAAGGCAGCAGCATCTACAAATCAATCTCAGTGGGAAGCAGACTATATTGCAGCTACCGGGCAGTACTATGCACCGGGCTGGACAGTGGACGAAAAAGCAAATCTTCAGTCCTTTGAAAAAGGGTGGGAATCTGTGTACATGAAATATCCCGATGATCTTGAGGCAAGAAGCCTTTATGCCCTTTCGTTTTTAGCAAATGCAGACCCTCAGGATAAATCGTATGCAAGACAGCTCAGCACCGGACAGCTCCTAGAAAGAGTGCTCGAAGAAGTACCAAACCACCCCGGGGCTCATCACTATACAATCCACGCGTTTGACTATCCGCCGCTTGCTGAAAAAGCACTGGATATAGCTTATAACTATGGAAATATCGCTCCCGATATCCCACACGCGCTTCATATGCCTACACACATTTTTACAAGGCTTGGCCTATGGGACGATTCAATTGAAATGAACTCAAGATCGGCAGCAGCGGCTCTTAAAAACCCCGCAGGTGGCGCAATTTCTCTTCACTACCTCCATGCACTTGACTACATGGCTTATTCATACCTGCAAAAAGGTCAGGATCTAAAAGCTAAAGAAGTGCAGGACACAATTGCAGCTCTTAAGGGACCGATACAAAAACATGTCGTAAGCTCCTATACTCTTGCTTCGGTCTCTGCAAGGCTTGCAATGGAGCGCCACGACTGGCAGCAGGCCTCACAGGTACAGGCACAAACCCCGGGTGATTATCCCATAGGTGCACACCCTGCGATGTTTGCCATCACTCATTTTACAAGAGCGCTTGGCGCGGCAAACACGGGACAGGAAGAGCTTGCTAAAGAAGAGATCGCTATTCTTGGCAGGTTGCAGGAAGAGGAATCAAAAAGCTCTGCCTACTGGGCAAAGCAGGTTGAGATCCAGCAGCTCTCAGCCGTTGCATGGCTCACTTATAATCAGGGTCTTAAAGAGCAGGGGCTAAATGTAATGAAAAAAGCAGCAGACCTCGAAGCTACTACCGACAAGCATCCGATTACCCCCGGAGAAATTCTTCCTGCGAGTGAGCTTTATGGAGATATGCTTGCAAAATCTGAGAAATACTCACAAGCACTAAAACAGTATGAAAGAAGCCTTGTAAGAAGTCCTAACAGATTTAACAGCCTTCTGGGTGCTGCACAAATGGCCGAACTCTCAGGCGATATGGGTAAAGCATTTTGGTATTACACTAAGTTTTTAGAGCTTACAAAAGATGCTGAAATACAGCTTGATGAGGTAGATAAGGCTAAAACTTTTATAGGCATGATTGAAAAGAAAAAGACAGAAATAAATAATAAGAAGAATAAACAATCCGAACAATAATGCTTAATGGGAGGGATGCGTTTGGCATCCCTCCCCATTTGTTGTTCAATCAGTTTTAAATACCAAATATTACAGATCAACTAAGGTCGAAGCGGTCAAGGTTCANNAAGGTCGGTACGGGTACCTGTCCACCTGGTCTTGCCTGTCTTGCGGTCGCTTCCTTCAAAAAGGTCCTGGGCTTTGGAAGTTGCCTTCCAGGTTATACCCAGATCGAGAAGGTTTACAAAAAAATCATTTGTCAGCGATTCTGAGCGTTTAGTAAAAACACCGTTTTTTGAACTGTCCGAATTAGTTCTAAGCACACGCATACCGCCAAGAAGAATCGTCATCTCAGGAGCGGTCAGTGTTAAAAGCTGTGCCCTGTCAACAAGCATTTCCTCAGCAGGCACGGTGCATCCGGCACTAACGTAATTACGGAATCCATCGGCTACCGGCTCAAGCACGGCAAATGATTCCACATCGGTCTGCTTCTGCGTAGCATCCGCCCTGCCCGGAGTAAATGGAACCTTAATATTGTGTCCGGCGTTTTTAGCAGCCTGCTCTATTGCTGCACATCCGCCAAGAACAATAAGGTCGGCAATTGATACACTCTTACCACCTTTCTGAGATTTGTTGAACTTAGTTTGAATAGCTTTTAGGGCCTTTAGCACTTTTGCTAACTGGGCAGGTTTGTTTACTTTCCAGTTCTTTTGAGGAGCTAGTGCAATACGCCCGCCGTTTGCACCGCCGCGTTTATCTGAGCCGCGGAATGTGCAAGCCGATGCCCAGGCTGTGGATACAAGCTGTGATATGGAGAGTCCAGATGCAAGAATTTTACTTTTTAGTGCAGTGATATCTTTATTGTTAATAAGTTTATGAGTAACAGCCGGAAGAGGGTCCTGCCATATCATCTCTTCAGAAGGAACTTCAGGTCCCAGGTATCGTGCGCGAGGTCCCATGTCTCTGTGAGTAAGCTTGTACCATGCTCTTGCAAAAGCGTCTGCAAACTCATCGGGGTTTTCATAAAATCGTCTTGAAATAGGGCTGTAAATTGGATCCTCTCTAAGCGCCAGGTCGGTAGTGAGCATGAATGGCGCATGTTTCTTTTTGGGATTATGCGCATCCGGTATAGCTCCTTTTCCTTTTCCATTCTTTGGTCTCCACTGCTGCGCTCCTGCCGGGCTTTTTGTAAGCTCCCATTCATATTCAAAAAGGTTTTCAAAGAAGTTGTTGCTCCACTTTGTGGGTGTGGTAGTCCATGCGCCTTCAAGGCCGCTTGTGATAGTGTTTTCAGCGTTTCCGCTTTTTAGGGTGTTTTTCCAGCCAAGCCCCTGTTCTTCGATGCCTGCAGCTGCAGGTTCGGGGCCCACATACTTATCAGGATTTCCGGCTCCATGAGTTTTACCAAATGTGTGACCTCCTGCAATTAGCGCTACTGTCTCTTCATCGTTCATTGCCATACGGCCAAATGTCTCGCGAATGTCATGGGCTGCAGAAAGCGGATCGGCATTTGCGTTAGGACCTTCGGGATTTACATAAATAAGTCCCATTTGAACGGCGCCAAGCGGATTTTCAAGTTCTCTCTTGCCGGAATAGCGCTTGTCTCCAAGCCACTCCGCTTCGCTTCCCCAATATATATCTTCTTCTGCCTCCCATACGTCCTCACGTCCGCCGGCAAATCCAAGCGTCTTAAAGCCCATCGATTCAAGTGCACAGTTACCGGCCAGTATCATGAGGTCAGCCCACGAAAGCTTCTTTCCATATTTTTGTTTTACGGGCCAGAGCAAAAGGCGTGCCTTATCGAGGTTAGCATTGTCGGGCCAGCTGTTAAGCGGCGCAAAACGCTGTGTGCCTGAGCCTCCGCCGCCCCTTCCGTCTGCAATTCTATAAGTGCCTGCACTGTGCCATGCCATACGGATAAAGAGAGGTCCGTAATGGCCATAGTCTGCCGGCCACCAGTCCTGTGACTCAGTCATTAGATCGAATATGTCTCTTTTTACAGCCTTTAGGTTTAGGCTCTTGAACTCCTTTGCGTAATTAAACTCCTCGCCCATAGGATCTGACAATGAAGAGTGCTGACGCAGGATGTTTAGCTTTAGCTGGTTTGGCCACCAGTCACGGTTTGATGTACCTCCGCCTGCACCATGCTTTGCCGGAGTACCCGAAAACGGGCATTTGCTTTGAGTATTAGTATTGGTTTTTCCCATAGTATTTATTTCCTTTTAATAATGGATTTGGATTTGATAAAAGAAACAATATATGATAATCCTGCTCAAAAGTTAGCTAATCTTATCACTCTAGTCAACCCCCGGACGAGATCAAATAGCAGAAATTTTGATATCCTCTCATAATATAAATTTAACTATCTTGTTTAAGAATATTTTACATTAATCAAATACAGGGAATAATTTAATTCAATCGAATTATGAACAATTCACTTAGGAAGACAAAGATCATCTGCACAATCGGGCCTGCGACAAGCTCATATGAAATGCTTGAAAAGATGTATCATGCAGGGATGAACGTGGTGCGTCTCAACATGTCTCACGGCTCGCACGAGAGTCATGAAAAGGTCATAAGATCTATAAAGAATATCAATCAGAAAATTAAGGACTCCATTCCCGTACTGCTGGATACACAGGGTCCTGAGATACGTACGGGTAATCTGCAAAACGATCTGCATCTGCAGGACGGCGATGAAATTTCCATATCCGTAAGGCCCGAAAACGTTGAGCAGTCTTCATTTCATATTAACTATGAAGACCTTACAAATACTGTAAACGAAGGTGATATGATCACCGTGGACAATGGGCTTATCAATCTTCAGATACTGCGCAAAGATGAAGGGACACTGCACTGTAAGGTTATTGACGGTGGCAGGCTTACCAGCAAGCGGCATGTTAATCTTCCCGGCATCAGGGTGAACCTGCCTTCTATTACAGAAAAAGACAAAGTTGATATCTTGTTTGGAATGGAGCAGGAAGTGGATTTTATTGCGCTTTCGTTTGTAAGGGAAGCAAACGACGTGCTTCAGTTAAAAGAGCTCCTGGGGCAGAAAGCCGCAAAAATAAAGGTAATCTCCAAGATTGAAGACCAGCAGGGAGTGAATAACATTGAAGAGATCATAGACGTGTCGGACGCGATTATGGTTGCAAGAGGTGACCTGGGGATTGAGATAAATATTGAAGAGCTTCCTAACGTACAGCGTACAATTGTGCGCAAGTGCCACGAGAGGGGAAAGCGCGTTATCGTTGCTACGCATCTATTGGAATCGATGATAGAAAACCCCGTGCCTACCCGTGCAGAGGTTACCGATGTGGCAAATGCAATCTACGAAGAAGTGGATGCTGTGATGCTTTCGGGAGAGACAACAGTGGGTAAGTATCCTCTGCGCTGTATTGAGCATCTGGACAAGATTGCACGGGCATCAGAGAAACTGCCTGGGTTAAAGTTCAGTGATAATCTTATAAAAACAGATGACAGACAGCACCTTGCCGCAACCGCAGTAGGTCATGCCGAAGCCATAGGCGCAAGGGGCATAGTAGTTATAACGCGCCGAGGGATTACGGCAAATTTTGTTACAAACTGCAGGCCCTTTAAGACTTATATCTATGCTTTTACAAATGACAACCGCACGCGCAGGCAGCTTTTTATGAACAGAAGTGTTATGGCTCACCGTATAAGTTTTAGTTCTGACCCTGAAAAGACTATTCAGACAGCTCTTGGATTACTGAAAAAAAGAGAAGGGTTTGTAGAAGGTGACCGGGTTGTGGTGATATCGGACATCATAGCAGAATCCGGCATATCTTCTATTCAGACAAGGTTNNAATCTACTAAGGTTCTATTTTTTGCTCACTACGGTATCCAGTTTACCTATAGTGTAATTCCACTCTGCAATAAAATCATCGCTTGCACGATGGTCTTTCCAGTTTAATTCAGGATTATTTTTAATACTGTTTAATATGCCAAGCTGTCTTTGTGAAAGATATTTATGCGGGGACTGTCTTTTGCCAACTGCAGAATTTACAAGAGAGGCCTGAAGGGGGGTCATGGGCACATATTTGTAATGTGTTTTGGACATATAGTACTTCGGCTCGCGGTCTAGCATAAATGATTTCTCATTAGACACTCTGTCCTTGCCGATTAACTTTTTAGCGATCCGCTTTTGGTCTTCATTTGCTGCAAAAACATGATCGGCTTTGCCGCCCTTATCTGCAGCTCTTAGTAATTTGTCATAAGAAATAATCCGGGGATTGTACTCTACCTGTACTACCTCTTTTCCGCCCATAAATCCTGCCTTTGTAGATACAACGCCATCAATATTTCCTAGACTACCTTCACCGCTCCAAAAGCAGTACATGGAGAATATGGCCTTTTCTTTCCCTGCTCTCTCAGCAGAGAGTTCCTTTTCTAATAGATTTAGATAGTCGGGTACGGGCTTTGAGTCTGACTTAAGTGCCTTTATCATCGAGCGTACAAGGCCAAGCTTCGTGTAGTCTCCTGCAAGCCTTGGGGTGAGCTGCTTTCTGTCAGAATCTATGAATCTTACTACAGGGTTATTCCACGTTGGCTCACCAAAAGAATCAAGCACTTCTCTGTCATGACCCCCGACATTGTTGTATATCGCAACAGGTATAAATAGCGTTTCGGCAGCTTCTATAATCAGCGGATGACGCATGACATTTTTGCCATAACCTGATGCCGTATTGCATCCGGGTACTTCATTAAAAAACAGTAGTATGGGTTTATCCTCTCTCTTGGCTAATTCTACAGCCTTACCGAAGTTCCTGTGCCAGTTTACATATCCAAGCTCTGCAGGGTTGTTAAGATTGGGCTTAAAGTCATCACTGTATTTGTGCTCTGCAACTTCAGCATTTACCGCATAAATCTCAGTCATATCTTTTAATACAAGCAACATTGCAGATAATATGAATACCAATGTAATTAAAAATTTCATCTTTTCTTCACCACCTCATTCATACTCTGTAATATCAGATTATAGCAATTATTAAAAGGGTTCAAAATAATACTAAATATTATTTTACCAACTGTATCTAAGGTACAATAAAGGTATGAAGCAAAATGCTGCCAAAAGGGATTTATCAATAAAGATCGTAACTGCTCTAGTGGTAATTATGATGGCTGGATTTTTCATTGCTTCCATATACATAAATGTATTGATCATTGCCGCTGTGATAACACTAGTGATATTGATAATCTGCTACCTTTATGCGCCCAGAGCGTTTGAGATATCGGACAGTAAACTCATTGTATATAGGAATTATGGTGAAATAGAGTTTAGCAATGTTACAGCCTGCCGCTATATAGAAGATAAAGTTCCGTTCACGCTAAGGTTGTGGGGAAACGGCGGTGTGTTTGCGGGCACGGGGATATTCTGGAACAGTCGTTTTGGAGTGTTCAGGATGTATGTAACAAATGCAAAACAAAAAGAATTTGTTCTTGTAGAGACCGAAGATCGGATAATAATAATCTCGCCGGAGAATCCTGAGGAGTTTATAGAACGTTGGAACACTTAGAAGAAAACAGTAAAAACTTTATCTCAATTAATCTGGTTCTAATAATTAAGAGTTTAAGAGGAGGTTGACATGTCAATCAATGATCAAAAGAAGATGTCACAACGCGCCATTGGAATGTGGGCCAGCAACAGTTCGGACAGGCCCGAGGATATTTTTGCAGAAAATTATGTCAACCATCAGGAGCCTGACGTCGAGGGTGGCGTATCGAATAAGAGCCTGCAGGCATGGAAAGAGCTTGTAAACGGGTATCATGAATCCTTTTCGAATTCTAAGGTGCTTGTGCTGATGCAGATATCCGAAGGCGATCTGGTCTCTACCCGGTGGGAGTTCACGGCCACTCACACGGGCGATTTCATGGGTCTAGCACCTACAGGAAAACAGGTCACCTGGACCGGCGTTCAGATAGACCGATTCGAAGATGGCAAAATAGTTGAGAGCTGGGTCGATTGGGACAAGTATCGTTTCTTGGAAGGGCTCGGTATTGNNGGGCTCGGTATTGTGAAATAAGATAATAAACTGACAACATACTCATTGATTCGTGTGAGTCAAAACAGGCAGCCGGATTGTAATAATCTTGCCCGAAATCCCATAGGTGTTTATAGAGTCGCGGTAAACAAAATAACCAAGCTTCCAAAGCCAATATGCATTAATCCGGATTTACAAGTAGCATTCAATTAATATTGTCATGTAAATGCTTTATGAGATCTGTACTCGTAACAATACCTTCGAGTTCACCTGCCTCATTGGTGATTATTACCGAATGGATTGTGCTGAACTGCAAAATCTTGGTAATGTCCTTTATTGTAGATGTGATGGGAAGAGTTACTAAATCTTTTGACATTGCATCTTTAATTGAGAAATGATGGTCCATAATAGCATCGAGCATTCTATCATCCTCCTGTATCTCTATATTAAACATCAGCTTAAAAATATCGTTGGTAGATATAATGCCTATAGGTTTTTTACCCTTTAACACCGGCACATGGTGTATCATGTTTTCCCTAAAAATCTTGTTAACATCACTGAGCTTTTGATTTACATGAACTGAAAGCACATCTGTTGTTAGAATTTTCCTGATGTTATCATTCTTTATCATAGTTGTACCTCCTGATTTTTATAGAGAAGCAATGCTAATCTGAATTCTTATTTATTAAAATACATAAATAACTAAGCTACAACAATACAAAAAGACTATAACTCATAAATTCAAATGGCGCTCGATAAACCCTTTGCAAATCTTATAAAACTTAACCAGGGATTCAATATCAATCCACTCGTCCTTTGTATGAAGCTCTCCAACAAGGGGCCGGGATATTATAACGGGTATTCCGTAGCGATGAATAAAACGGCAGTCACTGGCGCCATCTTCCCTGATCAGGCTTACAGGACTGTTCGTTACCTCTTCTATGATTTTAGCAAATAGGGGGTTTGATTCAAACTCTACAGGTTCAGCACTAAGTGTAACATGCGCTTCTGCGTCACTGCCCAGTATCCTCGAACACTCGGCCACTATCCTATCAACCGTATACGGCGGCGGGAAACGAATATCAAGACTCGCCTCGGCCTTTTCTGGAACGCGGTTAATGGTGTGATTTGGGGTGCTTATAAGTGTAAGTGCGCATGTAGGATACCAGTTGTCACCGTTTATCTTCATTTGAGAAAAATACTGTTTTAGCGCCGTGAGTCTTTCTATTAAAACCTCAAGAGCATTTGTGCCAAGCCAGGGCCTGGCAGCATGGCTCGAATGACCAGTGCACTTAACTCTAAGCTGTACCACTCCTTTTTCGGCAATGGTAATTTCGTTTAGGCTTCCTCCATCGGGGTTTATGGCAAGCCCGCACCTTAAGCCCACATCATTAAACAGGTGTCCTATTCCGCTCACTCCTCCCTGCTCCTCATCGGATGTAATGGCAAGCCCGAGTGATAAGCCGGGGCAGGTGCTATGAAAATAGCGGAAGAGCTCAAGCATGNNGTGGCTTATCACATCCAGGTGTGAGACAAGAAGTATATCCGGCTCTGTTATATCTTTTGGAAGTGCCACTATAGATGGTACTCCATTTTGAACGTGTTCGTTTATCCGTACACTGTCCAGATTTTTTAGATAGTCTTTTATAAATGAGACGCATCGCTTAATATCATCGGGTCTTTCGGCTGTGCCGGGTATGAGTACGAGGTCTTTTGTAAGACCCACCAGGTGCTCGCGTATGCTGTCTGTGGTTTCATTCTTAGTCTCTGTCATATTCCCATCCTATTGGAAGCGCATCACTGAAATTTTTTAGTGCATCAGTACAGATACCTACATTTTCTGCAATGTACAAGAACTGTCCCTTAATTACGCTTCCTTGCTCGTTTAGATTAAAGTTGATAGGTATAAATCCCTCGGATTTTCCGGGATAAAAAAGCGCGCCTTTACTATCAAGAAGCTCAAGCAGCTTCTGTCCCTCTATAGGCTCATCTGTTTTGAGGTTTCTCATGATCCATGCCCCGTGGGGTATGAAGTGCCTTGCAAGCACTGACGGATAGGTGGCTCCGGTGACCCGGGCGTTTATTTCACAAATTCGCACTTCAAGTTTGCCGTTTCTTATTGTCACCAGATAATCCACGCTTGCTGTGCCGCGGTAAGCCTGAGAGTGAAGCCACCTTGCTGCAACCTCGGCTTGGTCGAGAAGCTCTTTTTTTAGCCTGGGGTAGTCTTCCAGATAAGGGGGATATGCGATATTGCCCTCATGAACGCTGTGTTTGCTGAGTATCTGTTCTGTTATGTCATATAGATACACAGAATTATCGTCCACGAAAAGCTGTACACTTGGAGAATATATCTTCTCAATACCTCTCTCTTCAGGCTTCATCCAGCCCTGTATAATACACGGTCCTTCATAGAACATGTAGTCTGGCATTGGTTTATTACTGCCCGATGTATTTAGGGCGATCATGCCTATACCTGATGCGCCGATCTGGGATTTTGCAACTGCTCTTGTATAACCTTTTCTTGAAAGTTTATCCAGGCAGTTCTGTACTTTATCCTGCGACTGCGCAACTTCTGTATCGATCACGGGAAGGCCTTTTTCCAGGAGGTGGTAATGAAGAAGCAGCTTGTTGTTTGCTATGTGACATCCCTCGGCGGTGTTGATATTGGATTTATTAAGCTTGCGGGCCCAGTGTACTAACATGTCGTCTGTAACGTAGCCGTCCATCCAGCCTGCCGGGTGAGAAGATATCATTTCTTTTGCTCTATCTATCTTATACCTGAATTCTTTATCACCTGTGCCTTTATTGATGGCAGAAAATACATCGGCTTCCACAATCATTATATCTGGGATGCTTAATTTCAAGGTTTCTCCCAGGTAGCTCAGTATTGACTTATTAGGCTCTTTTTCCAATACCAGAAGGTTTGGCCCGCTTTGATAAAGTGTATTTATTACTGTGATGAGTCTTCCGCCATACGTATTTACTCCCGACACTTCACTCTCTAATTTGCCCAGCTGCTCAGTGTTTCCAAAAAACATTGATTTAAGATTGGCAAAGAATATAACCGAACGGTCCCAGAATGCGGGAAGTCTTCCGGGATGAATATGGGCTTTGGACTCTGAGCTGTTATCCATTTAGAAAAATATTACCGGATAAATACTAAATGTATAAGATGAGAAGATTATCATATTTTTTGCGTATTGATCAAAAGATGAATAACCCTGCATGGTTAAACTTTGAGAACTGCGTGATACTGACTAAATCTGTCTTACCAGTCGGTGTGAATATCGTAGCCGTTATTATCGATTATATAGCGGGTGCGTTTACGAATCACGTTTGGGGGAATGTCCCAGCCGCTGATCGGTATCTGGGCTGTTCTTCCAAATGTCGTATATACCAGGAAATCATGGGAAATACTGCGTACTGACCCCCAGCCGATAAAGTCGGGATTGTCTCTATCTTCTCTGTAATCGTAAATGCCGTTTTTGTTTATCTTTATAAATACTGTTCTGTTAAGATAGTGCTCGTTGTCTTTCATGAAATAGATATAAGAAAAGTGGATAACCGGTAATATTACAAAAATTAGATATTTCAGATCCGCACCTATCATGAACACTATAAATACAAATGCAATTAAAATAAGTACGTCAAAAATGAGAGTTGGAAGATAAGAACGTGCTACACTATACCTAAGCTCCACCTGCTCCAGTTTGTCCAGAATTTCATTCATTACTCCATAAAATTTATCACATAAACATCGCGTTTGGAATGGGGGGAGTAATAGTGAATGTAATTACAATCAGGTTAACTTGAGAGAGCGGCTGGTTATTATTATGTTTTTCAACTGATTATTATCTTGAGATATTTTATATATCAGTGAGAATATATGTATCTTAAATTTATTATTTATTCATTAAAAATATGAAACCAATAATCTTAATAACAATACTAATACTTTTTTCAGCCTGCACTAAGTCTATGGAGCAGGAAGCATTGAGTCCTGTTGTCTCTCAGGGAAAACAGCTTGTTGTTGAGGGAAACTGCTCATATTGTCATACTCCCCTAAAAGAGGTAAACGGCGAGGATGTTGAAGATTTGGAAAGATATTTATCTGGACATCCCGAAAGCAAGCCAGTGCCTAAGCTCCCTGATTTTCCTGTAGACTCCGATGAGTGGCTTGAGTATCTTACAAAGCTCGATTCCACTGTATGGGCTGGAGGCTGGGGTGTTACGCTTTCGGCAAACATTACTCCTGATAAGGAAACTGGAATCGGCAGATGGACTGAGCAGATGTTTATTGAGACCATGCGCAAGGGAAGACACAAGGGGTTTGGCAGGAACCTGCAGCCACCGATGCCCTGGCAGGATTACGGCAAACTTAGCGATGATGAGCTCAAGGCAATATTTGCATATCTAAACTCTATAGAGCCTGTTAGAAATAAGGTGCCAAGACCTTGATTAGGTAAACCTTAATTATTAAGGATTGCTAAATCGCATACCGCTCAGAGCTACGGTTACAGTAAATGAATTTTCACCCTTTTGAATTGATGCTATACGTGCTTCGTAAAGTTTCATATGCGTAAACTCGCTTGTACCGCCGGAGCTACTTAGAATGAGTTTGCCACTTAGTAGCCGCTTCTGTTCCGATACGGGTTTTTTAGACATTGCATTCCAGGCCCTGTAGTGGCTATCACTTGCACTAAAAGTAATTTTCAGATTTGGAACTTCTACAGAGCTTGGAACAACAGCGCTTTGTTTTGCTTTGGATACCTGATCTTTTATTACTACTTGTTTTATTGTAAAGGAATCAATCTTTGCGACCCTGTTTGATGGCAGGTCACCAAGCTCAATCCTGAAGTAGCTCGGAAGCCATTTCTTAGCACTCTTTTGGATATTGATCTTAAAATCAGCAGGCTCAGATCTTTTTAGAGCAGTAGCTGATAACACCAGCTCAAAATATCTTCTTTTGGTGCTGTCTGTGTTTGCA